>MDTG01048512.1_pt1 | contig 15799 bp, 18 predicted proteins | sample 811421 | NCBI WGS metagenome assembly MDTG01 (sample SAMN05326645, study PRJNA326480) | marine metagenome | isolation source: seawater | place: Pacific Ocean: South East | collected 2011 | reverse complement strand
TGAATTGCTGATTTTATCTTTTCACCAGCTTTAATTATTTTTGTTATCCAATTCATTTAATTTTATTTTTTAACTTTTTTACTATACTTGTAGCATTTATGACAGGATTTTGTCTTTTTTTAAGCGAAGTAGTAATTTCTTTACAAATCGCACTTCCGACTACTAATCCATCAGCTTTCCTTAGTGATTTAATGGTTTTTTCTGTAATTCCGAAACCAATTACAACATTTTTTGATTTATTTTGCTTTTTTATTTTTGTGTATTCCTTAATGATTTTTTTTGGAGAAACTTTTAAATTTCCCCCTGTAGTAGATAGCATACTAATATAATAGATCATATCGTGAGAGTCTTTTACGATTTTTCTTAATCTTTTAGATGAGGTAGTTGGAGAGATTAATTGAATAAAATTAATTTTATTTTTTTTACACTTAATTGCAAATTTTTTATTTTCTGGATATGGCAAATCAACAACAATTAATCCATCCACTTTTGATTTTTGACATTTTTTAATAAATCTATTTTCTCCATATTGAAAAATCATATTGTAATACCCCATCAAAATAATTGGTTTATTTTCGTTAATTTTTTTAAAATTCTGAACAATTGAAAAAACATCATTAATTTTTAACCCATTTTTTATAGCTCTATAAGAACTTGTTTGGATTTGGCCTCCATCAGCTATTGGAGTATTATGAGGAAATCCTAACTCACATATATCCGCATATTGTGAAATCGCTTTTAAAATTTTGAGTGAATTTTGTTTAGTATTATCGCCAGCCACAGTGTAAGTAATCAGTGCTGGTCTGTTTTCTTTCTTAGCCAATTTAAATGATTTATTTATTAATGAATCAATCATTTTAATTTTTTTAATCTTTGTTTTAAAATATCTCTATCTTTTTTTGCGTCACCACACGAGTTGACAATTATAATTGTTTCTTTACTCAACTTGGGTGAAATCTTAATTGCTTCTGCAAAGGCATGACTTGGCTCTAAACTTGGGTTGAGTTTTTCTAATCTTGTCACAATTTTATAAGCATTTAAAGCATCTTCATCTGTTGCGAAAGTATATCTAGCCCTTCTAGTCTCTTTTAAAAAACAATGTATTGGGCTAACTCCTGGATAATCTAAGCCTGCACTAATGGATTCAGTCTCATTTATCTGACCTTCACTATTTTGGCAAACATAAGATGCTGCACCATGTAAAATACCTATTTTTGCATTTTTACTTAATGGCGCTGCATGCAATTTTGAACTTTTTGGTCCACCAGCTTCTACACCAATTAATTCAACATTCTTTTTATCATAATCAATAAATTCACTCCAAAAACCATAAGCAGAGCTACCCCCGCCAACACAATTAATTAATTTTATTTTTTTTGGAAATTTTTTAAATTCTTTATTAATTTGCATTTTCAACTCTTTGGATATTTGTGATGTACTCCATCCACAAATTTTGACAAAAATATTTGGTCCAACTGTTGAACCAACACACATGTGAGTATTGTCACAATTAGAAACCCAATATCTCATACACTCACTTACAGCATCAACTAAAGTTTGACTACCAGTGTAAACAGGTACAATTTCGGCACCATTTTTTCTGATTGCATCACAATTCGGCTTTTGTCTTTGCATATCCTTTGCACCCATAAAAATTTTGCACTTTAAGCCAAATTTTTTAGCTGCCATACTTAGCATTTTACCTGCGTATCCAGCTCCGGTGTCACCCACAATATATCTTTTACCCATAGCTTTACAAATAAGAGCGTGGACTGTTGCATTATAAATTTTATGTGCTCCACCGTTAGCCTCAGAAACAACTTTCGCCCAAATTTGTGCACCACCTAATTGATTAGATAAATTTTCTAGTTTTATGAAAGAAGTTGGTGATCCAATATAATTTTTAAAGTAAAAATCTTTTTTTTTCAAAAATTCTTTATTTTTTCTTAGTCTTCTGAATTCTTGAGTTAAGTCCTCCACGGGTTTTTTTAGGGTTTCAGGTATAAAGCTTCCACCAAATTTGCCTCCCCAAAAACCATTCTTATCATGTTGATCAATTAGAGGAATAATTTTTTTAAGTTTCATTTTTTAAATTTTTCATTTTATTTAAGAAAATTTCTATTTTGGATATATCTTTTAACCCAGATGTTTCTAAGCCTCCTGATATATCAATAATATCAGCTATTTCTTTTAATTCTTCAAGATTATCATTTACTTGGATATTTCCTGCAATCATTATTTTCTTATCTAATTTAATATTTTTGATTAAGGAATGATTAAATGACCAACTTTTCTCATAACCTTTACTATCAAATAAAAAGATATCAGTGACATCCTTATATAATTCGTATTTTTTTACATCATTTTCATCTTCAATAGTAAGAGCTGTTATTATTTTTTTTTTGTACTTTTCTTTAATATTTTTAATTTGATTAGGACTACAATTATAAATTTGATAATAATCAAAATTTAATTTTTCAATTTTTTCCAATATTTCACGATTTGGTTTGACTAAAACTGCGACAAAATTTGAGTCTTTCTTATTAAGACTAGTCAACTTCTTTAATTTATCAAACGTTACATATCTTGGGCTTTTTTTATAATTACATATAAATCCAATAAACTTTGGAGGATATGGATGATTTATAATAAAATTTAAAGTTTCAGGATCAGAAATCCCACAAATTTTACAATGCTGCATCATTGATTTAAATGATCAATTAATTTTGTAATATTTTTTTTAATATCACCTTTAGTAATTGGTCTGCCCATTACTATCCAATTACTCCCATTTTTAAAAGCTTGTTTCGGTGTTAAGACTCTTTTTTGGTCGTTATTTTCCTTATCTATTCTTATACCTGGAGTTATAATTTCCTTTTTAAAAACTTTTTTAATTATACTCACTTCTCTTGCACTACATACTATAGCGTCTAGTTTAGCTTTATTAGCCAACCTACCTTGATGTCTGACTAATTCTTTTACCTTTTTATTAAACCCAATTTCACTCAGCGCTTTATCATTAAGAGAGGTAAGCACACTAACACCAACTAATTTTGTCTTGCCGGAGACTTTTTTTGCAGCCTTCAATGCATTCAATCCTGCGCTAATGTGTATTGTTATATAATCAAAATTTAAATCCTTAATAGCCTTAATTGCTGATGAACAAGTATTTGGTATATCTAAAAATTTATAGTCACCGAATATAATCTCGCCCTTTAATTTAGAAATAAATTTCCGACCATTTTTTGAATTTAAAAATTCAAGACCAAATTTATAACCAATTTTTATTTCAGAATTTTGTGTTTTTTTTATAATTTCTTTGATCTTTGATATTTTGGTGCTGTCGCATGCTATAAATACTTTATTTATTTTCATTGTTTAATTTTTTAAACAAATCTTTGGCCATTTTGAAGTGAATTGTTTTTTTTTTAGGAGTATTCACTTTCTCCCCTGTTCTTGGATTTCTTGAAATTCTGGCTTTTTGAATATTTGTAGAAAAAACGCCAAATCCCCGTAATTCGACTCTTTCTCCTTTTTTTAAAGAATTCTTTATTTCTTTAAAAATAATGTCCGTAAGTTTTTGGAGATCTTTTTTTAAAAAATTAGGATAATTTTTTGATAATTGATTTAAAAGCTTTGATTTTACAATAGCCAATTTAAGTCTTTTTGTTTATTTTTTTTCCTTATCTTTTTTTTTTAAATCTTGAGATAAAGATGAAAATGGAAGATTTTTACCAGAACCCTCTGCACCATACTTTTCTAAAGCCTCCTTTTTCTCAATTTCCTCTAAAAGTTTGATACTTAAAACGACTTTTCGTTTTTCCAAATCAATCTCTTCTATAGCGCAGTCAATTCTTTCACCGCCTGTAAACCTTGATGGTCTAGCGTCTGCTGAATTAATTGCTATCTTGGATTTTTTAATATTGAAGTCCATATCGCAACCTTCAGGTCTCACAATTAAGCCCTTATTATCTGTTGAAATAATTTTTACAGTAATTGTTTGATTTAATTTTTTGTCGTTGAACCAATCAAATGGATCTGGCTCAGTTTGTCTTTTTCCTACTCTTATTTTTTGGTCAGAGATTTTTATTTCTAAAACTTTAACCTTAATTTTATCACCTTTTTTATATTTAGCTAACTCTTCTTCTCCGTTATTCAAATAAGTCAAGTCATTACAATGTAAAAATGTATCAATGTCTATATCCTCAATTTTTATAAAAAGAGAGTACTCATTTTTACTTACAACGACTCCTTCAGCTTCAGTTCCAACTGGAAATTTTTTTTCAAAAGTCTCAAAAGGATTTTCTAGTGTTAATCTATGAGAAATAGCAACTCTTCGTTTTTCTTTATCAATTTCATTTATCACACAATTTATTTCGTCACCGACTTTAAACATTTTTTTGGCTGATAAATTTTTCTTAGTCCAACTAAGTTCACTTGAATGAAGTAATGTAGTTAGTCCAGGTAGTTCAACTAGCTCACAGAAAGCCCCAAAATCCATAATCTTTATTACTTTAAATTTATAAGGCTTATTTAATTCATAATTGTCAATTTTTTCAAAGGGATCAGGAGACAATTGTTTTACAGAACAACCAACTTGAAGTTTTTCTTTATCAACAGAAATTACTTTAAGATCATGCTTCTCTCCAATATTAAAAACTTCATCTGGATGATTTACTCTTGAGTAAGAAATTTCTTGCAAATGCACCAAGACATCTAACTCACCATTAACATTAAAAAAACAACCAAAGCTACTGTACCCTTTAACTTCCGCACCTTTAATAATATCGCCAACTTTATATTTTTCAACAATCTTTGCTTTATCTTCTTTCTTAAAAGATGAAATTATTTCTCTTCTTGAAACACATGCATTCCCACGAATCTTGTCGAGTTTGATTAGTGCAAATTTTTGTGGCTCATTCATCAAATGACTAATATCTTTTAAAGGCTTATCGCTGATTTGAGATCCAGGTAAAAACATTAAAGATCCTGTATCGATGTGTTCTACAATACATCCACCCTTACACTTAGATGTAATTTTACCCATTATTGGTTCTTTTTTTTCATAAGCCTCAACAAGTTTATCCCAACCTTTAATTTTTTGAGCCTTACTTGCTGATACTAATACTTCACCGTTTTTATCCTCAATTTTTTCTAACAAAACTGAAATAGTCTCACCAACTTTAATCTTGTCATTGAGGCCCATACTTTTTAATTCATTAATATCTAAAACGGGCTCACTTTTAAGTCCCTCAACAAATAAGAAAACAAATTTTTCAGTTATTTTATTTATCTTACCTTCAATTATTTTTCCCTCTTCAATACTTATTTTTGATAATTGGCTATTTAGTAATTTTTCGAATTCTTGTGAAGCTGGGTTAGATAGGTCTTTATATATTTCCATTAATTATTTAAATTTTGATTTAATTATTTTAAAAGTTCGCCCTTTTAGTTAAATTTGGCATTTTAATCAATACACAATTTAAATAAAATACTTATTGAAAGTGTTGAAAATTATGACTTTTTTTAATTTAATTTTGCACCAAGTCTTCTTATTTTGCTTATAAATGTAGGGAAAGAAGTTTTAATTGAGTTTTTATCATAGATTTTCCAATTACCACCAAAAGCTAAAGCAGCTACAACACAAGTCATAAATACTCTATGATCCTTTAAAAAATTTTTAATTATTATATTTTTTTTGATTTTTAAATCAGGGTTTCCAAATATTTTTATACTGTCTTTTTTTAAAATAGTTTTTATTCCCATGCTGTTCAGAATTTTTGAACCCCATTTTAATCTAGGGCTCTCTTTTTGGTTCAATTCTGATATCTTTTTGAAATAAGATATTCCTTTAGCCTTTGCAGCTATTAAAAAAATAAGCAAAAATTCATCAATAGCTGCAGAGTTTAAATTAGTAGGACAATTAATTGCTTTAAAAGAATTTTTACCTTTTATAATTAAATTCGCAATTTTTTCACCCTTATATATACTTTTATTTGTAATTTTTATTTTTACACCCATCATTTTAAGAATTTCCAAAATACCAATTCGTGAAGGATTTACATTAACATTTTTAATTTTTAATTCAGAATTTTTTGACAGTGCAGTTAAAACAATAAAAAAAGCACTTGAGCTTATATCTGACGGAATATTATAATTAAGTGGTTTAATACCTTTCTTTCCAGTAATTTCTATTAAATCATAATTTTTTTTTTTAACAATCTTAATCGGTAGTTTAATATTTCTAAATAATATTTCTGTATGGTCTCTTGACTTTTTTGCTTTAATAATCGTTTTTCCACTTGTGTTTAGGGCCGCTAACATTATTGAACTTTTAACTTGAGCTGACCCTCTTTTTTCAAAATACTTTATTGGTTTAGGTGAATTGGTTCCAATAATTTTAATGGGAAGCTTTCCTTGATTTGAAGTAAAATTTGCTCCAAACTCCTTTAGTGGTTTTATAATTCGAATGAAATCTCTTTGAGAAAGACTTTTGTCACCAATTATTTTAATTTCTTGAGTAGAGTGTACAAGAAGTCCTAAAATCAGTCTACCTAAGGTCCCAGAGTTTCCTGCATTTAAGATAATTTTTTCTTTATACTTAAAACTATTCAAACCAAGACTATTTATCTCACAAATATCTTTTGAAAGTTTAACTTTAATTCCAAGTTTTTTTAGACAATTTAATGTATTAATAACATCTTCTGACCTTAACAAATTTTTTGATTTTGATTTACCGGCTGCTTGAGATGCAATTAACGCCCACCTAATAGATAAACTTTTATCACCTTCAACTTCTAAAGTTTTTTTAAATGGTTCTATTGTTCTATTAATCTTTAAAAAATTTTTCATATATAATAAGTTGGATTAACTTATTTTAAATGTATCTCCAAAATAAGCATTTCTAGCATCAATATTTCTGATAAGGCTAGAAGGAGTACCTTGCGCAACTACTTTGCCATTATGAATAATCGCTGCAGAGTCAACACAAGCCAACAAATCTCTTGCTTGATGATCGCACAGTATTACGGAAATATTATTTTCACTTTGCAAACCAACTATTATTTCTTGTAGAGTTTTAATCGTCATAACATCTAAAGCTGCGAAAGGTTCATCTAAGAGAAGTATTTTTGGATCAGAAACTAATGCCAATGCAATAACTAATTTCTTTTTTTGGCCCCCAGAAAGATAATCTGCTTTAATATCTCTAATGGGGTCTAATTCGAATTTTGAGATTAATGAGTCAATTTTTTCACTTCTAAAACTCAAATTTGATATCGTTATTTCAGCAATAGCTTTTAAATTTTCGTATACAGTTAAATCGTGGAAAAAACCTCCATGCTGAGGGACAAATCCAATCTTATATCTAAGAGTTCTTTGGAAAATAGGATAGTTGTTTACAGTTTCAGAGTTTATTATCACAGAACCAAAATCTGGAGAAATAAGTCCAGTTATTATGTTGAAAATTGTTGTTTTTCCAACTCCGTTAGGTCCCAATAAACCTAAAATTTGACCATTACTTAAATTAAGTGATAGATTTTCTAAAATCATTTTACGACCAAATTTTAGAGAAACTTTTTCAAGTTTTAAAATTAATTTATCTTTCTTAAATGATTTTATTCTAAATTTTTTTACATTTGACATAAATTTAATTAGATATTACTTCAACTTTCTTATCTAAATTATCCATAGATATAACAGCTTTTTTTGAAAATAAGTCAATTTTGACATTATCAGCTTTGATTTCCCCCTGAGGGCTATAATAAATAACATCATTATAAATTGACACAACGTTTTTTTGAAAATCTAAGTCTAAGTTTTTTGAGTTAATAGTATTTTTCATATAATCAATACTTATATTATTCATAAATTTAGTATTATAAGTAGAATTATTATAAATAGCATCTTCTGAAATAATTGTTAAGATTTTTTTTTTTTCATCTATAAAATTCGCTTTTACTTTTTGCATTTTTACTATTTCTACACCGTCATCATAATTAATTTCACTTAACTCAGCAGTTATAATATATTGGGTATTATCATCAAATTTAATTTCATATTTAAGGTTTTTTATAAGATTATTTTCGTTTTCTGACAGGAACTTGTTTTCTTCTTTAATAGGATCTTTTTGTTCTAAAATGTTATCTTTGAAGTAAATTTTATTGATTAAAAAGACTATAAAAATAATTAGCAAAAAGAGAAAAAACTGAATAAATTTTTTCATTTTTTTAATTATTTCAAACTATTTATTAATGTATGAATATGCAAAACACCAACTATTTTTCTTTTGTTTCCTTTCCTGAATATACACATATTAGTAATCTTTTTTTTATTCATTTGAGATAAAATTTCTGTTGCTAGGGTATTTTCTTCCATAACAATAGGGTTTTTCGTCATCAAAAATTTAATTTTTAAATTTTCCAACTTTTTTTTCTTTTGCATTAATCTTTTTAAGTCTCCATCCGTTAGTATCCCCGTATTAAGTCCTTGATTGTTGACAACAACTAAAAAACCAAGTTTTTTTTCATTTAAAATTTTCAATGCTTTTTTCATTAATTCATTTTCATTTACAAATGGGATTTTATTTTTTGTTAACATTAAGTCCTTGGCAGTCTTTAGTTTATTTCCTAAAGATCCTGATGGATGAAATTTTTTAAAATCCAACTTTCCAAATTTTTTTCTTTTCATTAAAGCAACTGAAAGAGCATCACCTAATGCAAGTTGAGCTGTTGTGCTAGATGTTGGAACAATACCATCTCCAGACTCAGTTACTTCAGGAATTAATAACTTAATATTAGAAGATCTATATAAGGTTGAGTCTTTATCAGAAACAATTCCAATTAGAAGAATTTTATTAATTTTAGCATACTTTATAATATTTTTTAATTCGAACGTATTACCAGAATAACTAATTAAAATTAAAATATCTTTGTTTGTTATTCTTCCCAAATCACCATGGGAACAATCACTAGCTGAAACTGAAAAAGATGGAGTGCCCACTGAAGATAAAGTTGCAGAAATTTTAGATGCAATTATTCCACTCTTTCCAACTCCACAAATAACAACTTTAGATTTACATTTCTCGATTGCTTTTACAGCATCTTCAAAAGACTGATTAATAGAACCTCTAAGTTTTTTAAGAGCTTTGATTTGTAAATTTAAAACTTCTAAACCAATTGTGTTTGTTTCGTTTTTCATTTTAATGTGACCAGATATCATCCTTAAATGATGCAAGATCAAGCTCTACTCTTGTTTTTAAAAATTTTAGACAGTTCATATAAAGATCTATTCTATTTTCTCTATTTAGTATTTTATTTAGCTCCTCATGTATTTTATGTAAATATATAACATCGTTAGCACAATATTTTAATTGTTCAGGTTTTAATTCACCTCCAAAATCAGAATTTTGAAATTGTTTGCTTACATCAACATTTACAAACTCTTTTATTAAAGTTTTAAGAGAGTGGTTATCAGAATAAGATCTGGCAAGTTTAGATGCAATTTTTGTATCTAAAATGTTATTTGTATCTGTTTTTAAATAATACTTAATGTGAGCTATATCAGCTCTTCCATAGTGAAAAATTTTTGTAATTTTGTCATCAGATAAAATCTTTATTAAATTTGGCGCCTTATAGGTCGATCGATCAAGCTGAACAATATGTGCATCAGAATTTCCAGACGATAATTGTATCAAACATAAAGGGTCCCTTTTTACATTTAGACCCATAAACTCCCCATCTACTGCCAACACATTGCCTAAGTTTAAATCATCTGGTAAATCATTTTTATGTAGCTTAATATTAATATTCATTTAACGATATATATATGAAAGTAAAAAATTGTCTAATTTTTGGCGGTAGTGGTCAAATCGGAAGATATCTTATTAGAAAGCTTACCAAAAATAACTATAGAGTTACTGTAGTAACACGAAATATTCATCAAAAAAGCTATGTGATTAAGACACAAGCAAATGCTGGTTATCTAGAAATAGTGGAAGCTAATATTTTTGATGAGCACAAAATTAGAAAATTATTAAAAAATACTGATATTTGTATAAACCTTATTGGTATTCTTTTTGAAAAAAAAAATGGTAATAACTTTGAGAATATCCATACAATTTTCCCATCTTTGATTGCAAAATTATGCAAGGAATATAACGTAAAACAATTTATTCATTTATCTGCTTTAGGAATTAACAGCGCAGTAGACTCAGAATATGCAAAAAGTAAATTGAATGGTGAAATAAATATTCTTAAAAATTTTCCACTTTCTACAATTTTAAGGCCCTCAGTTGTCTACTCTGTAGATGACAACTTTACCACAAATTTTATGTCGATACTTAGTAAACTTCCTATTTTTCCACTTTATTATTCTGGCAGAACAATCTTCATGCCAATTCACTGCACAGATTTAACAAATATAATCTACCATGTAATAGAAAATAATATTAGTTCTCAAATAATTGAGTGTGTAGGTCCTGAAAAAATTTCATTTAGGCAAATTATTGAAAAATTACTCAAATTAATTGGAAAAAATCGAATTTTAATTCCATTTCCATTATTTTTATCAAAGGCCACAGCTTCCTTTTTTGAATTATTACCAAAACCTTTGTTAACAAGAGACCAATTAAGATTATTAAAATATGATAATATTACCTCAGGAAAATACAAAACTAACTTTGATATAGGTGTTCCTAGCAAGCTTGAATTTGAAAAAGAAGTAAAAAAGTATTGCTACATGTGGAGAGAAGGCGGACAATTTTCAACAGAAACATATCAAGTTGAGGAGAATATCAACAAAGATAGTAACTGATTAGATTAAGAGGCTGATTGAATTTTTTTACTTATATAAACTTGTTCCTCATCTTTGTTTGAAGGATCTTCTTTTTTACCTTTTGGCTGATAAGCATAAAGTAAGTGTAATTTACAATAAGAAAAATCTTTAAGTGAAGACCTTCCACAAAAATAAAATGTTTTTTCATTTGGATGACCAATTGGCCATTTACAAGAACTTTCATCTAAGTCCTCTAATTGTTTAGGATTTTCTGGTTCAAAATCTTTCTCAATAATTAATGATTTAAATCTACTTCTTCTTCCTCTTTTAGATTTAGAATTTTTTTCTTCTATAATATTTTCAAAGTTCTTATTTGTTGTTGCAGTTCTAGTTTTAATTTTTGCTGATAAATTTAATCGGTGAGCTTTGCCAATAACTGCATTTCTACTTATCCCACCAATTATTTCCGCAATTTGGCTTGCAGTTTTACCCTTGCCCCATAACTCTTTAAGTTTGTTTACTTTTTCTTCATTCCAACTCATAATTAACTATATATTGTATAAAAATAAATTATAACTACAATATACTGATAATTATTTAAATTAAACAAGCAATTTATTGAATTTATACACAATAATTAATTTTACAATCTTTACTTGTGTCCATTTTTTCTCATAAATAAAAGCAACTTAATTTTTAAAAAAATTATGAGTTATTTGACAAAAAATTACAATAGAAAAAAAATTTCTTTTGCAAAGGGCAAAGGAAGTTATTTATATACTAAATCCGGTGTAAAATATTTAGATTTTGTTCAAGGGATAGCTGTAAATTCCTTAGGACATTCACATCCAAAATTAATTCAAGCTTTAAACTATCAATCTAAAAAACTTTGGCATGTATCCAATGCTTTTTTGATACCTGAAGGTGAGTTATTAGCAAAAAAATTAGCAAAAAAAACATTTGCTGACTATGTGATGTTCCAAAATAGTGGTGCTGAAGCAACTGAAGCTGCAATTAAGGTTGCTAGAAGATATTTTTATTCAATAGGAAAACCTTATAAAAATAGAATTTTGTGCATAAAAAATTCATTTCACGGAAGAACAATAGCCGCAATATATGCTAGTGGTTCCAAAAAAATGACTGAGGGTTTTGGACCAAAAGTTGGAGGTTTTGACCATTTTAATTTTGGAGATCATAAATCTTTAAAAAAAAAGATTACAAAAAAAACTGCAGCTGTAATGGTAGAAACTATTTTAGGTGAGGGTGGTATAAAAGTAATTCCAGACTGGTGTTTGAGAGAATTAAGAAAAATTTGTAATAAAAAGAGGGTATTGCTTATATTAGATGAAGTGCAGTGTGGAATTGGTCGTTCAGGAGATTTTTTTGCCTTTGAGCAATCAAAAGTAAAACCGGATATTGTTCCAATTGCGAAAGGTATTGGTGGGGGTTTCCCTTTAGGTGCAGTGCTGATGAATAAAAAGGTTGCTTCCGCAATGGTTGCTGGATCACATGGATCTACTTTTGGAGGGAACCCTTTAGCGATGAAAATTGGTAACGAAGTAATGGATATAATTTCTAATAAAAAATTTTTAGCAAATGTAAAGAAAAACTCATATTATTTTCATAAAGAATTATTCAAGCTAAAAAATGATTTTCCAAAAATAATTAAGGATATTAGAGGCAGAGGATTATTAATAGGAATTCAACTTTACAACGATCAAACTAATTTTATAAAATTATTGATGAAGAAAAAATTACTAACAATTCGAGCTGCAGAAAATGTAATTAGAATTTTACCTCCACTTAATGTAAAAAAAAAGGAGATTGATTTTGCAATAAAAATTATAAAAGAAGTCTGTAATGAGCATAAATAAATGAAACATTTTATTGATTTAAAAGAAATTTCCTCCAAAGATTTAAGAAAAATTTTGATAGATGCAAAAAAAAGAAAAAAACTTAGAATTAAACTTAATAATTTAGATGTTGATAAAAGTTTACCGCTTAAAGGCAAACTACTTATTCAAATGTTTGAACAATCAAGTCTAAGAACTAGATTAAGTTTTTATTTAGCAATTAAACAATTGGGCGGAAGTACTTTAACACTTAGACCAGATGAATTGCATTTGTCTAAGGGAGGAGAAAGTATTGAGGATACTGCAAAAATATTATCAAACTTCGGAAATGCATTTATGCTTAGAACTGATAATGATGAAAAATTGGAGGAATTTAAAAAATTTTTATCAATTCCAATTATTAATGGCTTGAGTCCATCTTCTCATCCTACCCAAATATTGTCAGATATTTTTACAGTTGAGGAAATAAAAAAGAAACAAATCTCGTTATTAAATATTTCCTGGATAGGGGATTCTAACAATGTTTTAAATAGTCTTATGGTTGCATCAATTAAATTTAATTTTAGATTAAATATTGGTTGTCCAAAAGATTATCTTCCAAGTAAAAGAGTGTTAAATTATATAAAGAAGCACAAAAATAAAATTTTTATTTACCACGATCCTAATAAAGCAGCACAAAACGCTGATGTAATATTTTCTGACAAAGTAATATCTTTAAATGACAAAGTGAACAAAAAAAAAAAATTAAGCCACTTTAAAAAATTTATTATTGATAAAAAACTTATGAGTTTTGCTAAGAAGGATTGTATTTTTTTACACTGTTTGCCTAGAGGTAAAGAAGTACATGAGGAAATTTTTAAGAGCAAGAAATCAAAAGTTTGGCAACAAGCTTCCAATAGGGTCCATGTTCAGAAAAGTATTCTTTTATACTGTTTTGGCAAATTAAGGTAAAGGAAGAGGACTATCTGAATTTTGATTAAGATATTTAATCACCGAAGCTCTATCTTTTTCTTTTCTTAGACCAGCATAAGCCATCTTGGTTCCTTTAATCCATTTTGCTGGTTTGATTAAAAAACCATTAAGTTCTTCAAAGCTCCAATCTTTACCGTATGCTGCTAGAGCTTTTGAATATTTATAACCTTCAACTCCCCCGATTTTTCTACCAACTACATTATACAAAGCAGGTCCAATATTATTTTTTCCACCTTTGTTAATTGAGTGGCAAGCTGCACATTTTTTGAAAATTTTTTCTCCAGAAGTTGCATCGCCCAGAGCCATCAAAGCTGCAATATCAACTTTCACATCTTCTGATTTTTCAGCTGAGATTGATACAGTCGCAGACTGCTCAAGTTCGACCACATATCCAGGTTTTTCAGGTTTTTCTACATGAAAAATGACATTAGACAATTTACCAATTCCAATAACTAAAAGTGCTACCATCAGAACTGCTGCAATTATTTTGTTTAATTCAAAAGAATCCATTTTATAAAAATTTGTTTTGAACGTATAACATTATAAACAAAAAATTGCTTATATTTTAATGTACAATTTTGCCTCTGTTTATAATGTTATTCTCAATTAAAAAATAATGAAAACATTAATTATAATTCCATCTAGATTGTCAGCAACTAGGTTGCCAGGTAAACCTTTGTTAAAAATTAATGGTTTATCAATAATTTCACATGTATTAAATAAAGCAATAGAAGCAAATATTGGAGAAGTATATGTAGCAACAGAAGATCAAGCAATTGTTGATGACATAACTAATAACGGTGGACAAGCAATTCTTACTAGCAATCAACACAAAACTGGCACAGATCGAGTTTATGAAGCAATAACTAAAATCGATAAATCGAACGTAGATTTAATTATGAATCTTCAAGGTGATGAGCCAATGATTAACGTAGATGATATAAAAAATCTTCATGCTCAAATGTTGCAAACTAAATCTTCTATAGGCACTTTGGCTTCAAAAATTGAAGATGTAACACTTCTAAAAAAACAAAACGTAGTGAAAGTAGTAACTGAAAAAAGTTTAGATATTTCAAATTTTCCAAAAGCAAAAAATTTTGTAAGAAATCTAGATAGACAAGAAGCAAATTCCTATCATCACCTGGGCGTATATTGTTACAAGTTTCAAGCACTCAAGAAATTTGTTGCTTTAAATCAATCATCAAATGAAATTAAAAATAAATTAGAGCAATTAAGAGCACTTGATAATAATATGAGTATTAATGTTTGTTTGGCCAAAGAATCCTCAATAGGAGTAGATACCAAAGAGGATTTTGTAGCTATAAAAAAAATAATGGAATATAAATCCTGATGAATAAAATTTATTTTCAGGGATCCTTTGGAGCTTATTCACATTTAGCTGCATTATCTATTGATTCAGAAGCAAAAATTATTCCATGTAAGACATTTGACGAATGTTTTTTAAAAGCTTCAAAAGATGAAGACTCAAAAATTATAATTCCAGAGTCTAACAGAATTACTGGAAATATAGGTATTGAATATTTGATATTTGAGTACAGGCTTAATATTTACTCTGAATATTTTCAAAAAATTGAGCATAATTTACTAGGCAAACATGGAGTGAAAATTTCTGAAATTAAAGACGTTTATTCTCATGGGCAAGCATTGTCGCAATGTTCAAAGTTTATAAAATCACACAACTTAACAGAACATGTAAGAGCCGATACTGCTGGTTCTGCTGAAATGGTTTCACAGAGTAAAGATAAATCAAAAGCAGCAATTGCATCCTCTTTAAGTGCAAAAACTTATGATTTACAAATAATTCAAAAGAATATTGAAAATGAAAAAGGAAATTTGACAAGATTTTTAGTGATGGGAAAAAATATCTCTCAACCAAATTTTGGTAAAAAAAAATATATTACTTCATTTTTATTTAAGCTGAAAAGTAAACCAGCTGCACTTTATCAATCTCTTGGGGGGTTCGCAATCAATGGTGTAAACTTAACAAAGTTACAAAGTTATCCAGAAAAAAATACATTCGACTCATTCTTTTTTTTGTGTGATTTAGATGGTCATATAGAAGATCCTAAAGTTCAAAAATCTTTAGAGGAACTAGGTTTACATTGTCAAGATTTTCACGTTCTAGGTGTTTTTGAAGCTGACAAATTGAGAGAAAAATAAATTTTAATCTTTTCTTGTAG
>MDTG01316812.1_pt1 | contig 15800 bp, 15 predicted proteins | sample 811421 | NCBI WGS metagenome assembly MDTG01 (sample SAMN05326645, study PRJNA326480) | marine metagenome | isolation source: seawater | place: Pacific Ocean: South East | collected 2011 | reverse complement strand
TTCATCGACGGCATCAACTCCGTGACCGCTCTTGCCGGTGTGTTCGGTATCGTCGTGCTCGGGCTGACCACCGTTGGATTGATTTTGACGATCCTCATCATCCAATTCGTCGCCGCACCTGCGGCCATCGGTTTCACCAAACTCGCAGAGAGGTGGGGGACAAAAAGCGCCCTGCAGTTTTCGTTGGTTTGCTGGTGTTTCGTCATCGTTGGAGCCCTTTCCTTCGCTCCGCTCGAACTCGAAAACCACGACGAATACGACGTCCAGTACACGTGGGACCCAACGAGCGAAACCTACGAAGTTGTCGCTCGCGAAGGGGTCAATCCCATCGCGGCTCTCCCCGATGACGAAGAGCAACAATGGGCGTTGGAATACAGAACGATCCTGCCGGTTCAAATCAACGAGGATTACAAACTCGGAGAGGCGGTCGAGTGGGCGTTCGACGACGACGGTGAAGCCATACCGATGAACGTCAACCTCACCGATGAGAACATCGCGGATCTTCAGGCAACGATGGACGATTCGAGGTTTTCCTTCAGCATCACAGGCGGTGGCGACGTCACCGATCAGACGGGCTTGGGTGTCGACCACCCGACCAATCTCGGCGATGGCATGCTCGATTTCATTCCAGAAACCGCCCGAACCTTCGTGTGGGCTCCTCTCGGCATGACCGTCTTCTTCCAATTCCTTTTGCTGGGTGTGTTTGCCGGTGCCCTGCTCGGTGGTTCTCAGGGGCTGGCTCGTTCCATGTTTGGACAAATGGTGCCCGAAACCCGGTCGGCTGAATTCTTTGGATTCTTTGGATTCTTTGGCAAGGTCGCTGCGTTGCTCGGCCCGCTGATCTATTCGGTCATGACCGTCTGGTTCGACTCCCGCGTGGGCATCTTCGCCATCTCGTTGCTCATCGTAGCGGGGGCCATCTTGCTCCGTCGAGTGGATGTGGAAGACGGCATCGCCGTCGCACGTGCAGAAGATGAACGCAATCGGCAAAGAGACTCCGCCACAACATGAGCATCGCAACCGTCATGAAGTGCCATCGCAACCGGCGACCACGGCGCTGATGCGTTTCGGGTGGTTGCGATGTCGAAAACCGATGCATCTGCAGAAAAAACGGTTGCAAAATCGGCGTACAGACAGCCCATCACGCCACAGGGTCTCAAGGCGATTGAGGCCGGCACACTCACGTGGCTCGACGACGAGATGTACAACAACCTCAACACCGGTGTGCTTGAGCAATATCTGGAGGAAAAGAACCTTCAGGAGTCGTTCGAAGTTTCCCACTGGAACACTTCAAAAGTTCTGATCGGCATCGGCATCGGTGCTGTGTTTTCCGGCGTAACCGCCTACATCGGACTGAAACTGGGTCTTGCCATTTCCGCTGCATGGTACATCGCTTATCTTCTGGGCATGGCGCTCAAGTGGTCGCCTTCCGAAGTCAACATTGCAACGTCCGCAACGACCGGTGCCACCCACGCCTCGACCGGGTTCATTTTCACCTTCCCCGCCATCTTCCTCCTCGCGAGTCAACCAGCGTACGCCTTGGCGGACGGACCGCTGGTGACGCTTGACGACGGCGAAGCGTTCACGCTCGCGTTCATCGGCATCGTCGCCTCCATGTTCGCCGGCTTCCTCGGCGTCATGTACTTCATCATCTTCAGACGTGTTTGGCTGGTTGAGGACCCGTTGCCCCTTCCAGGTTTTGAAGCCACACTAAAGATGCTCGATATCTCATCGGACGTGAGCACAGGTGCCGTTGAGCACGCCCGTGATTCGCTCAAAACCATCGGTGTATGGACCGTCGCCACGATGGTGGGTTTGTTCCTCGTGGAGTACCCTCTTATTTGGCTCAGCGACCGGAAAGTCGCGCTTTTTGACTACCTTGCACAAACAGCCCACGTCGGAGACATTGGTTTAGCCAGTTTCTACTCCTATGGAAAAATCCACCAGCCTTCGGGCACCGACAACGGCATTTCCCTCAAGCAAACCCACTGGTCCGAGGAGAGTGCGTGGAACCCGTTCGCCTACACCTATGTCGGTGTAGCCCTGACCCCATCCATGTTCGCCATCGGCTGGTTTATGAAAACGCGCGTGGCATTCTTGGTGAACCTCGGCACCATTGTCGGATGGTTTTTCCTCGTTCCTCTGGCCGTGTTCATGAACGTCCCCATCTACGACGCAGCGCAACAAGCAAACATCCCGATACAGGACTACGCAAGCGGCGGCTCGGCTCCGCTTCAGATGATCGCCTTCGCCAAGACGGTCCGAACCATCGCCATCGGTGCCATCGTTGGCGGAGGTATGTTCGGCCTGGCAAAGATGTGGCGTACGTTTGCCAACATCTTCACCGATATCGGAGCGGCCTTCAAGGGCGACGGCAGTCAAGAGTACATGCCGGGTAAAGGCTGGTACGAGTGGCCGCTGAAACACATTCCGATCTTCATGGGTGTCACTTTCTTTGCCATGATTCTCATTTTTAGCGTCGGCGGATTTTCGCCTCTGGCTGCGCTCGTCTTTGCTTTGGTGCTCATCTTGACCACCTTCATGCTCGGGGCGATCGCCGTTCGCGTGATGGGTGAAACCGGTATTGAACCCGTATCGGGCACCTCTTTCATCGTGCTCTTGATGCTTCTCGGTGTGTTTCTCAACGCTCAGGAACTTCTCGACCTCAACACACAAGACGCTGTCCTGCTGGGGTTGGTCGGCACCACGGTGTTTGGATCAGCCATCTCGATGTCCGGAACGGTCATCGGCGATTACAAGAACAGCCTCTACATCGGCAACAGGCCCTACCACATCTCAAAAGGCAACATCATGGGCGTGGTTCCCGGAGCCATCATCGGCGCCGGTGTCGCCATCTTCCTCTCCATTCAGCTGGCAGAAGGTCGCATTCAACTGATTGCACCTCAGGCCAACGCCTTTGCCACCTTCTCGGTCATCTTCGCTGAAGGTCAAGGCGACCTTGTTCTGTTGGCCCTTGGCTTCCTGCTCGGCATGTTTGTTGAGTGGGCCACGGGTATGGGGACCTCGTTCGGTTTGGGCATGTATCTGGACGTTCCACACACGCTGCCGATGCTCATCGGCGGTGTTGCACGCGACCGCTGGGAGGACAAGAAACTTCAACCACGTATCGACGCTCTCAAGGCAAAAGAAGGCACCACGGTCGCAGAAAAAGAACGGGCGCTAATCTTGTTGAGCACGTTCATGGTTGCCGCAGGCTTGCTGACAGGCGAGGCTTTCTTTGGTACGGAATCGAGTATCCTCTCCTTCGTTGATTCCTTATGGTACAACGACGATGGAACCCTCAGCACGGTCATGGGTGTGGAGAACTTTGGGGATTCAATGGTGTGGTACGGCATCCGGATGGCCAGTTTGATCCTGATCAACGTCGTCGTAGGTCTCGCCATTTACCTCCTGTTCAAGCGAGCTGGAGTCGTTGGTGCGGGCTCGAAGTCGGTGTACGATTTGGAGTCCGAAGATTGAGCGTGGACCCATGGCGGTTACCAACACCCCTCTTTGGGTCTGGGGCCTGCTCGTAGCAGCGGTGTTCGGTGTCTCAAGTGCAGGTGCATTGTTCCAATCCGTCGATACCGTACCCCCGTTGTTGAGAGCCTCGTGGCGTTTGCAACTGACCGCCATTGTCCTTCTTCCGCTCTTTTTACAACAAATCGCTACCATCGAACCAGCGATCATGGAGCAGGTCAAAACTCGCCGAGCCTTGCTTCTCTTGTTCGCCAGTGGGTTGGCGCTGGCAGCGCATTTTGGTGCTTGGGTGGCGAGTCTCGACCAAACCACGCTCACACATTCCCTGCTGTTCGTGACCGCCCATCCACTGGTCATCGTTGTGGGGATGGCTGTCTTGGCCCCGTTGGTCGCTCGCGTTCGCCGCCCGCTGAGAACTGAAACAATCGGGGCCATCATCTGCTTCGTTGGGGCCGGCGTAACCCTGTTGGATGCAGGTTCAGATCAGGGCGACCAGACGGTGTCTGTGTTGGGTGACCTCCTTGCATTTGGAGGCGCTGTGTTTGTTGTGGGTTACATTGTGATCGGTCGAATCCTGCGGACATGGATGCCGATTTTCGTGTATGCGTTCCCGGTGACGCTCATTGGGGGTCTCGTGTTGCTTCCTTGTTCGTGGTGGTTTGAACCGAACTTCGCAGAGTTCGGTGCAGCAGGTTGGGTGGACCCGGCTTATTTTCAAACGTTTTTGGCGCTCGCTCTTTTTGCTGGTCTCTTGGGCCATACCGGGTTAAACACCTGTCTGCGGTACATTTCTCCGCTCGTTGTGTCCATCTCGGTGACCATGGAGCCGGTGTTGGGGTCCATCATCGGATGGGTGTTCTTTGAGACCGGCGTTCCCGGGTTCTGGACGCAACTTGGAGGTTTGGTGTTGATGACGGGTCTCATGACGGTGGTCGTTGCCGGCGAGCGGGCCTCCTTGAACGAAGCGAACAATCAAAACAGCCCGTCGTGAGGGTGCTTCATGTCTCAGGAACGAGGTTGGCTCTTGTTGACCAACGACGACGGCATTGAAGCCGTGGGTTTTGAGCTGCTGGTCAAAGCCCTTCACAAGGAAGGCTACCCGGTTGCCGTGCTCGCCCCCAGCGGGAACCACTCGGCGACGGGCATGCGCATCAATTTGATGAAACCCATGGCGTACCGGTCTCGCGATGATTTGGTGGAGCTGTGGGGCCTGAATCCTCACACCACGCCCGTTCATCTGTTCGAGTTGGACGGGACACCGTGCGACACGATGATCGTTGCACTCGACGGTGGTATCAACCACCTTGTGCCCGGTGTCCATCCCCAAATGGTGGTGTCCGGCGTCAATTTGGGTCCGAATCTATCTCAGGATTCCTATCACAGCGGCACCATGGGTGCGGCTCGGGAAGCAGGCTTGTACGGTGTACCGGCCATCGCTTCCTCGTTCACGTCGTTTGACCCTGATGGGATGGAGCGAGCCGTCAACGCCACGCTGGAGGCTGTGGCCAAGGCCGCAACCGTCCTGCCCATCAAAGCGGCAAACCTCGGTCGCCCACACGGCGCTCTCGATGCAGGTTATTTCACCTCGTGGCCCGTTCCGGCCACCGACGACCGCTGGCTTGAGGACCCCGAACGTGCACTGCTTGAGGCGTTTTCCAACGGCGACATGATGCTCAACATCAACGCTCCTTCTACATGGGACGGGGCCTGGGCCACCACTCGGCTGGGTGTTCGATGGTACCGCAACGCTGTCCGCTTCGGTGATGAGGGCGTTGACGCTACGGCCACGTTCACCATCGGTGCGGCATCGGTGGACCATTCGGTGGTCGCCGCTGGGGATTGCGATGCCGTCGAGAACGACAAGGCCAGTCTTTCCTGTCTCGCTGTTTGGCCCCAGAGTCACCCGTTCGCCATGGACGAGGACTTGCTGGCGCACGCTCTCCTGGAAACGATCGACGGTTGGCCTCGATGGCTCGTCAAAGCGTGAGTTCCACCCCTTCGTCAAGAAGGAAATGAACGACACCGATGGCCATGTGGCCCTGCAACCAATTCGACCCGATTGAGCGCCTGTTTCCGCCCGTCCCGTCCATCTCATCCAACGGTTGGTCGTCGCTGAGCACGAAGTTCATCGGTGTTGTGTTGACGGACTTGTCTCCGTTCAAAGCTGCACCGTCGGACCACAAGCGTTTCGCTTCCGCATCGAGCACCACCGTCGGTCCATCCGACCACTCTCGCAAGGTGTGTGAGAGGTCGCCTCCGCTGTGCGTTATGCCTGCTGTGATAGGTTGCCAGTGGCCGATGGGCGGCAAAGGTGTTGCGATCACCTTACCGATTGTACCGGCTATAGAACGCTCTTCTGCGTGCAAACCTTTCAGCGTCGAACCGTCAAATTTAATCCGACGAGGCGGACCGGGTCCACCCATCAAATGGAGCACGACCTGCGTGTCGCTGCGCAAGCCATGGCTGGTCAACAACCCCGCCATCAGCGCTCGAATCAGGACGTCCATCCGGCCTGCACCGCTCGCGAGATCGTTGAGCGGCAACTTCCCTTTGGACATGGCACGGTGTCCAATCACTGCGAACCGTCGCACGGTCAATCCTCCGTTCCTCGTTCGATGAGGGTGAGAATTGCGTCGTTCATGTCTTGAACGCTCTCGAGCACGAAGTGAGCGCCTTGACGGTCCACGAGGTAGCCGCGGGGTTTGCCTTTGACACCGAGGTCTTCGAGACGGTTCGCCACCACCGCCGTCATCTCGGCTTTTTGAATTTGAGCGAATGCACGGTGGATGAGGTCGGTTTGCTTGACGCCTGATTCCAACTTGAATCCAATCCGGACGGCGGATGAGCAGGCGTCTTTGAGCTCAACGATGTGCTTCGGACTTTCGATCAGGGGCAGCGTGAGGGTGCCCTGCTGGCTGGCCAATTTACCCTCCGCTGGACTCTCAACGACGTAGTCCAGGACAGCCGCTGCATGAATCCAAGCCTCGATCGGGTCGTTGGCCAGTGCACGACATTCGGTGAGCATTGCATCAGGTGTTGGACAGTTGAGAACAAGGGGTAACCACTCGGGTGCTGCCGTGGTGGTGATGCCAGCCACGCAGGTAACATCGTGGCCGTGCCGGTGCAAATGTCCGGCGATGGACCACCCCGTCGCTCCAGAACTGGTGTTCTGAACGTGTCGCACGTCGTCGATGGCCGAGCGGGTTGCTCCGAGTGTAACGACCACGTTTCGCCGATTGGGGCGGTTTCGATTTACCAAGTGCGCCGTCTCTGCGACCAGGCGTTCAACCGACGGTGTCTTTCGCTTTCCCTCCTCTTTGGGCCCCCACAACACGTGGGCACCTTGGGCTCGAACGGCATCGACGAGTTCGTCGGTCACGGGGTCGTCGGCCAAATCGAGGTGCATGCTTGGGGCGAACAGGGTGGGTGTGTTGCGAGAACGCGCTACGGAGAGCGCCATCATCAGCGGTCCATGCTGCAGGCCATGGACGTGGCTGGCCATCGCATCTCGCGTGGCGGGAGCGACCACGACGGCGTCTGCCTTGTTCAGAGCAGAGAGGTCCCCGTCCCAATCGGTGATGACCTCCGCTTGCGATGCCCATCGAACAGCGAGAGGCGTGATGATGCGTTGAGCGGACGGTGTCATGATGACCAGCAGGTCAGCCCCCTCGCGACGCAGAGCACGAGCGAGTCGAACGGTTTCCACCGCCGCAATGCCTCCGGTGACGCCCAGCACCACCCGGCGGTTCTTGAGCGAAGAACCCGTGGGTTCGACGTCCGTATCCCGGAGGGTCATGGTTTGGCGAACCTGCAGACCGTCAAGACACCTTCGCTTGCCGACCTGAGCAAAAACAAATGATTCAAATGCCCCTCGGTGGAGGAAGAATTGTGTCCAGCAGCCGTGCAGACGAGATGGTGTTGGCGGGTTCTGCGCCAACCGCACCCCCCGGTGCCGACCCCATTGCGCACATCCACAGGGGTACGAGTTTCATCGTTTTGGTCGACGGTGCCATCGTGGTCTATCTCTTGGCCACAGCCCTTGCGTCGATGAATCTTCTTCAGGGTACGCCAGGAACCGTCTTCCTCGCCACGGGTGTGTTCACCAGCCTGTACATCTACAGCGGCTATCGCAATCGCAAAGCATGGGCGTATTGGCCAGCCGTTTCGATTTTGTTTTTGGCCAGTCTTATGTTCGGCCTGCTCGCTCTTATCAACCTGCTTCAGGCCATCCTAGCAGGCTATTTGACGGGTCTTTTGTTTGTCTTTTTGATGGGTTGGGCCGCTTTAGGTTCGGCACGTCGAGCGATTTTTCATTGGCATCCAAGTTATCGATCCGGTTACCTACGCACAACACCCATGGATTCGTTTGATCTTGAGGACGGGGAAATGTTGGCCGCTTGCCCGCATTGTCTGGCGGTGTTGGCCATTCGCCCAACGCAACTTGGCGGGGCAGACCGATGCCCCCATTGCGGCGGCGCGCTGGTGGGTCAGGACCTCATCAACAAGTACAGCGACGAAGAAGCCTGAAGCGCGTTTCTCTTCAGGACACTGGGAAAGGAGGCTTCTTGAAGTGAAGCGCTCACGCACCCTCAAGGAGGCTCAGCCATGACGTCGATTCAGGACCGTCTGCAACAATTGTTGGACGGTGACATCGATCCTGCTGAACTGGCCAACGACCCGACGCTTGCAAGTCTTGCCGACCGACTGTACGGCATCAAAATCGCCGCGGTTCAACCGGTCAAGCCACGGGACGCCGTCTCTGCTGTGGAATCGACCGCACCCGTGACCGAGGTCGCTCCCCCGACGGACATGCTCGTTGAGGTCATTGCTCCGGAGGTGCCGGCCGCACCGGCAGCCCCCCTCCCTCTTCCGGGTATGAGCCTTGACATGCCACCCGTCCCGGGCGCAAAACGAAGTCCGCTTGTTACCGTGTTCGGCGTTGGACTGACGGTGGTGGTTGCGAATCTTTTGGGTCTCTTCTCTGGCCTCTTCGAGGGGGCGTGCGAAACTGGCACGTGTCGAGGCCCGGAACAAACCCGCCTGAACCTGATGAGTCCCCACAAAATTGGAGAGTCCGATGGCTGGTCCTACTCGCTGTTGTCCGACAGCATGAGCGGTGTTGGCGGCACGGTGGGTGGAATTGGAATCCCCGACATCGTGGCGCTCGGAGCGCTCCTCGGCGGTCTGCTCGTCCTGATGCGAAGGAAGTGAAGCCGTTGTCGCCCGACGGCTTGCTTTCCGAGGTCATCGCTTACGTTGGTATGCTCAGCATTCTTCTGGCGTTTTTACTGGAGACACGGGACGTACTTCACAGCAAGCAGCCCGTCTATCTGGTTCTCATGGCCTTGGGTGCCGGTTTGTTGGGCGTTCGTGCATTTTTAATCAGCGAATGGGCGTTTTTTGTGCTTGAAGTCGTGTGGTGCGGAGCAGCCGTTGTCGCCCTCTTCGCCGTGCGCAAGTCAGGTGGTAAAGCCCACGATGAAGCGTCATCTTGATGAAACGGAAGTCCACCCCTGAACCATGAGCCAGCGTAAAGCGAAGCGAGGTATCCCTTCGAAGAGCGAGAATTTCAACGAGTGGTACCCCTTCATGGTTGAAGCTGCGGAGCTGGTGGACAAGCGATACCCAATCAAAGGCATGGACGTGTGGAGGCCGTACGGCTGGAAGACGATGAAACTCATCGATGCGCTGACCCATGCAGAGATGGAACGAACCCATCATGAGGAAGTAAATTTCCCCTTACTCATACCTGAAAACCTCCTAGAAAAAGAAAACGCATTGGTTGCCCGGCTCAAGCGCGCACGAGAGGAAGGCGTGGATCCCGATGAACTGAGGGACGAGGAGGAAGAGGGCGGATTCATGAAAGAGGTGTACTGGGTAAAACACGCCGGTGAAAACGACCTGGACATCCCCATGTTTTTGCGCCCAACCTCAGAGACCGCCATGTACACGATGTTTCCGTTGTGGATTCGTTCTCACAAGGATCTGCCACTCAAACTCTACCAGATGGTGAACACCTTTCGCTACGAGACCAAGCAAACGCGTTCGTTCATTCGTGTTCGAGAGATTCATTTCTTCGAGGCGCACACAGCCCACGTCGATGAGGCCGATGCGAGCCGACAAATCGCAGAGGATTTGGAAATCGTCGACCGCCTGATGCTCGACCTTTGTCTGCCCATCATCAAGGCAAAACGACCGGTATGGGACACGTTCCCCGGCGCTTGGTACACCATCGGCATCGACGCCGTTATGCCCAACGGTCGGACCCTCCAGGTTGCGTCGTGTCACCACTACCGCGACCAATGGGCCAAGGCCTTTGACGTGAAGTACGAGGACCGAGATGCCAAGCAAGCTTTCTGTCATCAAACCACGTACGGCATGTCCGAGCGTCTCTTGGGCGCCGTGGTTGGTATGCACGGCGATGAAAACGGTCTCATCATGCCGCCCAAAATCGCTCCGTTCCAAGTCGTTATTTGTCCGATGATCCGAAAGAATTTGGAGGTGGACACCGTCGCTGCGGCCCACGAGGTCGCCGAGCAACTGCGTTCCCGTGGCCTGAGGGTCAAGGTTGACGACCGCGACCTTCACCCCGGTCAGAAGTACTACGACTGGGAGATCAAAGGGGTCCCTCTCCGACTGGACATCGGTCCGCGAGACATTGCCCAAGGCACCGCCTTTGCAGCACGTCGAACGGGAGGAAAGGAGCCCTTGCCGATGGACACCATCGTCGACGAATGCTACCGTGTCCTCGACGAAATCAGCGACGAACTACGCCAACGAGCCTCTCAACACATGAACAACGTCATTCAGCCGCTGCCGCCGTTCACGCACAGCAACGGTGAGTGGACCATGAACGGTGAGGTCAAGGAAGGCCACATCTACGAGTTGGCCTTTGACGGTTCGGACGCACACGCCGAAGTGATCGAACGGACGGCCGGTCTCTCCTTCCTCGGGGACGCAACCGAACCTTACGGTTCTGAGCGGCCGTGCCACATGACCGGTGAGCCGACGACACGACGTGTGCTGCTTGCCAAGTCTTACTGAGCGTTGCTCGTGCCCAAGGCTGCCCCGCAGTTCATGCAGTGCTTGCCTTGACCGGGCGTAAGTTGTCCGCAGCTGTTGCACGGGACATAGGCGTGAAGCTCGAGCACTGCTTGGCGTTTGATCATCACCCAGGCAACCCAAGCGTAAGCAACGGTGAGGAGCAAGAACAGCCCCACAACGGCGCCTGTGCTCAGTTCGATGAACTGGACGCCGAGAGCGAACGCAAGGAACACGCATGCGGTGAAAACGTAAACCGGCCACTCAATTCGCATGGGGATGAACCTCTCTTCTTTGGGTGTTGATGGTGATGCTATGTTTATGGGTGCTCAATCATGGTTCGCACGACGCAGCTCGACAGTGGATGCTCAATACGTTGAATGTGGAGGCCGTGCGTGTTTCGTCGTGCCCGTGTAGAGGGCCCAATCCAGTGTGAATCATTCGGATTTGCGCACGTTGATGGCGTTTGGGCCCTTCGGACCTTCGCCGACTTCAAATTCAACGGAATCTCCGTCGCGAATTTCGCCGGTCACTTGTGACGTGTGAACAAAGAGGTCAGACCCGCCTTCTTGTTCAATGAAGCCGTATCCTTTTGTGTGGTTGAACCATTTTACTGTACCTGTTGGCATTGACGCCGCGTCTGATTTCACCTCTTTATACTACGCGACCGATTCTCGCACAAACACCACGACTTTGCGCGTCCTGATGTTGGCGGTGATGCATCTGAGGGGGGCACGATCATGACACACATGCATCGATCCGCTCGGGGCTCAACGTTGCAGCGTTCGTGAATTGCACCCCACGGTCTCGGGACACCGGTTATATGCTAGATTTCAGCATGCGTGAGTCATGAGCGAAATCGTTGAGTATTACATCAGCGCCTTTTCCCCTCAAAGTCTGTACGGGTTCTACCACATCGTGGCCATCTTCTCTCTGGTGGTTTTGGTTTGGATGTTCGGCCTCTCCTACCTCGTTTTCAAAGCAAACGCTGATTCACACGAGAATCGATTTATGTCCGTTTTGTTGTTTTGCGAAGGCATCAAAGCCTCGTTTTTGGCGATGGAAATTTTTCCTTACTCGTCCCCGTGGCAGGACTTGTGGGACGTTCTTTTTCCATTAAAAATGGAACCGTTTATGTTCGCACAAATCACGAGCATCTTCCTCTACCTCGCCTTCCCGGTGTACTATCGCGTGAATTTGCTTAAATTCCTGCACAACGACAAACTAAAACGAACCGTTTGGTTTGCTGCGCCAGCGCTTAGTCTTGCGGTTTGGACGGTCCTACGAACTCAACCTGGGTTCGCTTTTGAAAACGCCTCTTGGATCATATGCACCGAAGCGGGTGTCGAGCCCACCATCCAAAACTGGTGGGGCACCATCACCGATCGGGTCTACGATTATCGTGATTCAATTGGCACATGCTCTCGACCGTTTGACAAAGCGGTGGTGGACGAGCCTGCTGGATTGTGGATCATCATCATGCTCGGTCCAATCTTTTCACTCATCGCCTTGTTTCTTCTGAGGGCATCAATGAAGCAAAGCCAGCGGGAGAACCAAAGTGAAACGACGTACGGTACACTGCCCTCCCGTTCACTCTATGTCGGATTTTTGGGCAAGGTGATCGGTCAAGTTTCGTTTTTCGTTATCGTTCTGGCGGTCATGCCCGCACTGAACGGCGGAGTGTTTTTCGAATTTGCAGACAGCATTCGCGTTCAATACGGAGCCGACCCAACAACTTCAGAGCGTATGCTCTACTTCATCTGGTGCTTCACCCTCGTAATAACACCCGCTGCGATTGGGTTTGAAGCCCTCATGTTTGTCCACGCAACGTTGAAGGACACCGTGTTTGGAATCGACTCGAATTTGCGGACGACGTTTACCAACACCTTGTTCACAGGACTTGGCGCCTTGTCCTTTGTGTTCGTCAGCGAGGCCATGGAGAACGTTGTCGGTTATGGGATGCTTGGTGGTGTGGCCATCGGGGCAGCCATCATCTTTGGGCGACGTCCAATTCTCGGGTTGATCGGAGCCGTTTCGAGCAGATTGATTCCCGAGGAATATTCTCCAGGCGAGCTGAAGTATCTTGAAGTCTATGCAGAGACGATTCAAGACATGATGCTGACCGAGCGTGAGCGGAATTTGCTCGCTACCCTTGCCACGGCCTACGACATCGACGAGGACCGTTTGGCGGTGATTGAGAAGAACTACCGAGAATCGCAGTCCTTGGGTCCGGCGGACGCCATCAAAATCGTCGGTTCTTCATGATTCTCTGCATCTCAACCTTCATGTGTTTGTGATGTCTCCGTGGGACCATGAAGTCCATTGGGGAAATAGAGGAAGACCTCGCAACCAGGGCCGAACCGGTGCTCGGGTTCAAACCGTCTTCATCGTTTAAGCGAGGTCCAATCGGCCTCCTCATCTACGCCGTGTGCGGCGTGATTGCGTACCTCTCGTTGAGAAGTGCTGGTGTGGTTTAGGCACACCCCAGAAAGTGGTCCTGTACGGCTGTGCAGCGCAATTCCACGTCGGAGAACTCTCGGGCTGGCTCAAGAACTCGAAGGGCAATTTGTAAGAAAAAACCCGATTTCCCAGAATAGGACTTTAAGCGGTGAGCAAAAGCCAAATTCGCAGCCCATGTACGCAGATTTCCGTTCTTTGGAGGCAATATCGGCCTTGGTAAACATCATCCTCGGAGGAATTACGCTCATTCTCGCATCGAGAACAAAGCGAAACGCATGGAATGAATTGTTTGCTGCTAAACTTCTCGGATGGTTCCTCATCTTTCGTGGTATCTCCATGTTTAGCGGTTATCTCCAGGGATACGAATTGTGGACTGGACCCAGCACCTACAGCCTGTATGAGCTTCCCTCGGACACCAATCTGTTTCGATTTTTCCAAATGCTGGAAAGCATCACCATGTGTGCCGAAGTAGCCATCATGTGCAGCATTCCTTTGTTCTTCCCATATCCTTTTTTGCAAACGCAAAACGCGCAACGAATCGCTTCTATGTTTATCCTGATGTTCACCATTGTCATGTCCGGATTTTTTGTTTTCTTCCCTTACGAGATCTCCATGATCCGCTATGGTTTCATGGCTCTTCCCCTGGTGATTTGGGGATTTGTCTATGTTCGCTTTTCGTTGAAGGAATTAAAGTATGGAGACGAAGATGCACGAACCATTTCTTCTCCGAGTGGCCTGTTGATTTTAGCCATGGTTGGCTATTGGATGACAGACTGGCTTCTTTGGCTCACTGTGCCTGAAAAATGGTCAACACCCGTGTGGGTGAACAGCTTAGGGTCTGATTTGAACTTGAACTTCTTTTTCATTCGTCAATCCATTGTTTTGGGTGTTGGAACATGTTGTCTATTGGCCATGTTTGTCTTGGAAGGCATTCGTTCATCTCGCAAAGGAAACAGTGTTTTGACAGGTCTTACGTTTGGCTGGTTCATTGTCGGGATCATCAGTTTCATTGCAGACTACAGTATCTTCGACACGTTGGAAGACTGCATTTACGCCGTCTGCGATGGGCTTCCTGAAGAATGGCTCATTTACAACACCTTCACCAACACGCTTGCCGGATATCTCGTGCAGCCGATTGTGCTGATGTACGTTCTTCTCAATTATGATTTGGTCGACTCAGGAAGGGATGAAAATGGAACCTATGCGCGAGCGATGGTGATCGTCCTTGTCGTGATTGTATCATCAACGTTGATCGAGATGGTTCAATCCATCATCCCGATTGGAGAAATCATCACCTCTGCCGTGCTTGCGATAGGAATCGCAGCAGCCATCGGATGGGAGAAGGCAATCATGGAGAAATTCCTTGCTCAGAAAAATTCGTCAGCGGCATATCTGCAGACCATCAACGAACTAAACGACCTGGAATTTGACCCGCATTCAGAAAGGTCATTTGTTATTTCAATTTCCACCATCGTTGCTTTTGCTTTCATCTTGTCAATCTTGAATGCTGCACTGGGGTTGGGGTGAACGCATGGAAGAAGACGCAAAACCATTCAATCCGATCCTCACGTTCCTTGGTGATGAAGAGGCGAGGACAGCGTTTTCAGTCTTCGGAATCGCCCTGTTGTTGATCACGGCTAAGGTGTATTATTCCATTGGAATAAAAGATTCTGAAGTTCACGATGAGGTTCGATTTTTGGATGAGTGGTCCCTCACCTTTTCAGAGGAAACCATGACCTTATCGGAATCCGTTTTGCTCGCTGATGGAGATGAACTTGATGTTGAGTTCCTCATCGAGGGGACTTCGTTTTCTGAAGGTTATACCATCGGTTATCTCCAAGTGAAGATTTCCTATTCAGAAACCAATCAAGTCATTGGCGGGGATCCTTGTGATTCAGTGCAGGGGAGCCTCGTTCAGTCGACCTATCCCGCACAGTGGGCGGATGAAAACAACACGCTCAACGGTGGTTCTACCTCATGCGAGGACATCGACCTTTTCCTCCAGGCCTACCCCAATTATGACGGCCAAGAATACACCCGCATGGCGGACAATCAAGTCATTGCCCTTGACGAATGGGGCGTGGAAGATTACGGCGTTGGCTCGCTTGATGTCAAGGTTCAACTCGATGTTCAAAGTTCTCAGGTTCCAACGCAGGACAACGATAACGATGAAACCATCCAAATTGACGTTACGGTTGTGGCCTTCAAAGCGAGTGCAGAGAAATTAACGTAAATCATTCCTTAACGACCTTTCAGTGTTCGTTCTGAATCGGTCATGGTCTGTTCATTTGTTTTGGTTTTGCATGATTTACCAAGCTCAAATCAAACCGATTGATTTCGTAAGGGGCCAACATGTACACCCATCCGAACGCCTGCGTGTGGAGGCTTACCCTCTGACAAGACGCCTGAACAAAGGGTGCCCCTTTGTAAAATTCATTCTATCCATTAATGAAACAGTCTAGGCACCTAGAATTAGGAGCTTTTCTGGAACATAGATTTGATAAGCCGAAAACAGATGATTGAACCCGTTTGCAAAAAAAACGACACCCCTGCAACAAGCACCCACGGACCCAACGCAGCTTCCCAGCTCATGTGGTAAAAATAGCTGTTAGAGGAACTTGTTGCACTATCAACTAGAACTAAACCAACGAGAATAAGTATCACTGAAAAAATAAACATAACTCGTATCCAAGATGTTCCTGAACCCTTGGCTTCAGAATCGATTGAGTCCATGTAAGTGCTTTATTGTAATGCTTATTGAATTATCCCCTTTGTATCGGAAAATAAAATGCAAAGGGATTTCGGATGGCCCTTAGATT
>MDTG01202257.1_pt1 | contig 15800 bp, 18 predicted proteins | sample 811421 | NCBI WGS metagenome assembly MDTG01 (sample SAMN05326645, study PRJNA326480) | marine metagenome | isolation source: seawater | place: Pacific Ocean: South East | collected 2011 | reverse complement strand
GAGCACAGTAGTGGACGATCACAATCACGAAGCACACCACGATCATAAGCCGTCTGGCATTACTCGTTGGTTGTTTACCACTAACCACAAAGATATTGGGTCAATGTATTTGTGGTTCAGTTTAATTATGTTTTTTGTCGGCGGTGCGATGGCGATGGTCATTCGCGCCGAATTATTTCAACCCGGCTTACAGTTAGTTGAACCTCAGTTCTTTAATCAGATGACCACCGTACACGGCTTGGTTATGATCTTCGGTGCCGTTATGCCGGCTTTCACCGGCCTAGCCAACTGGATGGTACCGATGATGATCGGCGCGCCCGATATGGCGTTACCACGCATGAATAACTGGAGCTTTTGGATACTCCCATTTGCTTTTGTCATTCTTCTATCATCACTGTTTATGGAAGGGGGTGGTCCTGACTTTGGTTGGACGTTCTACGCACCGCTTTCGACGACGTATAGTAACGACTCGACTGCTCTATTCGTGTTCGCGGTTCATATCATGGGTATTTCATCCATCATGGGTGCGATCAACGTCATTGTAACCATCATCAACATGCGCGCCCCTGGCATGACCTACATGAAAATGCCATTGTTTGTGTGGACTTGGTTGATTACGGCGTTCCTGTTAATTGCCGTAATGCCTGTGTTAGCAGGTGCAGTCACTATGGTACTTACCGATAAGTATTTTGGTACCAGCTTTTTTGACGCCGCCGGTGGGGGCGATCCGGTCATGTTCCAGCATATTTTTTGGTTCTTCGGCCACCCCGAAGTGTACATCATGATTTTACCGTCCTTCGGTATCGTTTCTGCCATTATACCGGCGTTCTCGCGGAAGAAGCTGTTTGGCTATTCATCCATGGTCTACGCAACCGCGTCCATTGCGATTCTTTCGTTTCTTGTATGGGCGCACCATATGTTTACCACGGGCATGCCAGTGTTTGCAGAGCTCTTCTTCATGTACTGCACAATGCTGATTGCGGTGCCAACGGGCGTCAAAGTATTTAACTGGGTCGCCACAATGTGGCGAGGTGCAATCTCATTTGAAGTCCCCATGTTGTTCGCCCTCGCGTTCGTTATTTTATTCACGATTGGCGGATTCTCAGGCGTTATGTTGGCAATGACGCCGGTCGACTTCCAATATCACGACACCTATTTTGTCGTGGCACATTTCCACTATGTCTTGGTAACAGGCGCTATCTTCTCGATAATGGCTGCAAGTTATTATTGGTTGCCTAAGTGGAGCGGTCATATGTACGACACCACTTTGGCTCGCTTGCATTTCTGGAGCTCTTTGATATCGGTTAACGTGCTGTTCTTCCCAATGCACTTTGCTGGTTTAGCGGGTATGCCGCGCCGTATTCCTGACTACGCAGTGCAATTTGCGGACATCAACCAGATCACAAGTATCGGTGGTTTTGCCTTCGGGCTATCGCAGTTGATATTCCTCTGGCTGGTGATCAAGTGCGCTCGTGGGGGTGAAAAAGCACCTGCGAAGCCATGGGATGGTGCCGAGGGGCTTGAGTGGACAGTACCTTCTCCGGCGCCTTACCACACCTTTGAGACGCCGCCCAAAGTGGAGTGATGGTTATGTCTAACCAAGGTCCTGATAACAGTAAAATCGTCAAACGCCTGCTACTCACCGTAGCAGGTATGTTTGCCTTTGGATTTGCATTGGTGCCTCTGTATGACGCCTTTTGCGAAGTGACTGGTTTCAACGGTCGCACGAATAACGAACCGGCCGCAGTGAGTCAGCATGAGGTGGATAAAAGCCGCACGGTGCGGGTTCAGTTTATAACACGCACTGCGCAAGGTATTCCATGGAAGTTTGAGCCTGAAATTAAAGAAGTGCGTGTCCATCCAGGTGAGGTTCGCGTTGTTAACTTTTTAGCTGCTAACCCCACGAGTGATGACATGGTCGCTCAGGCCATTCCTTCCATTGCGCCTGCGGAAGCGTCGTTGTACCTAAATAAAGTCGAGTGCTTTTGCTTTAATCAGCAACCGCTTGCGGCAGGCAATGATGCCGAAATGCCGATGCAGTTCTATATCGATCCTGAGATACCGGACCATATCACCACCTTTACCCTGTCATACACGCTGTATGATATGACAGCCAATGCGACGCCAGAGTCTCTGGCTTTGCTCGAGTCAACAGAATAAGGAATACGTCGTTATGGCAGAACAACAAAATTACTATGTCCCACCTTCCAGTATTTGGCCCATTGTCGGCGCACTGGGCTTAGGTCTCATCGCCTGGGGCGCTGCTCATACCGTTATCGAAACAACAAGCGATAAGCAAGGCTGGGGCTCCCATGTCTTGTTTGCTGGGTTTGGCGTCATTGCTGTGATGCTATTCGGTTGGTTCCGCGACCAAATCAATGAGACCATGAGTGGACTTCACAGCGACCAACTCGACAACTCCTATAAACAAGGTATGAGCTGGTTTATCTTTTCTGAAGTCATGTTCTTTGCGGCCTTCTTTGGTGCGCTCTTTTACGCACGCATGATTGCTGTACCTTGGTTAGATGGCGCCAGCAATAATGTCATGACGGGTGAAGTATTATGGCCGGAGTTTGTTGCTCAGTGGCCGTTAGTAGAGACGCCCGGCGGCACAACGACGCAAGCTATGGGTTGGTATGGTCTGCCCTTGATCAATACCGCCATATTGATTGCGAGCTCAGTCACCTGCCATTTTGCACACGTCGGTTTAGAGAAAAATAAACGCGGGCAACTGGCTGGTATGCTCAGCCTGACTATCATCCTCGGTTTAGTTTTCCTCTTTTTACAGGGTGCTGAATATATCCACGCTTATGAGGAACTTGGATTAACGCTGCAATCCGGTGTCTACGGTAATACCTTTTACTTACTGACTGGATTTCACGGTATGCACGTGACCCTCGGTACGCTCATGCTCATTATCATGCTGCTACGCGTCCTCAAGGGCCACTTCACACCACAAAAACATTTCGCCTTCCAAGCTACAAGTTGGTATTGGCATTTTGTTGATGTGGTATGGATCTGCTTGTTTGTTATCGTCTATGTGCTGTAGTTGTTAATACGGTCGAGGATGAAACGGTAGAAACCCCGCATAGGCCGCGATCACCATAAGCAGTAACACGATCGCGGCAATACCCACTCGACGTCCTAAATAGCGTGACATAGGTGGTTTTTCAGGGTCATTGCTCAACATTACAAATAGAGCGCGGAATAAATTAAAAATCATATAAAGAAGAAGCGCGACAATAATGAGTTTGAAAAGAAGTAACATAAAAGTCCCCTTGGTAGCGTCAATAGTTACTTTGATTGCTATTGCCATTTTGGTCAAGCTGGGATTCTGGCAACTCGATCGCGCCCATCAGAAGCAGCAACTGTTCGCAGATTTTGCGCAGGCTCAGAATTTACAAGCTCGCCCGCTCGCCCAACGACTATCGAGTACCACGCAACTCACTCGTTTCGAATTGGTCAGCATTACAGGACGATTTGACACTCAGCGCTATTTTCTAATCGATAATCAAATGGTCGATGGTCATCCGGGCTACCACGTCATTGCTTTACTCAAGAGCCAGCAGTTGAGCGAACGACTACCCGTTAATTTAGGCTGGATTAAAGCTCCACGCTCAAGAACCGAGATTCCAACGGTCGAGCTACCGCAGCAAGAATTAACACTAGAAGGCTTAGTTCGCATCCCTCAAGCAAACCAATTTATTTCGCAAGTGTTTGAGGAGCAACAAACGGCTTGGCCTAAACGAGTACAGGAGTTTATCCCTCCAACAATCAGTGAGTACACAGGAATCGAACTCAAGCCTTATGAACTGTTGTTGGTTTCACCGCAACTGAAGGGCTTTCAACAACAGTGGAAGCCACAAGTGATGGAACCAGCTAAACATCAGGCTTACGCTGTGCAATGGTTTTCACTCGCTATTGCTTGCTTAGTGGTATACCTTGTAGTGCTATATAAATTAAATAAGACAAAACAAGAGGAGACACCATGAGCTCCCTCACTCGCTCACAACGCACATTGCTCATTGTTATTGCTGTATTTGCCCTGCCCGTTATAGGTGCATGGCTGACACTTAAAACACACTGGTATCAACCCGCTACCAATAAAGGCGTGCTGCTTGAACAACCGCTCGCTTTGTCGCAACTCGAAACGTTACCGGAGGGTTGGCGCGTTGCTTATCGGATGCCAAACCAATGTAATGAACAATGTAAAAATACACTTTACGTACTCGGTCAGCTTGATGTCGCTTTGGGTAAAGACAGTGATCGTGTCACCCCTATTATTCTATCGCAGCAAATGTTGCCAGAGCAGCGCGATCTACCCCACTGGGATGATATCGTTGCAGTACAGTCAAAAGCGCTTATCGATGCCGTTGAGAGCATTCCATTTGATCATGTATTTATCATCGACCCGCAAGGTCATGTGATGTTGCACTACCCGACTCATGCCGAGCACGAGACTATGGTTATGGAAGGCAAAAATATTCTGGCTGACCTTCGTAAAATGTTAAAACTTTCTCGGATTGGGTAGGATAAGCTCATGCGCATGCTTGTTAAAATCAGTTTAATTTTGGCATTTTGTGTCATTGTTTTGGGTGCTTTTACGCGGCTTACAGAAGCAGGTTTAGGCTGTCCCGACTGGCCAGGATGCTATGGCTTTATGAGTGTTCCTACTCAAGAACATCACGTCGCCGAAGCACAAATGCGTTTTCCAGATTCGCCGCTTGAGCATCATAAAGCTTGGAATGAAATGATTCACCGCTATTTTGCCGGTGCTTTGGGTGTTTTAATCCTGTTTATTGCGATTGGGTCGTTAGTTAAAAAGCGTTCTACTTTTGAGTCAAAGCCAGCGCCAAAGAAATTACCCTTGTTTATATTACTATTAGTCATCTTCCAAGCCACACTGGGCATGTTAACCGTTACTATGAATCTTCAGCCGCTCATCGTCATGGGTCACTTACTCGGCGGCTTTAGCGTGCTCTCACTACTATTTTTGCTGTCACTGCGCTTAGAGCCTTATCGACTCGGGGGAGGCGATCCAGAACTGCGGAAGTATCGTGGTTTGGCATTATTTGCGCTACTGGTTGTCATTGGTCAAATTGCATTAGGTGGCTGGGTAGCCGCTAACTATGCGGCGGTCGCGTGTACCGAACTGCCATTTTGTGAGGGCGATTGGGCGGCTCAACTCGATTTTACTGGCGCGTTTAGTATACCCGAGGCAACGAGTTATCAATTTGGCGCGCATGATTACGACGATCGAATGACGATGCACATCATGCATCGTTTCGGCGCAATCTTTACTACACTGGTATTAGCTTGGCTGCTGTTTAAATGTTGGCGCAAAGCGCAATCTGGCTTTTTCCGTCGCTCATTAAGTTGGGTCGCTTTGTTGCTCATCATCCAACTTTGTCTAGGCTTAAGCAATGTGATTTATAGCCTGCCCTTGCCGGTGGCGGTTGCTCATAACGCGGTAGGTGCACTTTTACTGCTATCACTCGTTGCACTTAATTATAATCTTTCACGCAAAGCGTAAGAGGTGTTTATGCAAACAATAACAAGTCATAAAAAGCTCGAACACCACACCATCAAATGGCGAGAATATCTGGAACTCACTAAGCCACGTGTGGTGGCCATGCTACTCCTGACCGCTGTGGTCGGCATGTGCTTATCGACACAAGGCGCATTGCCTGTTTGGACCCTAATACCAGCGCTCGCGGGGATTGGTCTGATGTCAGCAGCTGCAGCAGCGATTAATCACTTAGTCGACCGCCATATTGACGCTAAGATGGCCAGAACTTTACGTCGTCCGCTACCACAAGGCAGTCTCTCACCCACTCGCGTATTGACCTTTGCTGCGGTATTGGGCTTGGTTGGATTTGTCATGTTGTACGCGTGGGTCAACCCGTTAACCGCTTGGTTAACGTTTGCTAGCATGGTGGGCTACGCAGTGGTTTACACCATGTTCTTGAAGCGCGCCACGCCACAAAATATTGTAATTGGCGGTTTGGCAGGCGCCGCGCCACCACTGTTGGGTTGGACCGCGATGACCAATGAGATTCACGGTTTTGCGATTCTTTTAGTCATGATCGTGTTTACTTGGACGCCCCCTCATTTTTGGGCACTCGCCGTGCACCGTGAGAAAGATTACGCACGCGCTAAAGTCCCCATGCTACCCGTCACGCATGGTATTGAGTTCACCAAAACCTGTATTTTCCTCTATACCATCTTATTGACTGTTGTTTGCCTGCTGCCCTATTTAGTCGGTATGTCGGGAGTGCTCTATCTGATTGGATCGACTGCGCTAAACTTGGTGTTTTTGGGCTATGCGTGGAAGCTCAAGTATGCTCCTGAAAAGAATACAGCTTACAGCATGTTTACCTTCTCCATCTGGCATCTCATGCTGATGTTTGTGATCTTGCTATTCGACCATTATTTATAAGGATTAACGATGAATTCACGCTGGTTGATTATTATAGGTGGATTACTCGCAGCGGTAGCCGGCGTATTTGCCTTTATGAATATGCCGCAAGAGCAGCCGGAGGCGTTGGTATATCAACCACCGCGAGCGCTTGCGCCGTTTGAACTCGAGTCTACGGCAGCAACAACTAAAATTGATAGTGAGGCACTCAAGGGACAATGGACTTTACTTTTTACTGGGTATACTTATTGTCCCGACATTTGCCCAACGACACTATCATCGCTAAAAACTATCTTGCCGCAACTACAAAAACAGGCTGAGAAACCGGTTAAAGTATGGATGATTTCAGTCGATCCTCAGCGCGACTCACTCGATCGACTGAAAGAGTACACAGGTTACTTTGGCGAACAATTCATTGGCGTTCGTGCAGAACACCCTCAATTGTTTCCCTTTGTACGCGACTTGGGCTTGATGTACTCAGTTCCTGAAGAAGGCGAAGAAAACTATCTCGTCAATCATAGCGCCGCTATTATATTGGTTAACCCCGATGGAAAGCGGCTCGCGATCTTTAATGCGACTCACGAGCCGGGTGCTATTCCAACGGTTGATATGGAACAGCTTGTACGTGATTTTGCTATATTAGCAGGTTAGTCGGGCCAGCTACCTTCACTATCGGGACGAATGAGCGCGACAGAAAACCAATGATAACCACCACTGGTACTCGGGGCTGTGCAATTAATTCGAGAGCGTCCAATCGGGATGTCGTTCTTTGGTGTCACACTAAATTGCAATTCCGCGTCCCAGTTTGGTTCGAGCACATCAGTTCCTGCGAAACAGCGTAGTGCGTTGGTGTTCATTCCCTCGGTTTTACTCAGCTCAACCGTCACAGTTGGACGCGTTTCGGAATGAGAAACTAAAGGATCGGCAGGCGTATAATGGCTTACAGCCATAGGTAGGCTATTCAATTTGACCGACAACGTCTCTAAATTAGCGTAGCGACCTGATGCAGGAAACCGTGGGATCGCTGTAGTCGGGCTCCATTGACTCCAAGCCCCTGAATGCTGAGCAAACCCTTTAAAACCCCATTCCTTCAATAGCTTCTCAAGTGCCGGCGAATATTCGCCATAAGGGTAGGCAAAGTATTTAGGCTGTTCGCCTAACTGTGCATCAATCGCGTGCTGTGCCGAAACGATATCCTGCTTCATTCGAGCCTGCCACTGCGCCTCTGTTTCTTCGTCTTTGCGACGAATTAAATGAGCATGAGTCTGCCCGTGATTCACAATAGTCGCGCCTCCAGCGTCGATGGTTTTCAACTGTTGCCAACTCATATAGGCAGACGGGTGGGCTTCTAGTAAATCAGGATTGACGAAAACAGCATACGGAAATCCATATTCTTTAAGTGTCGGATGGGCATTTTCAAACACGTTGTCATATCCGTCATCGAAGGTTATCACCACCGTTTTACGCGGAATATTTGCGCCTGCATCGACCCACTCTGCAGCCTGCTCGATAGCGACGACATTAAAATCATGCTCTTTCAAATAACGAAGGTGCTGCTCAAACTGGTCAGGACTAATCGATGTGACTGCGGGCGTCTTCTCAGAGACGTGATGATACTGAAGCACATGCACACCGGGATACTCCTCGTTTGCCGTTTGTGCACATGCAAGGAGGCTAGTTAACGCAGTCATGGTTAGAAAAAGTTTTAATAATTTCATCAAACTATCCAGAAAGTGGCTGGTGAATGTTACATTATTACCAGTCTACATGAATTAGTTGGAATTCGCTTAATGCAAACGTTGTTGGGCTTCGCACGCGGTGATCATCGTCGAGTATTTGCGATTGCTTTACCCATGATGATATCGAACATCGCCGCGCCACTTCTAGGCTTAGTTGATACGGCTATCATCGGACATTTACCCGATAGTGTATACTTATCATCGGTTGCTATCGGCGCCATGGTGGTGAGCTTTATCTATCTGCTTGCTGTATTTCTACGTATGGCGACGACCGGCGCTATTGCTCAAGCCTTTGGAGCCGATGATGCCGCTGAGCAGCATCAACTTTTTACTCACGGAATTCTCACGGCTATATTACTTGGACTTGCGATCATTGCCTTGAGTCCCTTCATCACATCAGTATCACTGTGGCTGGTTGCGCCCGAACCACAATTACTCGCTTACGCGAGTGATTATATTCAAATTCGACTGTGGTCCGCGCCAGCGGCACTCACGACACTGATCTGCCTCGGTGTTTTACTCGGTCGCCAAGATAGTCGAAAAGCGATGTGGTTAGTGATTATTACTAACTTCGTCAACGTTGTGCTTGATCTGGTACTCATCATCGGGTTGAACATGAACGTTAGAGGAGCAGCCTACGCGTCACTCTGTGCTGAATGGACAACAGCTATCGTCGGCTTCTATTGGTGTCGTCACACATTGGGTTGGCAATTGAGCAAGGCACGCATTGTTGCCGGAAAACTACGCTTGTTCTTACAGGCTAACGGCAATATTTTTGTTCGCAGCCTGACACTGCAACTCTGCATGGCGATGATGACTGGCTACGCCGCACGATACGGCACGACAATAGTGGCCGCCAACGCGGTTTTAATGCAGTTCTTAATGCTGATATCACTTGGACTTGATGGCATCGCTTATGCGGTAGAGGCCTTAGCCGGTGAAGCCAAAGGAAGAAATCGCCCCCATCAAGTAAGCTACTGGTGCAGGATCACACTGTTGTGGTCAAGCCTGTTCGCAGTCGGTTATTCACTGGTATTTTGGTTGTTAGGACAGCAAATTATCGGCCTAATTACTGACTTATCAGCGGTAGTGGATACTGCAATGCACTATTTACCGTGGGTGGTCGCACTGCCGTTACTTGCTCACTGGAGCTATTGGTTAGATGGTGTATTTATTGGTTTATCGTGGTCAAAAGCCATGCGAGATACCATGTTACTTGCCGCTATAACAGGCTTTATCCCGCTTTGGTGGTTAAGTAAGCCACTCGAGAACCATGGTTTGTGGTTGGCTCTGAGTGGCTTTCTCATTATGCGTGCAGTTTACCAAGCGATTTGGTTACTGCGCAGGCGTCGCCAAGTCGTCCAGTAAAATGACTTGTGGAGGTGTGCCGCCGCCGTCAGCATCGACTGCGATAACTGTATAGATACCGCCACCTTCTAGATTGAATAATACAGGACCGATTGCTGCGGTCTTAGTGCCCGCCGCAGTGACAGTCGCGTAATATTCACCTGGAGTGACTTGTAAGCTACCTGTTGATACCAAGCCTTCAACATCAAAAGGTACATCGGCAACGACCGGATCGGCATCGCTGATATCTTCACCTGCGGTCAAATAGATATCTACGTTACCTGCTGAAGGAGACGCGTGCACGACTTGAAGTTGCGCGGCAGTTGCAATACTGCGACGTTGCTCAGTCAATGCCTGAAGAGCTAATGAGTCATCACCTAAGGCACCGACAGCATAAATGCTATAACTCATCGTCGCTTCTAGCGTGAACGCGACATCATCTAACACTTGCGGTGTGCCACCAGTAGCAGCGACATCGACCAAATAGTCACCCTCTGCGACATTGATATAGTCAGTGGCTGATTGAAACGCAAGATCCGTGATTTGCGGTTCGGCTGCGTTATTCAGCGTGACATCAACATTCGGTGCGTCCGCTGCGGCATGAATAACACGTACATCAGATCCAGCGTTTGCATCAGGAACTAACACTGTACCGTCACCCGTCGCAATCTGCAGCGTCACAGGTGAATCGCCTGTTGCTGTGTTATCTGTTGCGGCAACGATATAGTCGCTACCATCTGGGAGCGCAATAGTACCTGAGTCATAAACTACGGTTGTTTCACCTACTGGGGTTAGACGAACACGATAGTCACCCGCTTCCACTGAAACTTGACCAGAGTCATCGCTAAATTCCAGTGTTGCAGCAGGCGATGCATCTGCGAGTGCTGCGTCAGGCGCTGTTAAATACACATCGACACCTGGCGCATTGTAAGCAGCATGTACCACTTGAATACGACTATTACCGCTCGCAACGTCCGATACTGGGTTACTAATGACTAATGGCTCTATGCTCTCATCACCGACATTGCCCACGGCAAATACTTCATAACGGGTATCTGCATTGAACGTCAGATCAGCGGGACCAATAACCGCTGCGGTGGATTCGTCTGGTAGGATACCTTCGACTGTAATTGAATACTCTCCAGCATCAACTTCTAGAATGCTAGAGCTAGCCTGATAAGGTACATCTTCTAACAGCGCCGTGTCACCCGCTAGCACGTTGACGTTAGGGGCGTCTGATGCTGTATGGTGCACACGCACGAAACTACTCTCTGGTGTCGGTTCAACAACAACCTCATCATCGTTGTCGTCATCATCTAACCAGCAACCCGACAAGACAAGCGTCGGTAAAAGTAGTAAACTGAACTTTGTGATTCCTCGCATTGTAAATTCCTCGTAATGATTAGGGCAAATATCACTACGAAGCATATAAATGCGAGGGATCACATCTAATTAACAAATTTTGTAAAGCTTTTTTAAAGTTGTATAGTTAAACAGAGCTAGTAGTAAGAGTGTTCTCCACGCTCATGTTCAGTTACATCTTTGACGCCGGTGATTTCGTTTGGGAAACGTTCAATCAATTCTTTCTCGATACCATTTTTAACCGTCACATCGATCATGCTGCAGCCATTACAGCCACCACCAAATTGTAGAACCGCTTTGCCATCTTCAGTAATCTCTGTTACCAACACATGACCGCCATGATTGGCAAGCTGCGGATTAATCTCCGCTTGAATAACGTATTCAACGCGATCAATTAATGGCGCATCATCAGCAACTTTACGAGCTTTAGCGTTAGGCGCTTTTAGTGTCAATTGCGAACCTAACTCTTGCTCTTCAAAGTCAATGACTGCGTCTTCTAAAAATGGCGCGCTGCCTGAATCGACGACAGCATCGAAACCATTAAATGGCAGACGCTCGTCATCAGGTTCAACTGAATCGGGTGGGCAGTAAGATACACCGCACTCAGCATTCGGCATACCTGGATTGACAACAAACACACGAATGTTGGTGCCTTCGGGCTGATCAGCTAACAACTTACAGAAGTGCTTTTGCGCAGATTCCGAAATGCGGATCATAATTTCACCGTCCCTATACTTGAGTAATTTACTAGGTTTTATTCTAACGCAGACACAGTTAAAAGACTAGTGTCTGTCGGCGACTGGCGAGGGTTGTATGCTAAGCTCCAAACATCAACAGAAGACGCGCCCACGGTATACAGCGCCTCGCTTGCAGCGCACAGACTTGCGCCTGTGGTACAGATATCATCAATGACAGCAATCGAATGACGCGATAGCGAACGGGCCGCTCTCATCGCCTCCATTCGGCTATACCAACGTTGTTGACGACCCGCGCGCTTTTGCTTCTCCACGTGTTTTATCCAATATAAACCGCGCTTTACCACCTTAATGTTCAGTAGTCGTCCACACTCATGAGTAATAAGCCCTGCCGGGTGAAAGCCGCGTGCGCGCCAGTCTGATTCAAAGCAAGGCATGGCTACTAAATAATCGGGGAACGGCTGGTTATGGTAACGGTACACGAGTAGTGCTTGTGCACTTAGCTGCAACGCCAATATACGCGTCCAGTGGCTATTTCCACCCTCTTTGTAGCGATTAAGTAACCAGCGTATCGTCCGTCGGTAACGCCAGACACTGATGCAGAGGCGCTGCCGAATCAACATATCTTTGGCGAATGAAGGCGCATTACTTATCAGCACATGTCGATATGAGCGTGGAAACATCCGTGGCAACTGTAAGCTACACATGTCACAGATCCCCGTTAAGGCGCGCGTGGATTGCTGACAAAAGACACAATCATTGAATTGCAGTATGATAGCGAGATGAGTTAGCCAAGGTAGCATTTTTGTTTATTCAGTCGGTAAAAAGAGAAACATAGTGAGTATTGCGATAGACCAACTAGGGCAAGGTGAAGATTTAGTTGTACTCCATGGCTGGGGGATGAACCGTCATGTTTGGAGTACGATTAAGGAACCACTTAGTAACACATTTAAATTGTGGCTAATCGATATTCCTGGGTTTGGAGACAGCCATGATGAACCTCTCCCGCAGTCAGTTGATGCAATTGCAGAAACACTCCTTACTCATTTACCGGAACACTTTCACATCATGGGTTGGTCGATGGGAGGATTAATAGCTACGGCCATCGCTGCAAATTACCCACACCGTGTGAATAAGTTGGTTACCGTTGCTTCGTCGCCCTACTTTTTAGAACAAAGTGACTGGCCGGGGATTAAACCGCGCTTGATGAAGCAATTAGAGAACGACTTACATAATGATTTTCGTAAAACGGTCGAGCGCTTTCTCGCCTTACAAGCGATGGGAAGCAAAGACGCCAAACAACAAGTTAAGCAGCTTAAGCACTGGTTGTTTCAATCACCTCTTGCGTCCGAACAAGCACTATCAACTGGCCTGACCCTGCTCGAACAGACCGACCTTAGAGAAACGCTTCAAACGATTAAAGCGCCACTATTACGTATGTATGGTCGCCTTGATGGTTTAGTGCCGATTAGTGCTGCTCAGGCGACCAATCAATTAGCCACACAGTCGTCGTGTTGTATTTTTAACGAAAGCGCTCATGCCCCCTTTATTACCGAACCTGAGTTATTTGTTCAACAACTGACTCGTTTTCTCAATAGCTAATTAGCGTTGGCATTGTGTGCAATACACCGTGCTGCGTTGACCTAACCGGATTTCACGCAGTGGCTTTTTACAGCGCATGCACATCTTGCCGCCACGGCCATAGACTTGTAGCTTTTGTGCAAAATAACCAGGGGAGCCATCAGCACGAGTAAAATCGCGTAACGTAGTACCGCCCTGTTTTATCGCTTCAGCGAGCGTTTCTTTTATATGCATAACTAACCGCTCATAGCGCGCTTTACTAATCGCACCGGCGGCGCGTTTAGGATGAATACCGGCTTTAAATAACGCTTCGTTGGCGTAGATATTTCCGACACCGACGACCTGATGGTTGTCCATAATGAAGGTTTTTATCGGCTGTTTCTTATCGCGCGAACGTTCAAACAGGTAATCGGCATTAAAATGCTCGGTTAATGGCTCTGGGCCGAGCATCGCCAATAGTTTATGCTCATCAACGTTCTCCTCGGTAAACAGCAACGCGCCAAACCGGCGAGGATCGTTAAGTCGTAGGCACTGACCCGAAGAAAATTCAATTTGTATATGGTCATGCTTAACACGCGGGGTATCGATGGGAACCACGCGCAACTTGCCAGACATCCCCAAGTGTAGGATTAAGACGCCCTGCTCGGTTTCCAATAATAAGTACTTTGCCCTACGCTTCACTCGAATCAAGTCGCCCCCCTCTACCTGGTGCACTTGTTCGGGTACAGGCCAACGCAGCCGCGCATCATATACGTTAACACGTGTTATTTTATGGCCTTCGATGTGTGGGGCTATGCCCATCCGGCTGACTTCAACTTCAGGTAACTCTGGCACAGCTTGGCTCCGTTAATGATGAGGGGTTAATGATGCTTGGGTGGCGTTCTCAACCAAAAATAATTGGTCTTGTTGTGGCAACCTTAGGATCAGCGTCGGTTGACTGTATAGCTCGACCTCCGCGTAATTGTCGTTACCAAATAACAAAATCACTTGCTTTGCTTCACCTTGAGGACGCTGAGTTGTAGATGAAATTGCTAGGTTTTTCCACTTGCTGACTAAACTCTGAACCTGGTCAGGTGACGCTTTACAATTACCTTCGCAACGCCACTGCTGGTCATCAATGCGATAAATGGAACCATCGAACTCTATGCCCGTCAGTTGATCGGCATCACTCATTAGACGTTGAGTGGGCCCGGAACTCGTTTCAGTGTTCGGATTAGGAAACACAAACCAAAACGTCGCCACAATGAGTAGCACGACATACACAATAATATTGTTCCAAGTGCTTTTCTTTAACGTGAGTCCAAAGAACCGACGTTTCTCATTTATATCCATACGCTATCTTTGATAAAACAATTGTTGATATCACAATAATACTTTATATTCTCGCCGCTCATATTATTTAAACATGGCTATGGAAAAAATACCTCATCACATTGACGCGATACTCGACGATTTAGTTGACCGCGGTTACGCGATCATTCCGAGTTTTTTGCCTCATGCGGTCTCAGATCCACTATATCAAGAGGCCAACCAAATTGCTTCTCCACATTGGCAAACCGCGGCTATCGGACGAGCCCAAAGTCACGCCATTAATACGATGGTACGTAACGATAGGATTATCTGGTTAGACGATAATAGCGCCTATGGCGCGCCTTTTCTCGGTGTTATGGAACAATTGCGGCTCGCCGTAAATCGCTCACTTTTTATGGGGCTATTCGATTACGAGTGTCACCTGGCGCATTATCCTAAAGGTGCTTTTTATAAGAAACACCTCGACGCTTTTAAAGGTAAAAGCAACCGTAAGCTTACGACAGTGCTCTATCTCAACCCAGAATGGAACGAATCAGATGGTGGCGAGTTGGTGATCTATGGAAAACGAGGTGAGGTACTGGAAAAAGTCTTGCCCAAGCGCGGTACACTTGTGGTTTTCTTAAGTGATCAGTTTGTTCACGAAGTACTTCCGAGCCAACGTGATCGCTTTAGCTTAACGGGTTGGTTCCGATTAAACGCGAGCATTTCCGGTATCATCGATCCCCCTCGCTAGGCCACCAGCAACCCTTGTAAGGATGAATTTCAGATATAAAAAAACCGGCTTAAGAGCCGGTTTTTTGCGAAACGAAGTCAAATTACTTGATTTTCGCTTCTTTAAAGATCACGTGTTTACGAACCACTGGATCGAACTTTTTGATCTCCATTTTCTCTGGCATGGTGCGTTTATTTTTGTCTGTAGTATAGAAATAACCTGTACCAGCAGACGACACCAAACGAATCTTATCGCGCATAATATCTGTTCCTTACACCTTGATACCACGGCCGCGGAGATCCGCTAATACCGAGTCGATACCATTTTTATCGATGATACGCATACCTTTAGTAGAAATGCGTAATTTCACCCAACGCTTCTCGCTCTCAACCCAGAAGCGGTGAGTTTGTAAGTTTGGTAAAAAGCGACGCTTAGTCGCATTGCGTGCGTGCGAGCGGTTGTTACCGACTACCGGACGCTTACCTGTAACTTGGCATACTTGTGACATGTCTCTACTCCAAAATTGCTGCAAGCTCGCCTGTCGCCCAATTTGACCTTGCCTAGAAATCCGAGGGCGCATTTTATACAGCAAACAGGCCCGCTAATCAAGCTAAAACGGCGGTTTTTTGATCTCT
>MDTG01018511.1_pt1 | contig 15801 bp, 19 predicted proteins | sample 811421 | NCBI WGS metagenome assembly MDTG01 (sample SAMN05326645, study PRJNA326480) | marine metagenome | isolation source: seawater | place: Pacific Ocean: South East | collected 2011 | reverse complement strand
TGGCTACTCAACGGGGGGCTCCCAGAGGGCTTGAGTCTCGGGGGTGATGTCGATTTGGAGGATCCTCAAGAGGAGGGTGGTGTTGTTCGAGTGCGGGGTATGTATCTCGAATCTGATGAAATCAAACGACACATCGAATCGGGTAAGCAAGTGGTCCGCTTGGCATTGTCATGGCAAGACCAAGTCGAATTTGTTGTCGATAAGGATCTGAGCCTCCGACGCATTCGCTTTAGCGATGAGCTCAAAGGTATCAATGAGGAGCTTCACGAAGATGTGCTGTTACGTCTAGACGCTGATTGTCTACTCATGGCAGAGACTTTGAGTACGCTTCAAACAGCCGTTGCGAAAACCTTCGGAGGCATTTCGGAGTGATCTATCAACCTGACCCCGGCACCTATGTGCATTATAAGAACGGTAAGCATTACACGGTTATTGATGTGGTGAAACATTCAGAAACCAAAGAGTGCATGGTGTTGTATCGCGCCGAGTATGGCGATTACGGCCTATGGGTGAGGCCCTTGACCATGTTTATGGGCATGGTTAACAAAAACGGGAAGCAAGTGCGGCGTTTTGAGCCAATTCAGTGATTTAGGCACTCCCGAGTAGACGAGAACCCATGGTATTTTCAGCGGAACCGCTATCACCGTATAGTGTGATACTGGCAGCCTCGGGTCGAAGAACCTTAAGAGACGTGTTTGTTCGCTCTTTCAATCCGGCAATAAGTTTTCCATTGCGAGTATTCATATTCTTACTTTGCAGCGCCAAATCACTCAATTCGGTCACCAGGTCGAGAGCTTTTTCTCGCAACCCATTAACCAAGGTTGGATGTGTTTCGAGCTGTTCTCGAAGCGAGTCCCGTAATCCCAATGATTCCCGGTGACTCCGAGATTTTAGGTGTGCCGCAATTGCATTTTGTTTAGCAGCGACCGCCTGCTCTAGGCGCTCTGGATCGTTCCCTAGCAGTGCCTCATGCTCTATATCTAGCATGTCTAGCACCTGGACCAGCGTGGTTAGCTCGGAATCGAGGGCCGAAACAAGCGTCTGCGGATCAGTCGAATGGCTATCGGCGGGTGTCATTTTGGAGCTAATTCGCCTTCGAGCGCGAGCAATGATTCGGCAATTTTCTGGGTATCTACCTTGTAACTTCCGTTAGATATGGCCTGACGGATCTCGTCGACTTTCCGCATATCAACAGCGTCCAACGCAGCAAGCTCGTCTTTCAGTGAGGAGAGCTGCTGAGCCGCCGCAGAGAACTCCACAGCGTCACTGACCTTGCGCGAGGCAGGGTCCACTGGCACAAAAGATGCGTCCGAGGACTTGTCCTTGCGCTCCGTCTCTACTCTCCCGCCCGGTCGGATACCCGAAACGTCAGTAGTACTCATTGTCGTTCTCCTAGACACTTAACTTGACCTATGCCCATGCTATCACCTCTATTAGCGGAAAAAACCGCCAAAACTTTAGTCATTATTGCGAACTTAGCTGTTTGACTATTCATCGGATTAGAACCTCTCCCGTAGGGGTAACTTCACCCTCGACCCGTTTTTTTGAGCTTTGATTCTGCACCCAAATCCTATCGCCTGCTCTCGCGTTACCCAAAGCTTTGCCCTTCATGGTAACCGAGAGGCCACCAGCTTTAGATGTGATGGTAACAGATTGGCCTCTACTGATTATCTGGGGTGCTTTAACGTCGCTTTGTCGCAATGGCTGCCCTGCAATGAGATCTCGGACTGCAACTTTTCCTACCAGCTGATCTCGCTCGATGATGATGCCTCGTAGGTCAGATTCGATTTGGATGTTTCTGATTACCACATCTCCGTCGCTAATCAACTCAGATCTATTTGCTGGGGACTGAAGGACGGGAATTGCTGCTGAAGCAGTGACGTGCCCCCGCAAATAGATCGTCCACGACTCTGGTGATTGGCATCGCATTCCAACAGTTACCCTGCCCAGTGACGGCTGATTACTCTCAGTTAACACAGCCACTGCTCTACCGCATCTCGGAAGGTTAACGCGGCTATCTAGTGGAAATATCTCCACAGTTACAGCGTCTAAACCCCTCGCACGCGCTCTCTCTTCCAACGCTTTAGACGCAATTTCACCCAGCTCGCTGTGAGAGTGTTGCTTCGCTGATCCAAGAACGCTTGGCGTCGTCGTAATAAGCGCGAGTGTCAAAATCCACTTCACCATACTGCCTCCGTCATTAATTTGGCGAATTTGCCTTCACAGGCTGTCAAGCAATAACGGTGCCAGTTTTAAGCGCTGGATTAAAAGTAGCGGCCTTATAAATATTTTCCGAGGCGAATTTTCAAATGCGATCGCGGTGGTTTTTGTCATTAGAGACGACCGGCAACCCTTGCCGCATTTCTTGCCGCTTGCACCGTCAAAAAAAGTGATCCCTTCCCTTTTATATTTGTAACCCATTGTTTTTCATGAAATAAAAAAGTTGGCACGGCTTTTGTATGTATCAGAGCGCAAATGAATGGAACGGCGCAATCATGGCGGCAAATGGAATTGACAAGGCTCTAGGTATCTCGCCACAGGTTTTGGCTCTGCGAATGAAGCGAATGAATTTGCTTACTGCAAATATCGCTAATGCAGATACGCCGAACTACAAGGCGCGAGACATCGATTTTCGAGCAGCAATGGCGAGTGCCACTGCGTCGCAAGCTCCGATGGATACAACTAACGCGGGACACATTGCTTTGTCGGGCACGTCAGCGAAGCCACAAGTTCAGTACAGGAGACCATTACAGGAGTCTAGTAACGGGAACACTGTAGATGCACAAGCAGAACATGCAGCGTTTATGGAAAACGCTATGCGATACCAAGCGAGCATTCAGTTATTGGATAACCGCATTAACGGAATTAAGAAAGCGATTAAGGGAGAGCCCTAGTGAGTTTGTTTGATGCAATGGACATCGCGGGAACGTCCCTGAGTGCGCAGACAGTGCGTCTAAATGCGATCGCTTCAAATATGGCGAACGCTAACACGGTTGCGTCTTCGCCAGAGCAAACGTATCGCGCTCGCACGCCATTATTTAAGGCGGTGTTGGAGGCGCAGTTTGGCGATGACGCATCAAAGATGGGTGTACAGGTTGATCGAATTGAGGAGATTGGTGGAGAGCCCAGGGCTGAGTTTAACCCAGGGCACCCCCTAGCTAATGAAGATGGATACATCTATAGACCCAATATCGACGTCGCTACAGAGATGGTGAATATGATGCAGGCGTCGCGGTCTTTCCAAAACTCAATCGAAGCGATTAACACAGCAAAGCAGCTTGCCATGCGCACGCTGACTTTAGGTAAGTGAGGACTTAAAGATGTTGAACACTGGTGGCATCGATAGTTTTACAACGCTTAACCCGAGCGAGAGGTCGAACTCTCGAGCAAAGGGTGTTGAGGATATGGGGTCACAAGATTTCTTGGCGCTAATGATTGCGCAAATGGAGAACCAGGACCCTACGCAGCCTATGGATCAACTGGCGTTTATGAGTCAGCTTGCACAGTTTGGCACTGTATCGGGTGTTCAGGAGCTGAACGTTGCCATGTCAGACTTGACGACAAGCGTGACAGGCAGTCAGGCGATTCAAGCCTCGAATCTTATCGGAAGAAGCGTTGCGACTGAATCCAATACTGGTCACCTAGCAATTGCGGGTAGTGATGAGGCTGGAAATACGGTTCTTGCGATGCGAGCTTCCGTTGATGTCGGTCCTGGGGCTAGCGGTGGACGTTTCTATGTCCATAACGTACAGGGAGACATTGTCTTCTCGGGCAATTTGCCGCCTCGAAGTGGCGTCATTCCGGTTGTATGGGATGGCGTTGATTCTGAGGGTAACCAGTTGCCTCCAGGTCAGTACCAAATTTCAGCCGAGGCCAATTTGGGTGCCAGCACACGGGCAGCCAGGGTCTACGGTCATGACCAAGTTGTGTCGGTAGCAATCGGTGCCGGCAATACCATCACATTAAACCTTGCGAGCGGGCGAGCAATTGACGCCCGTGACGCACGAGAAATTTTCTAGATCATTTTTAGGAGAGTGAAGGATGTCTTTTAGCACTTCGATATCAGGGCTTGACGCAGCGCAGGATCGCATGGCGGTTATTAGTAATAACATCGTCAACGCCGGCACCGTTGGCTTTAAAAAGGGAGAGGCACAATTTGGCGACTTATATTCGTCGGCCCTTCAAGATACCGGCGCTGCGGCGGGTACGGGTGTTGAGTTGACTCGAATTCGTTCTGATTTTACGCAGGGGGAGTTCCAGTTCACTTCCAGCGCACTTGACTTAGCGATCGATGGGTCGGGTTTGTTCCTACTTAGAGGTGCGAATGGAGATAATGAGTACACGCGCGCAGGCTCATTTCAGTCTGACAACAATGGATTTCTTGTAAATGAGTCGGGACTACGCGTTCAGGGATACCAAGCGGACGCAAATGGCGCTTTGTTGCCTACCGTGGGTGATCTCCGGGTAGACACCAGTCTCTTGAATCAAAAACAGACTGGCAATGTGATTTTCGCAGGGAATATTGATTCTCGGGCAAGCATTCCAGAAAACGCTTTCTCGATCGATGACCCCGAATCTTTCAATAGCACAAGCACTACAACTATCTACGACAGCGCAGGTAACGCGAAAGAGCTATCGTTATATTTCGTGCGCGATCCTCTTGTTGCACAGACTTTTAATGTCTATGTCGCAATAGATGATGAGGTGCTCCCAGGTGCCACTGACTTGGTTTTTGATGCTGCCGGTTTTTTAACTCCCGAGTCTGCTACAGAGTTGGCAATCGCGGGTTATCAGCCCGAAGACGCATTAGCTATGGACATCACGATCGATCTATCTGGCGTTAACAACTTTGGTATGCAGAACAGCACCTTGGATTTTTCACAGGACGGCTACGCTGCAGGCGAACTTTTATCTTTTGCCTTCGATGACACGGGCACGTTGATTTCAACTTACACAAACGGTCAGCAGCGCGCTCAAGGACAAGTCGCTCTTGCGACCTTTGTGAATCCGGAGTCCTTACAGCCATTGGGTGGTAATGGTTTTGCGCAGACAGATGAGTCTGGTGAGCCCGTTATTGGTGCCCCTGGAAGTGGAGCGCGGGGATCCATCCGCCCAGCAGCTTTGGAGCTGGCCAACGTCGATATTACCCAGGAGCTACTTGCGCTGATTGAAGCGCAGCGAAGTTTTCAGTCAAACGCACAATCAATCCAGGCATTGAATGAAGCGTCGACATCAATCCTGAACCTTTAATTGAAATTAATCCGAGCAACTAGTCATGCAATCGATTTTTCAAACCGTCGCAGAAGCTAACCGACAGATTGATTCAGCTCAATCGTTGGTTAGTAATAACCTGGCAAATACGGGGACAACCGCGTTCAAGGCTGATCTCTATGCAGCTCAAGCCAAATATCGTGGTGATTTTAATGTCGACGCGGGTGCGCTTCCCAACGCAAAAGACAGCGTTGTAGACCTTAGCAGCGGAAATATTTCATTTACCGGGCGCGATCTTGATATCGCGATCAATGGTTCAGGTTGGATGCAGGTGCTTACCCCGGGTGGAGAGGAAGTTCTGAGTCGTCGAGGTGATTTACGAGTTGATCTAGATGGACGTCTAATCGATGGGGTGGGTCGTCAGGTCATGTCTGAGACGGGTCCTGTTGCTATCCAGCCCAATGCCACTTCTGTAACGATTGGTAGCGATGGAACGATTTCCTTCGCTCCTCCTGGTAACGCGGGTGCCGCTCGAATAGCCCTTGGGCGGGTCATGCTTGTAGACCCCAACCCCGAGGATCTTGCGAAGGGTTTGGATGGAGAAATAAGAATAGCAGCCGGTGCTGATCCAGTACCTGCCGCTGGAATTCAGGTTGTCGCGGGGGCTCTCGAGAGCTCAAACGTCAACCCGATAAGCGCGATGGTCGAAATGATCTCGCTGTCACGAGCCTTCGAGGCTCAAAGCAAAACCTTGAAGTCAGCAGATGAGATGAACGAATCCAGTGCATCTCTCATGCGAGTTCAAGCAGGTTAATACGACCATCATTAATTAAATAGGAGAGAGTCATGCCTTTATCTATCAATACAAACATCGCTTCGTTGACCGCTCAACGTGCCATGTTGAATACAGGTCAGGAACTGGAGACTGCCTTCGAGCGCTTGTCGACAGGGAAACGAATCAACACAGCTGTCGATGACGCCGCTGGACTAGCGATATCGGAGCGCCTAACTGGACGAATTAACGGCCTTAATCAGGCTATTCGAAATGCGAACGATGGTGTTTCGGTTGTTCAGATCGCCGAGGGCGCACAGGACGAGGTTACTACTATCATTCAGCGGCTTCGTGATCTAGCGGTCCAGGGTGCCAATAGCTCACTTAGCGCAACTGAGCGCGGCTTTTTGGAAACGGAAGCCGACAAGTTACTGCAGTCGATGGAACAGGCAGCAGGAATGGCCGAATTTTCTGGGAACGAACTGCTCCTGAATGACACAGGAAACAATAACGCTGATGGTGACGATATTGCCTTTTCTGGTGTGTTTCAGGTGGGTCCAAACCAGGGAGACACCGTCACTATTGAGACTGTTCGCTGCCATCCAGATTCGCTATTTGCTACGGCCAGAGCCGAGCAAGTTCAGTTTACAGTTACTGATGCGTTAGCAACTGCCTTAGGGGCCACAGAGACGGTTATTATTGCGGGCACATCGATTGCCTCGCAGGACCTTAACGCGCTTGCTGATGGTACTGCAATTACGACCACTGAGCTTCTGGTCTCCAGGTTGAACGAGATTGCTGGTAATGCCGTTGCCAATATCACCTGGACTAACGACGGTGATGTGATTACGGGCACCTACGATACGGCAGGGGCTATTGCTAGCAATGTCAATAAAATAGGTAACATCTCGGGCATCGTTACCAGAGAGGGTACTGACACTGCAGCAGATGCGGACACTGCACTGGACTTTACAACCCAGGCCGGCTGTCAAGCAGCTATCACCACGATCCAGGCCGCTTACGATAAGGTTGCTAAGAATCGCGCGCAGTTGGGTGCCGTTCAAGCTCAGATGGAGTCAACAATTCGAAACTTGGCTAATGTTGTTGAGAATACAACTGCGGCACGTTCACGAATTCAGGATGCTGATTTTGCAGCCGAGACCGCGGCACTGACGCGTGCTCAGATGCTTCAGCAGGCAGCAACTTCGATCTTAGCGCAGGCAAACGCTCAACCTCAGAACGTACTTGAACTTCTCCGGTAAAACACTCTTAGATCTTTAGTGTTTTAAATGAAATTTCAAGCTTCAGACTGAGTAGGAGTTGTTATGTCACAGTCGTTATGGATTGCAAAAACGGGCTTAGATGCGCAGCAGACTAAGATGGCAACGATCTCCAATAACTTGGCGAACGTTGGAACGAATGGGTTCAAGCGTGGGCGCGCTATTTTTGAAGACTTACTCTATCAAAACGTCCGCCAAGTTGGAGCTCAATCGTCTCAGGACACCGTCCTGCCATCAGGTTTGCAAGTTGGTACAGGTGCCCGAGTAGTCGCTACTGAACGTTTGTTTACGCAGGGAAACCTCGTCAACACCGATAATGCGTTTGATCTGGCGATTCAGGGGCGTGGCTTTTTTGAAGTGTTAATGCCCGATGGCACGCCAGCGTATACGCGAGACGGGTCGTTTCATCTGAATGATCAAGGTGTATTGGTGACTTCAACGGGCTACCAGGTGCAGCCTCCAATTACCGTACCTCAGGATGCTCTGAGCGTTACTGTTGCGGGTGATGGCACGGTATCTGTGCAGCAGCCAGGAACAGCTCAGGCAACACAGATTGGTCTCATCCAGCTTACTGACTTTGTCAATCCCGCTGGCCTTCAGGCACGTGGCGAAAACCTTTATTTGGAGACTGGTGCCAGTGGTAATCCGCTGCCTGGAAACCCTGGCCTCAATGGTCTGGGAACGCTTCAGCAAGGTTTTGTCGAGGGTTCAAATGTCAATGTCGTTGAAGAGATGGTCAATATGATCGAGACGCAGCGTGCTTATGAGATGAACTCGAAAGCAATTTCTACTGCAGACCAGATGCTGCAATACGTAACGCAGAATTTATAAGGCGCCTGGCAATGAAGATGACTAGATTTTTGACATCGACAATTGTTCTCGGAGTGCTGGGTCTCTCTGGGTGCAGTGGTATTGAGTCTAAAAGTCATCCCGCGTACGCCCCAATGGAACCAATTGTTTACACGATTCCTGCAGAGGGGGTTACTCCGGCGAGCCTTTACAGTGAGCAGCGAGGCTTGTCTCTATTTGCAGACACTCGTGCGCGCGCTGTCGGCGATATCATCACGGTCATGCTGATGGAGTCGACTCAGGCCTCAAAGAACGCCGATACGGCTTTGAGTCGAGAATCAGGAATTACTGTTGCACCACCGACTGTGTTTGGCCGCGTCAACCCAGATTTCAGTATCGACAAATACAAAGATATGACACTGGAGCAGAACATCGCTTCCGAGTCTGAGTTCTCGGGCAACGGCACAAGCAGTCAGTCAAATTCGTTGAATGGTGCCATTGCAGTGCAGGTGGCCAGAGTTTTACCTAACGGCAACCTGTTGGTTCAGGGGGAAAAGTGGTTGGCCCTTAATCGCGGGGAGGAATTTATCCAGCTCAGAGGCATCGTTCGACCTCAGGATATAAGCCCTGCCAACACCATTGCATCGACGATGATTGCGGACGCTCGAATTTCTTATGGTGGAACCGGGGTCATTGATAGGGCAAATACGCCCGGTTGGTTCTCAAAGTTCTTCACGAGCCCGTTGAACCCATTTTAGGGAGTCCAGATGATGAATTATATGAAGTCGCTCCCAACTAAAGCCTCCAGTTCCTCGATGAGACTATTCGTGGGGCTCTCAATTCTTTTATTTAGCTTGATTACGTTCGCTCATGTATCGCATGCTGAGCGAATTAAAGACATCGCTATGGTCGAGGGTGCCAGATCAAACCAGCTGGTCGGCTTTGGCTTGGTTGTTGGTCTTGATGGTACAGGTGATCAGGTAACCCAAACACCATTTACTATCCAGGCTGCACGCAGCATGTTGCAGCAATTTGGCGTTAATTTGCCTCCTGGCGTTAATCCTCAGACAAAGAACATGGCTTCGGTCATTGTAACTGCTGAACTTCCAGCGTTTGGTAAACCAGGTCAGAAACTCGATGTCACGGTATCATCTCTGGGGAATGCGGGAAGCCTTCGCGGCGGTGAGCTGCTATTGACCCAACTCAAGGGGGGTAACGGGCAGGTTTATGCTGTCGCGCAGGGATCCCTCGTAGTTTCGGGATTCGGTGCTGAGGGTAACGACGGCTCACAAATTCAGGTAAACACAAAGGCAGCGGGACGAATTCCCAATGGTGCGATAATTGAGCGCGAGGTGGCAACCTCGATATCGGATGGTAGTAATACTATACGTTTCTTACTCCATGAGGCCGATTTTTCTACGGCTAGAAATGTGGCATTCGCCGTTAATTCGATGATGGGACCCGGTACTGCTAAAGCGCTGGACGGAGTCTCTGTCGAGGTCATTGCACCGAGCGATCCATCGGAGAAGGTGGCCTATCTAGCAGAGCTTGAAAATATAGCGGTTAGTCGCGGGGCCCCGGCCGCTAAAGTCATCATCAATTCTCGGAGCGGTACGGTGGTCTTTGGATCAGAGGTCATTGTAGGTCCTGCCGCTGTCGCGCATGGAAACCTAACCGTAACCGTTGATGAAAGTTTGTTGGTCTCACAACCCGAGCCGTTTGCTCGAGTGGGCGAGACGGCAGTCGTTCCCGAATCTGAAGTCACTGTTGAGGAAGAGGAAGTCCGAATGTTCGCCTTTGAAGGTGGTGTGGACCTCAGGGAAATAGTGACCGCTGTTAATCGAGTCGGCGCCGCTCCTGGAGATTTAGTTGCGATCCTCGAAGCCTTACAAAAAGCGGGTGCAATTAGTGCCCAGCTGATAGTGATCTGAGGTCGTATCACGATGAATAGAATTTTTAACGACGTTGGTTACCTTAGTTCACTTCGTGCCGAAGCAGCTTCTGCGCCTAACAAGGCCGTTGAAGAGGTTGCCTCTCAGTTTGAGGCCCTCTTCATTCAGCAGATGATGAAGTCCATGCGGGACGCTGTTCCAAAATCAGATCTAACGCAATCCGATCATCTTGAAACATATCAGTCGATGGCAGACCGGCAAATGGCTGTAGGCCTCTCACGTCAGGGTGGTATCGGCATTGCGCGAATGCTCGTCGAGCAGATGCAGAGTAAAGGCTATGTTGCGAGTTCAGAAAATTATGATGCTGATATTTCTGTTACCAAGGAAAAACCGGGAGGTCTCATGAGTGCGCCTCCGATACCTATGAGTTCGGGAGGTAACAGTGGCTAGTATCTACGATGTTGGCAGTTCAGCACTGACCTCTATGCAGAGGGCGATCGCGACGACGGGCCATAATATTGCGAATGTGAATACCGAGGGCTATAGCCGACAGGAAGTGGTGTTCGGTACACGAAATCCTGAAAAAGTAGGACAGGTCGAGATTGGGACCGGTGTTGAGGTTTCTAACATTCGTCGCAATCACGATAGCTTTTTGGTGAAAGACGTTCAGACGCGATCAGGCTCTAACGGCTATTTTCAGCTGTATGCGAAGACAGCGCAAAACGTTGATAGTTTGCTTGCGGATCCGTCGACTGGCATTGCGCCAGCAATGAATAAATTCTTTGCGGCTATGGAGGCAGTGGCTGCTAACCCTAGCTCCTCTCCTGAGCGTCAGGTTTTGCTCTCTCAGGCAGAGATATTGACGCAGCGCTTTAACTATGTGGACACGCGGTTATCGGAATTTGCAGAAGACCTCAATACCCGCATGGCTAACATGACAGATGACATCAATGCGCTTGCCTCTGATATCGCGCAACTAAATGAATCGATTGTTTCTCTAAATACCAGAAGGGGCACGCCCAACGATCTTCTAGATCAGAGAGACCAGGCTATCACCGAGCTCAGTAAGCTCATAGGTGTGCAAACAACTAAGCAAGACGACGGCGCTATGAACGTGTCAATAGGCAAGGGTCAGCGCTTGGTTATTGGTAAAAGCGCCGAACAATTGCGGATGGCGCTACCTGCAGCAGGGGACGGTCCAAATCAGTTGTTTTTGTCGGTGCCCAGTGGCGCCGAATCAGAAGTGACCGCTAAATTAACCGGCGGCGAGCTGGGTGGAGTATTGGACGCCGGTGCTAAGCTTATCAACAAAGCTCGTCGCGAAGTGGGCCTTTTAGCGCTTGGGATGACAGAGACCTTTAACCGACAGCATTCGCAAGGTAGCGACTTGAATGGTGATCAGGGAGAGGCGTTCTTTAAAAATTTGGAGGCGGAAGTCACGGGGTCACGGAATAACTCTGGTTTGGTAGTTGTCACCGCAACTATTACCGAGGAACAGAATCTAACGGGTGATGGTTATTCAATTCGCTATGAAGAGGCGGGAATCCGCCTAACAAATCTCTCGTCAGGTGACTCTAGATTCGTTGAGGCGGGTGTCTTGGAGTTACCTGGACTTAGTATAAACATTCCCGAGCAAGCGAATGATGGTGTCGGAGATATTTTCTTTATTGAGCCGACATTAGGTGCAGCGTCGTCGATGAGCCTGGCTCTGATTGATCCATCAAAAATTGCAGCCGCGAACCTGGACGCTGCAGTAGGCGATAACCGCAATATGCTCTCTCTCTTAGAGCTTCGAGACGTAAAGACTCTGAAAGCTGGCACGCAAAGCTATACAAGTTTGTATGGCAGTGCCCTCTCGGGTATCGCCGTTGAAACCCGCAGTGCAATCAGTAATGCGGAAACGGAACAGACTTTGCTGCGCTCCGCTGAGGATCGTCTGGAAGGTTTAAGAGGCGTGAACCTCGATGAAGAGGCCACGAACTTGATTCGATATCAGCAGGCTTATCAGGCGGCAGCGCAAGTTATATCGGTGGCAAATGATATTTTCGACACACTACTTATGGCGGCAAGACGATGATTGGGAGAATGTCCTCAGCCCAGATGCATCAGGGCAGCTTAAACGTAATTTTCGATGCTCAAGCGCGGTTGCAGAAAACACAAGAAGCACTCGCTACGGGTAAAAAGATTAATGCGGCCTCAGATGACCCAGTCGCATCCGCGCAGATCACTGCTGTTAGGGAAGAGCTCAGCCGATTAGAGGTCATGCAGAAAAACGTTAATACGGCCTACGACGAGCTTGCCATGGCAGAATCCGCCCTATCGTCGGCAGAGGATCTAATTTCAAGGGCTCGAGAAATTTCGGTTCAGGGCGCGAATTCTGTTCTAGGCCCTGAAGATAGGGCAATCCTGGCCACTGAGATTGATGCTATTCGAGACCAGCTTTTGAAGCTCGCAAACACGCAATCTCCAATGGGTGACTATATCTTTGCCGGTCATGCTACGAATCTTCCCGCCTTTATCGACAATTTGGGGAATTATGAGTTTCAGGGTGACGATGGTCAGCGCAATTTAAATATTGCTGCAGGCGTGATGGTCAGTATAAGGACTTCGGGTCAACAAGTTTTTGGTGAGGGTGAAACCGGAATATTTGCAGTTCTCCAAAACCTTGCTGGCGGTTTACGTGCCGACGATGACGAAATCATTCAGCGGTCCATGACAGAGATAGATGCCAGCCAACAATTAATGCTTGAGGGCATAGCAGATTTAGGCTCGAAAATGGGCCTTGTCGAAGATCAGCAATTATTAAATGAAGCCTTCAATATTCAACTTAAAGAGAGTCTCTCTGGTCTAGAAGATATCGATTATGCGAAAGCTATTAGTGAGATGAATTTGCAAATGGTCGCTTTGCAGGCTGCTCAACAAACATACTCTCAGACCAGAGACCTGAATCTATTCAACTATTTATAGTCGCTGGGTAAATAACCATGAACTCCTCGATTGACTTAATAAAAACGCAGCTAGAAAGCGGGCGCGCTTGCCTTGACGAGGGCGACGCTAAAAAGGCTCTTTCTCTGGGTGCTGAGCTTTTAACCACTGATCCATCTTTGATCGAAGCCTGGCGCTTGTTGGGCGAAGCCTTTTTAGCACTTGGTGAAAAAGACCAGGCGTGCTTCGCGTTCAAAACTATTTGTGATCTGGCGCCGGATGATTTGGAAAATCGGATAACGGTCGGAAGATTGATGCGCGAGATGGGAGAGGTACATGATTCGCTGAAATGGTTCCGTGCTATCCTGAGCGACGATGATACTTGCACCGACGCAATGACAGAGATGCACGAATCACTGCTTGCTGTGTCGTCCTTACCCACTGACGAAATTAATAAAATTGCAGCAGAGTGCTTCGATTATTATCAGACAGCTCTAATCAATGATCCTACACGAATTGATCTTTACTACTCATTTTCCCACCTTTTGATTCAGCTTGGTCGGCATGATGATTCCATTAAGTTGTTGGGTTCTGTAAGGAGATTTTTAGATCAGGACCCTGTGATGAATTACAACTACGCCATGACTTTGAAAAGTGCAGGCATGCTTTCAGAAGCTTTAAATGCCTTGGGAGCAATTGACCCGCCGAAGAATGATTTCGGTGCAAAGGTTTCACACGCTCAAGCATTAATTCATTTGCAGCAGCAAAACTTCTCGGAGGGATGGCGGCTGTGGGAGTCTCGATGGCAAGACGTTCATTTTATTGCAAATAATCCAAATGTAATGGATGAGCGCCTCGTACGATGGGACGGTAGCCATATTAAGCACCTTCTGGTTTGGGCCGAGCAGGGTGTTGGAGACGAAGTGATGTTTTCGTCAATGCTGGAGGATGTAGCTGGGTTAGTTGATCAATTAACGGTTGCCTGTGATTACAGGTTGCTGCCTATTTTCAAACGATCTTTTTCTGGAGCCGTAACGTTCGTTTCCACTGCCTCTCAAATCACCGCTACTGACTTTGACGCCCAAATACCGATGGGGTCTTTGGGCATTTATGTAAGGCCAGACCTTAAGAGTTTCCTTAGCAATAACAAGTCATGGCTTTCGGCGAATGATGATGTTGTCAATAAAATAAGAAGCAATATTGGGGTCTCGGAAAATACAGAAATTGTTGGACTGTCTTGGTTCTCTAATTCAAAAACTCACGCAAGGCTCGTAAGAAATTTAGCGCTGGATAAATTAATAAAGAAAGTGGGAGCAGAGAATCGAGTGTTTGTTTGTCTGCAATACGGCAAGGTCGATGACGATATTCGCGATGCCTTTTTGGCGACTGGGGTAAGGTTGATTAATCCAAACGATATTGACCAGAAAAATGATTTGGAAAATTTATTCAACCTCATCGCTGCTTGTGATCAAGTCTTTTCGATAGACAATGCGACGGTTCATTTTGCCGGGGCCCTCGGCGTAAAAACGACCGTGCTACTGCCCTTTATGCCTGATTGGCGCTGGCCAATTAATGCTGCAAGCAGCTATTGGTATAAGTCTTTACAAACATACAAACAGACCACTCCAGGCGTTTGGCCTGCTCTAGATTCACCACAATAGCTCTGGCCGCACTCGAACTGAGTACTTCAATGACGCTCTAATTTTGTTTGCTTTCGATGTCTTTTCCAATGAATGACTTGATTAGCTCTAGGTGCTCAGGCTTCGGTTTATTCGTCTCAAAGTCCCAGACATATCTTGGCAATTTCACGTCGTTTAGCCCGACAGCATGAACTGAATCTCCCATTATTTCTGCCCATGGAGCAGAGGAGGTAGCTAAATTCAGCTGGGCGGCCCAATAATTGCCGTGTTCGCAAGTCGCTGTTTCTGGGTAGGCTGGAATCCCCATGGTGTAGTGCAGGCATCCAGCTGATGGATCCACAGCTTGATAACCTATAAGTTGATTCCATTTGGGATCAAGGGTGCCAATAATATCCTCGGTGAGCCACTCGAGTGCTAGTAAATTGTCGGTAGTGTTCTGTACATAGTCTGGCGTTAGTAATCGATTCGCTGAGTGCTCGCAGTTAAAGACCATAAATGAACTCCGCTCAAACTCCGCGATACTTTTTACTACTGCAACTGCATTAGAGTCTTCGAAAGTATCCATTACCTCGCAGATATCAGACGTTAACAGCATATCTGCGTCCATAAAAATTGCCTTACCACTGTAGTTCGTAAGCCAAGGGACCAGAAACCTTGAAAAAGTAAAGGGCGTGAGACCACGTCTAGATATAGGAAGTGTCCGCAAAACAAGAGGGCTAACCGATACCGGAGCAGAAGACAATTCGTAGATAGAAGAAGCCAGAGTTGTAAATGAAACCCTTTGCCGTTCATCAAAGCCTATAAATACATTGATCATAGATCTTTCCCAAGAGTCAATAGATTGTATTTTTCTTAGAGGGTTCTCTAAGCGTACATACTACGTTCGATAGAAAATAAAATCACTTTTGTAACCTATTGTGAGTAGAAATTTTTGCTCCAAAGCTAAAGATTTTTATCAAGTGGCCGCTATTACCTAGCAATCGAATTTTTTGATTCCAAGGAGTAGGGATATGCCACTTTCAATTAGTACAAACATAGCGTCAATGACGGCTCAACGCGCGTTTTTAAATTCGAATTCAGCGCTTGAGACAGCTTACGAGCGACTCGCAACTGGTAAGCGAATCAACACTTCATCTGATGATGCAGCAGGCTTGGCAATTGCCACTGATCTTAACTCACGAGCTCGTGGTCTGAATCAGGCAGTTCGTAACGTGAACGATGGTATCTCTATGGTGCAAATCGTTGAAGGCGCTTATGACGAGGTCACCAGCATTCTGCAACGCATGCGTGAT
>MDTG01433942.1_pt1 | contig 15802 bp, 14 predicted proteins | sample 811421 | NCBI WGS metagenome assembly MDTG01 (sample SAMN05326645, study PRJNA326480) | marine metagenome | isolation source: seawater | place: Pacific Ocean: South East | collected 2011 | reverse complement strand
TCGATTTGATCATGGTACCTGGTGCAGGTGGTCGGATCGTGTCATTTAAAGAAGCTCATAATCAAGGCAATGTCATGAATGAACAACTAATGCGCCTACTCGAAGCGCTTAAAAAATCGAACCCTCAGCTTGCAGCATCTGTGACAGCTGAAGATGATGAAACAGCCATTGTGCAATTAACTGAAGCACTGGCTAAACACGGTGCCCCTGATGCAGGCCAAGGTACAGGTTTAACACTTGCAGACGTAAACAAAGTGATTGCAGACAGCCAGCGTTTGGTTGAAGCAAAGCATAGTGCTGTGGCTTTAATTAATAAGTCGACTTTGCCAGACGCCGCCAAAACGCGCTTGGTAGAAAGCGTGCAAAGCAGCGAAGACGTAAGCACTGATAAGGTGCAAAAGCTGATTGATAGTGAGATTAGCTATTTAAGCAAGTTTACTGAGTCGGGCAAAGTGAACATGCCTGAAGGCGCGCAATACTCAGATAACCCAAGCGGCATTGAAATGCTCACGGCATTATTTGACCCTGCTAACAAAGACGTTGTGAGCCTAAAAGAAGCTTACATTGACCTTACCGGTGACAAGCATTGTACAGGTAAGTTACGTGATTGTAGCCGCACCCGAATGGTTGAAGCGCTTGATAGCGATAGCTTACCTAATGTGCTGGCTGATGTAATTAATCGCCGTGTTGTTGATGTATATGGCGGCCTTGAGAAATACCAGCTGTGGCGCAAAGTGTTCCGCATTGGCACTGCGACTGATTTTAAAGATCAGAATGTGACTGAATGGGGTGGCTATGGCGACCTACAAGAAGTACTTGAAAGTGGCGCTTACCCAGAACTTGCAAAACCTACCGATAGCAACGCGAAGTATCGCGTTAGCAAAAAAGGTGGCTTAGCAACCATTACTATGGAAATGATTAAAAATGATGACCGCAACATCATTACGCAAATTCCTAATAAGCTGGCTCGTGCCGCTGCGCGCACACTTAGCAAATTTGCGTGGGATTTCTACCTAAACAACCGCAATGCCCCTGATGGTAAAGCACTGTTTCATGCTGATCATAATAACTTGTTTAGTACTGCACTAAGCCAGGAAGAGTTAATGGTGCATTGGCGCGCCATTATGAATCAGCAAGAGCTTGATACAGGCGAGATGCTAGAAATTGAGCCAGCGTTCTTGTTGTGCTCACTGGGTAATGTAGATGCAGCCTTTGACTTGTTCCAACGCATGCAAAATAACGACAAGGGTTTTGCGCAGCAATTAAACCTTGAAATTCTGCGTGTGCCTGGTGCGACTGATCCAAATGATTGGGGCTTAATGACCGACCCTAGTGAGCTTGCCAACTTTGAAATGGGCTTTTTAGACGGCATGGAAAACCCTGAGATTTTCACGCAAGACATGCAAAACGTGGGCACTGTGTTCACGAACGACCAAACCACGATGAAAATCCGCCACATTTACGGTGGTCAATGTACTGACTACCGTGGTGCGACTAAAGCGCTGGTTCTTTAATTCCTTGGTTCCTCTGGTGATTGGATGACACGGTTGCGCACGGATGCGCTTTATAAGGTGTTTTAACTATGTACGCAGACAGACTCCCAGCTTATGTACAAGACCAAGCAGGCATTTTAAGCGCTGATGAAATTGCCAGTGCCTATGCCGATATGCTGGCGAAGTACCAAAAAGATACGGGTAACGTTGAGATTGCTGCAGAGCATGTGGATGCCTGTTTAAAACTCGCAGCGGCAAGCTGCATTGATAAGTTGGCCACGTATTACGCCAACGATGATAACAGTACGATTTCAAGCGATAGCGTTGACCACGGCACTAAAGCCGACAGTTTCAGACGCATCGCCAACGGTTACCGCAGCCAGTATGCGGCGGCTGTCGTTAATGACAATAAAAACAGTGCGCATGGTAAGGCTGTGCAACTGCCTAAGCGCCAGCGGTTGCGCTAATGACTGTGCGAATTACAGCAAAGGGCTTTGATGCATTGACTGAGCTTTGGCAGCACTCACCGGCAATGGTGCAAGAGCAGCTCTCGAGCGCAATGAATGAGTCGGTGGCTTACGCACAGTATCAAGTAGTTAGTAGAACCCCTTTGGGTAGCGGCGATGGTGGTCATTTAGCCGCCAGTATTAATAGTGAAGTTTTAATAAACCCAGCTGTGAGTATTGGTTATGTAGGTACTAGCAAGCTTTACGCTGAAGCCGTAGAGCTTGGCACTAAACCACATATGCCACCAATTGAACCCTTAGTGAATTGGGTTGAGGCGGTACTTAGCCTTGAAGGTGATGAAGCAGAACGAGTAGCTACATTGATTGCATTGAAAATTAATGCGCGTGGTACGACTGGCAAATTGATGTTTAAAGAAGGCCTTGAGGCCAGTGAGCCATATATACAGGCACGGTTTAACGAAGCAATGAAGTTGATGATTAATAAGTTGGGTGGCGCAAATGCTTAACCAGGTAAGAACGGCGATTTTGAATGTGCTCAATAGTGCAAATGTAGGCACCTTTTATAAAAAAGAGCGCTTTAGCAAAAACACTCAAGAGCTAAAAGCCATGTATGCCCAAGGTGATGCCATTAGTGGCGGGTATATCCGTTTAAAGCGCCGTAAACGCCAAAACCCGTACGCCACTAGAACAACGGTTGCTTATACCTTTGATGTGGTTTTTTTAAAGAGCTTTGTAGATGACGAAGACAGCCAAGAGCACTTTGAAAATGCCATTGAATCTTTAGATGACGCATTTGCAGGTGATCCATTACTTAATGATTTGGTTGATGACCTGGATGAAGGCGACGACACAGGGCTGATTTTAGATGACCACTCGCCAGTTATGTTTTGTGGTGTGTTGTGTCATCAGGCGCGTATGCGTTTAACAGTGAATGTAAGTAGTTAGGAGAGCAGCATGAACGAAAAGCCAAGCCAAGGCGGCAGCTATATAAAAGACGCCAAAGGTAAGTTGAAGCTCGTGGCCAGAACACAGCCTGAGAGCACAGCTAAAAAGCAAGCGAACAAAGTTGAAGACAAAGGTGCAAGCAAATGAAATGGTCACAAACCAGCCTGTTAGCGGCAATTGAACAAACGTATGGCACGTTGCCTGGTGCAATGCTTGCCATGCTAACTAAAGATATTGAGCTACGCCCACTTGAAGGTGAGGAAGTTGAACGCGGTTTAAATACGCCTTACTTAGGCGCTGAAGAAAGCATGTTTACGAATGAATATGCGGGTATCAGTTTTAAAGTTGAACTGGTAGGTAGTGGCACATTAGGTGTTGCCCCAGCGTGGGGACCATTGATGCGCGCTTGTGGTATGGCTGAAGTTATTGTGGCTGATACCAGTGTTGAGTACACACCAATTTCAGATGCGCCTGAATCAGTGGCTATGCACTTTCAGCTTGGTCGCAATAAACACACTTTGTTAGGTGCACAAGGCAATGTGAGTATTGAGCTTGAAAAAGGCATTCCTTATTTATCGTTCGATTTTAAAGGCCTTTATGTTGCGCCTGAAGATAACGCATTACCAACCGCCGACTTTAGTGCATGGCCTAAACCTATTCCGCTGGGCGCAGGACGCACCACTGACTTTTTATTACATGGCTTCGAAGTTGTGCCGTCGAAACTTAGCATCGATGCAGGCAACGAAGTGGAGTTTGATCCAACTCTTACTACGGCAAAGATTGAGTTTTTAGACCGCGCAATGTCTGGCTCGGTCAATATTGCTGCGCCTAATGTGGCTGATATTGACTTTTTTACTCGAGCAAAAGATTCGACAACCGGCAATCTGCAAATTAAGCACGGCCCTGCAGGTGGTCACCGCGTAACGATTAGCTGCCCTAAAGTGCAAGTGAAACAGCCTAAGTATGTTGAGCGCACTAAAAAGGCAGAGCTTGAAATGGCCCTAGCTATTTTACCGCAAACAGGCAATGACGAGTTTAGCCTGTTACTTGATTAATTCGTTTTAAAACACTTTTACACCAGGAGAAAACAATGGCTTTTTCAATTGTGACAATGCAGAACGTGCAAGTTCATCAGCCCGTTAAGTTTACCTTTGATGGCAACAGCCACGAGTTTACCGCTCAATTTAAGCTACTTGATGATGACGCAAACGAAGCACTTGCCGAAAGTGGAGACCACGAAATGATTAAGCGCGTGCTCGTTGACTGGGGTGATGACTTTGTTGATGAAAACAATAAGCCACTGCCATTTAACGATGACAATTTAGCTAAATGTTTAAAGGTGAGTTGGTGGCGAACTGCTGTGCTTGATGCCTACTTTATTGCAGTAGCTGTGGCTGGCAGAAAAAACTACTAGAGGCTGCCCGCTATTGGGTAGCCGACGAACACCCCGACACCAAACATTTACTTGAAGTTTTAACCCAGCAAAAAGCACCCAAGGAAGTCATTGACCAAGTAAAAGCGCAAAACAAAGAGAAACATTTTGATTTGTACAGCTGTAATGCTGAAGCAGTAAATGCGTTTTTAATGGTTGAAACACAATGGCAAGGAGAAGGACGCGGCCTTGATTATGGCAATGCTGAAGTCGCTTGGCGGCTAGCTGGGTTAAACATTACCCCTGATATTTTTAAAAAAATTCAGGTGTTAGAAGTAGAAGCAATAAACGCAGCACGAGAGCAGCATGAGCAGATATAACTTAAGTTTAAAAGTACTGTACGATGGCAAAGCAATTAGCCAGGGTACGCGTACGAATACAAACGATATACGCTCGTTACAACGACAAGCGCAGCAGCAAGTTGCGCAAAATCGTGCGCTTGAGTCTAGTAATAATAGTGTTGCCCGCAGTTATACCAGCCTTGCCACCGCTGTTGGTGGCTTTATGGCTCTTAATTTTGCACAGCAGCAAGTGCAAAACATTGGCCAGATCCAACTACTTAATGCCCGTTTGCAGGGGCTAACCACATCAAGCCAAGAATACGCCCAAGTGCAGAATTACTTGATAGCAACAAGTAATAAGCACAACCAAGTGTATTCAACAATGGCTGATAGCTACAGCAAGTTATTAACTCTGCGAAATAGCGGGATTGTTACCGATACTGAAAGTAAGCAATTGCTTGAAGGCATGAGTAATGTAGCTAGTAAACTGGGCGCTGATTCTACTCAATTAGGGCAATCACTTTATGGTATGGCTCAAGGTTTTAGTGCTGGCACTTTGCGTGCAGAAGAACTTAACCAAGTAACAGAGCCTTTACCTGGTTTATTGCAAAGCTTAGATAAAGCGGCGGGCCTTGTGTCTGGTGGATTTAGACAAATGGTTGTTGATGGGAAAGTTAGCAGCCAATTCTTTAAAGAAACGCTTATTAAGGCTTTTGATGATTATGAAGGCGCAGCACAAAGAATTGCAGGTACTATTCCTGCGGCTCTTAATCGAACTGAAACCGCCTATGAGCAATTAGTTAATCGTATTGAGCAGCCTGTTAGTGCAGCATTAGTGCCAACAATAGACACGGTGACAAGTGTTTTAAAAGAGCTAACAACTAATCAAGAGCTTGTTGAAGACATAACAACTGCAGCTACTGCGCTGGCTATTGTTATTGGTGGGCGTTTAGCTTCAAGCCTTGCTGCCAGTGCTGCGGGTTTTGTACAAGCAAGTATTGCTGAGGCCCGTTTATTACAAGAGACAGTAAAGCGCACTGCTGCTGATGTACTTTCAGCAAAAGAGACAGTGAAGCGAACTGCGGCTGAAGTAGCCTCAACTCAAGCTTCCCTGAGAAAAGCCCAGGTAACGGCTAAGTTAACGGGGAGTATAATAGCTCTTACAGCAGCTGAAGCTAACGCTACAAAAGCAACTCTTGCGCACTCAGCAGCTGAAAAAAATGCAATAGCTACAAAGGTTGCCCACGCAGCTGCAGCACGTAATGCCAATATAACGCTTAGAGCTTTAAGTGGCACGATGCGTTTACTCGGTGGTCCTGCAGGTTTAGTGATGTTGGCTGCTTGGGGGATTTATGAGTTTGCGAAATCAAATGAAGAGGCCACGCCAAAGACGAAAGCCCTTGCTGATAATGTATATGACCTAAGCGCTGCATTTGACTCTTTGGGTAATAAGAAAGTAACGACTCAGATCCGTTCTAATCAAAATCAAATTAATAAATACACAGTTAAGATCCAAGAAGCGTACGAGAAAATTGCAGAGCTTAAAAAACAAGAGGAGTCTGCAAGTACAGGCCGTGCTGCATCTGCTTATAGTCGTCAGATTAGAAGCCTTGAAAGTTATATTAAAAATCAGGCTGCTTTACGTGCTGAACTTTTAAATAGTAATTCAGAGTTAGCAAACTTTGAGGCTAATTTAGGTAAGGTTAAATTTACAGCGCCGACGGAACCTAACAAAAACCCTGAGCAAAGCTCGAGTGACCTTTCTGCTTTTCAAAAAGCGAATGCCTCTTACCAGCAGCGCTTAGCCTTGCTAGGTAAAAACACTGAGCTTGAAAAACTTAATTATGAAATTGCCAGCGGTAAATACGCCAAGTTATTACCCCAGCAACAACAAGAACTGCGTAACCTTGCCAGCTTAATTGATGAAAAAAACAAACAAGCGGATATTGAAAAAGACTTTACGCAGTTAACAGAAGACCTATTGACTGAAGAAGATCGTATTCGTCAGTCTTATACTCGTCGTACAGAGATAGCTAGAAATGCTCTCGATGAGCAAGGCAAAGACTCTGCACGTTATGCTGAAATTGAGCTTCAGCTACGCCAACAAAGAGATGCAGCACTAGAAAAGCTTGAATCAGACAAGCAAGCGCGTGAAATACAGCGCCAGAATGAAGCCCGCCAACGTGAAGACCAAATTCGTCGTGATAGATATGAAACTGAAATTGCTGAGTTGCAAGGGTTTCATAGCCGTATTGAAGCTGAAGAGGCTGCGCATGAAGACCGTAAACGCGCTGTTCAACTTAGATATGCAGGTAACTATGGCCAAGTAGTCCAGCAGTTCGTTGATTTTGATCGTGCCAGTGGTAATGACCGTGTTGCCATTGGTTTAGAAATTGGTGAGAACCTAGCTGGCCAATATGCAACGCACAGTAAAAAGGCTTTTAAAGTTCAGCAAACACTGAATATTGCTAAGGCTTTAATGAGTACCTATACAGCTGCAGCTGCGGCACTTGAATTGGGGCCAATTGCTGGACCAATTGCTGCGGGTGTAATTACTGGCCTTGGTTTGGCTCAAGTTAAATCTATAAAAGATCAAAAACCACCTGGTTTCCAATATGGCGGTTACACCAATAGTAACAAGTTGATTGAGATTGGTGAGCGCAATACGCCTGAGCTTGTAGAGCTAAATGGTAAACATTATTTAGCGGGCGGTAATGGTGGCCGTGTGTTTAACCCTAGCCAAATGAAAGCGGCAGGAACACCAGGCACAGCTGCAGGCGCAACTAACGTAAATGTAGTGATAAGACTTGTTGAAGATGCAAGTCGTGCTGGCACATATGAGAAAACACGCTCAGAAAATGGCGACGAACAAATTAACTTGTTTGTTGCTGACATTCGAGGCGGTGGCCCTATGTCTGAAGTGCTAGAACGCACTTATCCAAATATGCAGCGCACGGGAACCTAAGATGATCAATTACCCAAGTTCGCTGCCTTTACCACGTTTAAAAGATGCAGCTTATAAACGACAACCAAACATTCTTCGCACAGAAATGAGCACTGGCCGAGCACGCCAGCGCCGTAAGCATTTAAGTGTACCAACTCATATGGAAGCAACTTGGCGCTTAAGAAAAGACGAAGCGACAGTGTTTGAAGGTTTTGTTGATCATGGAGTGAATTTAATTGACTGGTTTTTGATGGATATTTTAACGCCTCGAGGCGTTGTTAAGCACCAGGTGCGGTTCATGAAAGATCCACTAGAGAACATGAAACCAATAAGCGCTTTGGTATGGCAATACAAGGCGCAGATTGAAATGAAAGAATATAAAGCAGCGAGTGAGGAAGAGGCGGTTGTAAAAGCGCTAGCACCGAACACGTTTGAAGAGTTTGTGAATGGTGTTGAAAGCGCCTTAAGTACATATCAGGAGAATTAGAAATGTCATTTTTTAGTTTAGTTACCGAGCTTGAAACCTTGCTAGAGCAGTTGAACATGATTTTAACAGGAGCTTCAGATCAAACCGTTGAAGTAAATGGTGTTACTAAAGACAGTATTTCCAAGGCTATTCAAGATCATTTCGCTGCTTTACAATCAATGATTGGCGGTCACTTATCGTATGAGACTAAAGCTTTGATGGTTGCAGCTGGCGAACCTGATCATGATGAGTTGGCTGAAGTTTGGAACGACAATATTGCAGAAAATAATGGCTTGTATGGATTTAGTAATGGTTCGTGGATCAAGTCGAAATTTTCTATACAGAACATTATTGACCCAAGTAACAATTCATTACCAGTGAGTGGCGCTGCAGTAGCTGATGCTATTAAGAAATTTAATAAATTTAACTCTATGGACATCCATCCTTACACTGGTAACTTGCAGATAAACACTATAAACAAAACTATAAAATCATCGGGCACCATATGGGCTACTGGCAACGGCAGCTTTTATGCAATACCGCAAATTTCTGAAAAATCATGGGCAGGAGGGGATGCTAGTCTGTTGCGTTTTGTTTTGTACATAATACCAGAAAATACAGTCGAAATTGTTCTTTATACAGATGTTAGTAATTACGAAATAGCTGATACAGTGCACCTAGGTACTATAAATGGTTCGAACGTACTCATAAATGGCGTTGTAGAAGTTGATGGAATTGAATTTATTAATTCAAATGCGGTGCCATCAACGAAAAAGAACTCACTGTATGCAAATTCTGCTGTTTTATTCAAAAACAACGGTGTTATGAATATTGACACCACCCTTAAAACTTTCAGCTCTCCTGTGGGATTTTTAGTAACAGAAGAAGGTTCACTTGATGTACTAGCTTCAAATACTCAGCCTTGGGATGGAATTACAGCATCTTCAGGAGTCTATTGTATTATTTATGATTTCACAGATAAAAAAATACATATTGTATTTGTAAATGAGCTCAGTACATTCTCGTCGTATATACAATTGGGTTGTTTCTACTTGGAGTTAAGCAATCGAGTAATTTCAGCGGTTGTATGGGAAAGCGTGCATTTTAATGGGATGCCTTTTAAGAAGGAAACACCAAAGCAAGAGATTGCATTGCTCACACCATATTTCGGAACTATTTTTATAGACACAGTTTCACGTACTGTAGGTTCAACAGGCCAATATCATATAGCAACAGGGAAAGAGCATTTCATTAGTTCAGACCAAGAGCCCGAAAATTGGATCGGCTCGAAGGAAGATTCTGCGATCTGGTATATAGTGTTTAGTCGTTCTTCACGCAAAGTCAGTATCGTATTATATATAAATATGTATTCTGATTATCAATCAGCTGATTATATAGTTTTAGGTACGTTATCTAAAGGTACTAATTTAAACTGGAGCTGCACTTTAAAAGGAAATTTTATAATTGATGGAATTAGTATGAACTCGACATCGTTAATTCGACCATCGGATTGCGACTTCATGATAAAAACTAAACCTTCCCCAAATTTGCTGAACATTTATGAAATGAAAAGTGGCTACTTAAGCACTGCTGACGGTGTTACTAGCGTAGCTACTACATCATATAAAGTCTCTGGATTCATTGATGTAACACCTGGTGAAATATATTGCTTTGGAGGTGACTCGGGAAGTTTTGATACATTTCTGTACTTTTATGACGTTGATGGAAACTGGATTCGCACTAATACAGGCACGAAATCGAGAAAATTTACCATACCAGATGGTGAAGGAATAGATAAAATCAGAGTTGTAATAGCAGTTTCAGAGCTTAATACGTTTATGATTATTAAAGGCTCCGTTTATCCATCACAGTATTCAAATTTTGGTGGACATGAGCACCAATTAAACCCCGCTTTTTTACCGGACGATAATCCTGAGAAATACGGTATTTCAGAACTTGGACCTATCGAATATCAAGAATTTGATGAAGATTATTCTCACATCATTTTTTATGGTCAATCACTTTCTATGGGCTATGAAGCTGATACTGCATTAACTACAGAAAGCTACTCTGATACATATATGATCGGGGACAGAGTGTGGATAGGTTATGGCAATAATCAAGCCGAGGAGTTTAACCCTCTTGTAGCTACATATCAGGGCATTTGCGGAGAAAGCCCTGCTGTTGCTTGTATAAATAGTTTTAAGCGTTTGTTTGATCGTCATCATAGAAGAGGCAAAGCTGTTAAGTTCATAACAACAAACTGTGGGGAAGCAGGGAAGTCAATCGAGCAATTATCGAAAAACAATACGAATGGAACCAACTATTATACAACAACGTTTATTAAGGCTGTCGAACGAGCCAAAAGAGTTGTTGATACTCTAGGTAAAACTATTTCATGCCCTGCAATTGTTTATATGCAGGGTGAGCACAATTATACAGGTGCTGGCTTAGGTATAACACCTGGTACTGAAGCAACAAGAGATAAAGTCACGTATAAAAACTACTTAATGTCATTAAAAAACAATATGCAAACAGACATCATGTCAACATATGGCCAAGCGGCGCGCCCATTGTTTTATGTATATCAAGTAGCGGGCGCATATATTAATAGAAGTGACATGTCTATTAATATGGGACTGATAGAATTTGCAGAAGAAAATGAAGATGTGATTTTGCTTAATCCCACCTACGCAACGACAGATTATACAGGGGGACACTTAACAAGTAACGGCTACCGCTGGTACGGTGAAATGATAGCAAAAAGTCTATATAAAACACTTGTATTAGGGCAAAGCGGGAATACTATTAGTGTTAAGAGTGTATCTAAAAAAGACTCTACTATAGATATCAAAGTTACGGTTCCAGTTCCCCCTCTTGTAATAGACAAAAATACAACCCAACCTATCATCGCAAATGGTTTTAAAGTTACAAGCGACGGTAACGAAGTACTGATTAATTACGTTGAAATTGTAGCTGGAAACATGATTAGATTACATTGTTCATCAATTTTAAACGGTCTGGTTAGTGTGGCGTATGCGGGTTATGGACGTGAGGGTGCGGGAAATATCCGAGATAGTGACAGCTGGATTTCACAGTACAATTATGCCGATGAAACTCAGTTAAGAAAACCTAATCACACTCCAGTTGATTCAGAGGGGAATAATTACTATGACAAGAAATACCCGATGTTTAACTGGTTAAATAACTTTTATTACGAAATTAGATAAGATATGTCTCAAGTACTCCAGCGCGTTTACGCCAGCGCCCCAACGAATGACTTGCCGATCCATACATTGGAACTGCAAGCCAATTCGTTTGGGGTTATCAGGCTCTGTAATGGGTTTGATAATGTAACCGCTGGCATTGAGGGTGGCGAGATTGTACTTTTTGAAGCGTGTGCTCTAGGGATTTCTTTACCTGAACGTTCGGTCAAAGGCCGTCAAGACCTACAGTTTCAATTAGACAATATCACGGGTGAATCCTTGCAGGTTGTTGAGACTGCATTTGAAGCGGGTGAAAAAATAAAGGTTACTTACCGTGTTTATGCGGCTAGTTATTTAGACGAACCAGACGAACGACCTCTTGAGATGACAGCTGTTAGCGTTAAAGCTAATGCGTTAAGAGTTAATGTTGTTGCATCATTCAATGACTTGGTAAATGCAGCATGGCCAACTGATCGATACACACCAGATTTTGCCCCAGGTTTAAAGTACTTTAGTTAATTATGAACCATCTTAATGATTATAAAACTGTCCCATATGTTGAAGGTGGCAGAACGATGAAGGGATTAGATTGTTGGGGTTTAACACGTCTAGTTCTTCATCATATATATAACCTCCCGCTTTTTACATCTTTTGGTCATGTTCGTTCTGAGCATAAAGCAGAATTCACAGGTGCATATTCATTATTAGCTGAAGAATTTGAGCTATGCGCTGTAAAGCCTGGTGCGGTCATATGCGGTTTTACAGGGTGTAACCTCGTGCACATGGGAGTGTGTGTTGACGTAGATGGCGAAATTCATGTTCTACATACATGTAAAAAGCATGGAGCATCGTTTGTTAGAGTGAGTGTTTTTAAAAGGCTTTTTAGTGAGGTTAAAGTGTATGAATACGCAGGTTGATATAAATGTATATCCTAACAAGCTAGACCTTTCACTTTTTGAGCCTTGCAAAGGTAATGCAGGTGAAACATTGCACCAATGGCTTGTTTCAAACGTGCCTGATTATGTTGAGTCAGATACTCCACTTTTCAGTGCTTTTATTAATAGTAGAGAAGTTAAGCCCAATGAATTTAAGGCCACAACTTTTAATCCGGGTGATGATGTAAAACTAATTGTTGAAGCTAAAGGCGCTGAAGCTATCGCATATGCAATTATTGCTGTTATTGCCGTTGGTGTAGCAATTTACGCGACTAACCAAATTCCTGATAATTACAACAGCACTACGCCAGATGGCAGCTCTATTTATGATGTTAATACTCAGGGCAACAAACCAAAGCTTATGGGAGTTATCCCAGAGAACGCTGGCTATCATAAGGTGTTTCCTGATTATTTAACTATGCCTCGCAAAGAATACATTAATAATGAACAATGGCTTTATTTGATGTTGTGCGTAGGTAAAGGTAGTTACGAAATATTAGAAGAGAATATTTTAATAGCTAACACACCTATCAACCGATATTTGGGTGATATTGATTGCCAAGTCTTTGGGCCAGGGGAAGATGTCTCAGGACATGAAGCTCATAGAAATGTTTATACATCAAGTGAAGTTGGCTCAACCTCGGGCAGTTCGGGTATTGAACTAAAAGGCCGAGTAACTAGCACGGGGGGTATAAATGGAACCTATTCATATACGTTTGATGGTGACGAAATTATTGGTTACAAAACCGAATATGAACCTGAAATTGGCAGTTTCACACATAAAACACCGTTACCTTTTCAAGTCGGTGAAATAATTACAGTGTCAAACTCAGTTGATGGCCAAAATGATGGTTACTATGAAATCTTAAACCTTAATGTTAATGGCAATCAGGTGAATAAAGTTGATGGTCAATTTCAGGATGATCCTAGCTGGACTAATTTCGTATCTGAAATTAACTCTAATGCGACAGTTGAGGTTGAAGATGGAGGTGGTGATGGGCAGTTTAACGGACCCTATTTTGCGTGCCCAGATGGCGAATTGACCAACAAGTTATGGCTTGATTTTTTATTTCCGCAAGGTCTAGGTGAGTTAGATGATGACGGTAACTTTTTAGTTCGTACAGTTACTGTACGTATTGAATATAGAAATGCTGGTGATGATGAGTGGACACCAATAGATGATGAAGTATTTTCTGATTCTACGAATGATCAGTTGGGTTTTACTGTTCCGATAGACTTACCACTATCTATAAGACCTGAAGTTAGGGTAAAGCGTGTGACAGCTGCGACAGATGATACACGTATATATGATGATATTTATTGGACTGGCTTAAAATCTGAATTAACTAGTGCTACGAGCTATCCAGGAGCAACAACGATAGCTGTAAAAATTCGTGGTACAAATGCACTTGCTGGTTCTGCAGAAAATAAGTTTAATGTTATTCCAACACGAATCTTGCCTGTCTATGAAAATGGTGTGTGGAGTGACCCAAGGCCAACGACTGATATTGCTCCTTTTTTTGCACACGTAATTCAAAGCGCCGGACATAGCCAAGATAAAATAGGGTTAGATGAATTAGAGGCACTGCATACTATTTGGCATAACCGTGGTGATGAATTTAATGCCGTGTTCGATACAGGCAGTACATTATTTGCGGTTCTAAAAAGAGTTTTAGCGCCAGGCTTTGCAAAACCTGTATTAGATTACGGTAAGATTTTACCTGTTCGTGACCAACCACGTACTATACACAAACATATGTATCAGCCTGATAACTATATCGGACTATTAGAAAGAGATATAAAACTAATCGATGATGATGAGCATGATGGTATTGAAGTCGAATACTTCAGCCCCGTCACTTGGAAGTCTGAAACAGTGCTTTGCTTGTTACCAGGTGACTTAGGTATCAATCCCGATAAGATCCGCGCGTTTGGAATTACAAACAGAGATAAAGCATATCAATATGGTATGCGTGAGCGAAGAACTCGCCGATACCGTCGAACTACTTTTAACTTCACAACTGAAATGGATGCACTTAACTCAAGTTATCTGGACTACTGTGCACTAGCTGATGATATACCTGGTTACGAGCAGTCAGGAGTTGTTGAGTACATTATTGGTAACTCAGTATATGTAAATGTAGAACTAAAATGGCAAAGTGGTCAGTCACATGTATTAGCTCTTAGAAAACCAGACGGTACATTATCAGGTCCTTATACAGCATCAATAGGCTCAACAAGCAATGAAGTTGTTATAAATGAAGCGCTAGACTTTGAGCCTGTCTTCGATGGTTCAATAGAGCCACCTTTATTTATGTTTGGCATTACTAGCCGCTGGTGTAACAATGTACTGATATCAGATATTAAACCTTCATCTACGGATAGGGTAAAAGTGACAGCTGAGCGCTACGATGAAAGGGTTTATCTGGACGATGATAGTTTAGCGCCTACTTAACATAATAAGGAAATAGAATGGACGATAAGAGCTTGATGATACGTGTGCTAGAGTGGGCTACAAAGCAAGAGTCTTTTACTTTTCAACAGTTATGTGAATCTGTAGAGCCAAATGAAAAAGAGAAGGAACAACTGAAGAGGCTAATTCATCACAAGTCACTTCTATTTCAGAACCATGTTTCATTTTATTCTTCAGTTGATAAGGCAGATATTGAACTATTTGCAAGTGCTGAAGACCACTTTAGATATTTAGAATATGTTGAGCTTAAAGAAGCTAGGGAGTCAGCTAAAGATGCTAATAAAAAGTCCTTGGTAGCGATTTGGATAGCTGTTGTCTCTATGTTTGGCTCAATTGGCTTTTCAATTGGTTCAATGGTTTCAGATATTAATGTTCCTGATAAGCTATATGGGGCAATTCAAAGCACCAATCAAAATGTTCTAAATGAACTGGTAGGTATCAGAAAAGAACAAACAGAACTTAACGACAAGTTAGAGTTAATAGAAGTTAAGAACGTGTGCTTAATTAATACAGATCCAACTTATAAATAAGCATCTAATTCTATTTAAATATGTTAAAGCTTATTCAAAATACTTAAAGCTTAAGTTTTCGCATTTTTCGCGATTTTCTACCGCGACTTTTCGCGGCTTGCATCATGTAGAAAAATAAAATACCCAACCAAGACCCCCTACGACCTATATCCTTGTAGGCATAAGCGCAAGATGAAGAGGCGTAGGAGGTACTTGAGTGCCGAAAGTGTCTTCATACAACACCCCTGACATTCACGGCTAAAGCCGTTCCCACGCTTTATAATCAGATGTTTAATCACGATTCCCATGTTGTTTAATCATGACGACAAGAATGAAAGATTTCCTTAAATTGCTCACTTCGCTTCTGGTTCAAATAACTAGGCGTAGTAGGAGGCACTTGAGTGCCGAAAGTGTCTGATATGCCCTTCATACATAACCACTGACATTCACGGCTAAAGCCGTTCCTACGCTTCTTAATCACGATGTTCAATCATGATAATCATGATGACAGTAGTGGAGAATGATGGTTCTCTTAAATCGCTCATTTCACCTACACTGAGATAATTAGCGCGTAGGAGATGTATGGACTCCTCCCCTAAATAGGGTAAGTACGGTATAAAGAAATTGCAAAACCACTTTTACCAATAAGGA
>MDTG01018913.1_pt1 | contig 15803 bp, 11 predicted proteins | sample 811421 | NCBI WGS metagenome assembly MDTG01 (sample SAMN05326645, study PRJNA326480) | marine metagenome | isolation source: seawater | place: Pacific Ocean: South East | collected 2011 | reverse complement strand
TCATAGGGCAGCCTACAAGGCAATCGTATGACGTGCAACCCTTGCGGTGTCTGAGACATCCGAAGGTCGCGGGTTCAAGCCCCGCTCCCGGCACCATTGTTATGTCGATTTTTTGATGTTAGACTATTTTCATACCATGAACTTATATTCAACCTTCATTAGGTTCAATCAACCATCGGCTGAATTAAATTGGATTGTGATACTATGGCTAAATTATTGAAAATGGAAAATGTTCAACGCTACTATGAAACTCCTGCTGGAGTGGTGAAAGCGCTTGACGGGATAGATATTGAAATTCATGAAGGAGAAAGAGTGATCTTACTTGGCCCCTCCGGTTCAGGAAAAACTACTCTTTTGAATTGCTTATCAGCTCTTGATAGCCCAACTGACGGTGATTACATTTTCTTAGATGAACATGTACCCAGAGATAATTCAGAAAAAATGACATCATTTAGAAGATTAAACATTGGATATGTATTCCAATTCTTCAATCTTTTACAAGATTTAACTGTTCTTGAAAACATACTACTTATTCAAGAATTATCTGGTAAAAAAGATCCAGAGAGAGCAAAACAATTACTAAAGTTAGTTGGCCTAGAAAAGGAAGTTGACAGATTCCCTGGGGAAATAAGTGGAGGGCAACAACAAAGAGTTGCCATTGCAAGAAGTATTGCTAAGAAACCAACCCTATTACTGGGAGATGAATTAACAGGAAATTTAGATACTGAAACTTCCCAAAAAGTAATGACTGTACTGGTAAAAGCTTGTGAGCAGGAAAATATTACTGCAGTTTTTGTCACCCATGATGAGGGATTAGTACAATATGCAACCAGAGTTATTCGAATCGATAGTGGCAAGATAATTTCGGATGAACAAGTCAATTTGGATGAACAAAACTGAGGCCAAGATATGTCTAGTCTACTAAACAAGCGACTTGCGCGTAGTCTATGGCGCACGAAATTACGGCTATTTGCCGTTATTTTCATGGTCTCAGTCGGTGTTTTTGCCGGATTAACCTTCGGTGGTTATTCTCACAACCTAAGTGGCATGTATGACACTATGCATGACGATAATGACTCGGGTGCAAATCTAGCCGATTTGTGGATTGATAATCGCAGTACAACTTGGAGCGCTGATGAAGTCACAGAATTTTGCGATGATTTAGCCTCTAATTGGGACTATGATGACTTTGACTTGGATTCATGTGAAGGTAGAAATATTGTCCCAGGAGCCATGTTTTACAACAACAGTGGCGATGAGAAAATTATCAATTCTCTTTGGCATGGTATTTCCCCTGATGCCAATTCAAATCGAATCTGGATGCCTAAAGAACACTCTGAAGGTCGCTTAGCGGCATCTGCCGATGAGATTGTAATCGATGCTCACGTTGTTGAGCCACTCGAACTAGAGCTTGGCGATGTTATCACAATCGGTGCTGGTGCATCAAGTGCAGACTTTACTATTGTTGGATATGGTTACCATCCAGTTCATATTTTCATGGCACCAGAAGGGTCAGTATTTCCACCCGAAGCAGGTGAATATGTGGTAGGTTACCTAAGCGAACTTGGCATGGCTCGATTAACTGGTAACGAATTAGGTGTAAGCAATACAATCTTACTTGATGTTGAAGGTACACCGTCATTTGATTATCCAGATACAACAGAATACGAAGGTGAAGAAATTGATTTGGTAAAATCAATGGTTGATGAATCGTTGAATTCAACCCAACTTGACGCGAGAGTAAGAGACAGAGGTCAAAGTGAGACGGTGGAAATAATGCGTCAAGATTTAGAGGGGTCAAAAAGAATGGCAACTCCATTCACAATAATGATCGCTGCTATTGCATCAATTACAATTATTCTCAGTTTACAGAGATTGGTACAAAGCCAAGCAAAGGAAATCGCTGTCTTGAGAACCTTAGGAGTAAAGCGAAAGTCTTTGTTGACAGGCTACCTTTACGCACCGGCAATAATAGGTGGAATTGGTTGTTTAGTAGGTTGCCTAATCGGGCCATATGGCATGAATGCAATGTTGGATTTCTATCAAAGTATAGTTGGCATACCAATCGTTGAAAGAGAAATCCCTTTTTCATTGTATACAGCAGTTGTTTTTCCAACAATGATAGTAGTATTTCTATCCGGTATTTTCCCTGCTTTGAAGGCTAGTAGGCTAGACCCACTAAGTGTTTTGAGTGGTCAAAATAAAATGAGAGTTGGCTCTAACCTACTCAGAAAATTAACCTCATGGATGCCAACAACTCTTGGCCTATCTGTACGTTCTAGTGTTAGAAGACCAATTCGTTTGACTATGACCTTTTTCGCGGTTGGAATTTCTTTAATGTTATTTGGTTCAATTCAAATGATGTCTGCTGGCATAGAGAATACCTTGGTTGGTGGCATTGAAGAAGACCAAAGTTGGGATGCTCAAGTTTATGTTGCAGCCGATGGTGAATTCCCTGTATTAGATTGGGCTGAAAATGCTAATGCAGATGCTGAACTCTTGATTGAAATGCCTGTTGGTTCTGTTACAGATTCCGATGGTATCGACCGAATGTTTACTGTAATTGGACTTGATGATTATGATAGTGGTATGCGTTTGGTAAATTTACTCGACGGCAATAAACCATCATCTGAAAATACACTACCACAAGTCCTGATGGATGAAGGCTCGCTGCTGTTCTTAGAGTGGGAAGTAAATGAAATACAAACTGTTGATATCAATGGCATATCACAAGATGTTGAGATAGTTGGTTCTACACGAGGAGACTTTGCCAGAACTATGTATTTCCTCAGAGGAGACCTAAGTGAAATAATTGGAATAAATGCCACTTCGGTATATCTGGAATTACCCGATGGAGTTGAAGTTAATACTGAATTAGGTGAAATATCAGTAGGTATAGTTGAACGTCAAAGTTTGATTGATGGAATTGAAAGTCTAATTGAACAACAGACCCAAATTTTCCAAGCAATAATGTATCTTGGCCTACTGTTTACCATTGCAGTTATGCTGAACACCATGATCATGAATGTAGCAGAACGTGACTTTGAGCTCGCTACACTTCGAGTATTAGGTGCATCGACTTCACGTTTAGGCTCTATGCTATTGTTTGAGAGCCTATTGATTGGGATAATTGGAGGTATAGTCGGTGTTGCATTTGCATATGGTGGCGCAATTGGTCTTGCTGCATCTTTCTCCTCATGGCAATTCTATGTACCTGTAGTCATAGTGCCAAGTATCGCATATCAGTTAATGGGTGGAGTGATCATAATTGCTATTGCAATGACTCCAATTGGTATCTGGCGACTCCGTCGCATGGACTTGGTTGAAAAAGTCAAAGACCTATCTCAGTGAAGCGAACTCTTGATGAGCCGCCAATTCTTGGCAACATCATGGTCGATATACCTGATATTGGACAAAAAGTCCAAATTGAAGTTGATGGCCATAACGGAAAAACCATTCACCAAGGTGTTATTCTTCATCCTGCTGCCCCAAACCATGTAACGTTAAAATTAGTCAATGGATATAATGCAAGTTACACTATTGATGAAATTGTTTCAATACAAGTAGTTGGGAAGATTGAAGAAGAATCTGTAGAAAAACATAGTGAATTAGATTTTGATGACCAATTGCCACGAGTTAGAATAATCCATACGGGCGGTACTATTGCCTCAAAGGTTGATTACAAAACCGGTGCAGTGGTAGCAAAATTCGAACCTGAAGAACTAGTGAATACAATTCCTGAATTAGCCCAAATTGCCAATATTGATGCAGTAAAACTTGGCAATATGTTCAGTGATGACATAAGATGCCAGCACTGGAACAAAATGATCGAGGCCACTAAACAAGCCTTTGATGATGGATGTAGTGGCGTAGTAATTACCCACGGAACTGACACATTACACATAACCTCGGCAGCAATGTGCTTTGCTTGGTCTGGCGAAGGACAAGCACCACCCGGTAGAATCGCTTTGGTCGGTTCGCAACGGTCTTCTGATAGAGGTTCTTCCGATGCCTCTGAGAACTTGATTTCAGCAGTCTATTGGGCTGCTAATGGACCAAATCCTGGAGCTATAAGGGGCGATACAGCGGTTGTAGTGATGCACACATCAAGTCATGATGGAACATGCTCAATCCAGCCGGGAACCGGGGTAAGAAAATTACATTCGACTAGAAGAGATGCTTTTAGAAATGTAAACAGTCAGCCTTTAGCATATGTCAACATAGTTGGTGGGAATCCAAGTATTGTGATGGATAGTGTATATCAAAATGAACTGGAAAAAAGTAATACTGAAGTGACAAAATCACCACGAAAATACTCCGAATCCGTTCGAATCGCGCAGTTTATCGCGGGACCATATCTGCATGAAGAAGAAATTGAAGCAATTGTAGCAACTGGACCACAAGCAATTGTCATTCATGGAACTGGTCTTGGTCATCTACCAATTGATGACCCCGGTAAAGATGCTCCAGAGAATACTAAAGTATGGCGTGCACTAACACGTTGCATTAATCGTAATATTCCAGTTGTTGTAACTTCACAATGTTTGCATGGACCTATTGATATGAATGTTTATTCCAAGGGTCGAAAGCAACAAGATATGGGTTTGCTCGGCCATGGAAGCGTTACTTCGCCTGATTCAACAATAGTCAAAATTCACTATGCGCTATCAAATAACAAAAATATCGAAGACATACTTGCAAAGAACTTATGCGGGGAAAATCATAATGTTCTAAGGGAGTGATTAGTATGAAAAGTAAATCCAATCAAAAACTCGAGGAGTTGCGCCAAAAGCGAGATGAAGCGCGATTGGGTGGAGGTTTGAAAAAACAGGAAGCGATTAGAAAAACTGGTCGCGCAACTGCTCGTGAGCGAATAAGTATGTTACTTGATGAAGAGTCGTTTATTGAAATCGACTCATTTGTTACGCACAGAACTGTTGACCACAATATGTTTCTTCATCAGACCTTAGGCGATGGCGTTGTTGCAGGACATGGTACAATCAATGGACGTCGGGTTTACTGCTTCGCACAAGATTTCAGTGTTCACGGTGGTAGCATGGGTGAAACACATGCAAAGAAAATCGCTAAAATTGTTGAAATGGCTGAACGAGCAAAAGTACCTATTATCGGCATGTGGGATGGCGGGGGACAAAGAGCACATGATGGAATATCTGGGCTTGCTGGAACCGGCGAATTGCTTGATAGACTAGTCCAATGTAGTGGCAGAGTACCAATAATCAGTCTTGTTTTGGGACCAGTAGTTGGTGTTTCCTCATTGGCAGCAAGTCTTGCTGATTTCACAATTCTTGGAGAAGATCATGGTCAGTTGTTCCTATCATCTCCATTAGAAACTCCTGAAGTAATTGAAGGAGAAATAGATGCTTCGGGACTTGGTGGTGCCAACTTACATGCTTCTCGTTCAGGTATTGCTTGTTTAATTGCTGATGATGATGAAGACGCATGTGAAATGGCAACCGAGATTCTTGGCTTTTTACCAGACCACAATGGTGCAATAGCGCCATTTGTAGAGACTGCAGACCCTATTGACAGACTAAATCCAGACCTAGAGTCTTTAGTCCCCGATAATCCAAACAGACCATATGACATGGTCAAAGTTGTAGAGGAGATTGTTGATGACGGACATTTCATGGAACTTTTCGAAGCATATGCTGACAATGTCATCATTGGCTTTGCTCGTCTTGGTGGACGAACTGTTGGAGTTATTGGAAATCAACCAAAGGTCTTAGCTGGTTGTTTGGATATCGATGCATCAATAAAAGCAGCTCGATTTATTAGAACATGTGATGCTTTCAATATCCCTCTATTAACCATGGAAGATGTCCCTGGTTTCCTCCCTGGAGTAGTTCAAGAATGGGGTGGAATCATTAGGCATGGTGCTAAACTGTTGTTTGCCTACGCTGAAGCAACAGTGCCAAAATTGACATTGGTAACAAGAAAAGCCTATGGCGGCGCGTATCTTGCAATGTCTTGCAAACATTTACGCAGCGATTACAACATTGCATGGCCAACAGCAGAACTTGCTGTAATGGGTGCTGAAGGTGCGGTCAACATTATTCATCGTAGAGAGATAAATGCTGCAGAAGATGGCGAAAAAGAAAATGTTCGAGCCCAGTTAGTCGATGAATACAAAGCCAAATTTGGTGACCCATATGTTGCTGCGAGAAATGGTTGGCTCGATGATGTAATTGAGCCAAGTGAGTCGAGAATTCGATTGATTCGTGCCCTCAATATCCTACGCTCTAAACGTGAATGGAGTCCGCCTAAGAAGCATGGAAATATTCCATTATGATTACTTATTTTTATTAATTCTAGAAAGTAATCCCGTCTCTGACAAACTAATACCAAGTTCTTCTTCAACCACATCTACTTCAGTCTCAATCATTAATTGATTAGTATTGATTGGCTCACTACGCATTGTTCTAAGAATAATAATCAATACTAGAACCATGATAATTAGTCCTAAAACACCTGACACGATCAATGTATTAGATACTTTAAATCCGTCATCTTCATCCGTTTTGTCCTCAGTAATTGGAACTGTTGAATTGAAATCTATAACCGTATATTCTACTACTTCCGATGTAAATTCTGAGTCAAAAATCGCTACTCTAACCTCTACTATTTCACTACGGTTCACCGGTACTTCAAGCATTGTAACACATTCTTTTGAGTTACCTGAATCATCAACAATACAAGATGGTTGAAGATTATCTTGCGGAACTCCATCAAGCGAAATTTCCAAACCATGTTCACTCGCTCCATCATTATCAAAAACTGACCAGGCAAGTGTCGCTGCTGTATCATCAATAATATTGACATTCATCAATGTCAAAATCGGGATATCCGGTACACTTGTAACTTCAATACTCAAAAGCTGAGAATAATTTGTCGTCCCATCTGTCACATTGAGCCATTCGTTATTGATTGTTCCAAAATAATCATTTTGAGGCGAAATAATCAATTGTGAACCCGAAATAATCGCCACGTTAGCGCTAGAAGAATCTGACTCTATGGTCCAAGAAAGCGTATCATCGTCGATATCATAGGCAAAATCAGACAAATTGAGTGATATTGATTCGTCCTCTTGCATTGAAATCTGCCACATCGAATTATTGGCAATTACTGGGTCATCAACTGGGGCTACTTGTATTGGAATATCCAAATCAACAGGTTCGGTAACTCCATCCGTAACTCTAACATGCAAAACAGTAGCACCATTTGCATTTGGAACTGGAATCAAAGTTAATACACCATTATAGTAAGAAAACTCAACAGGTCCTGCGACTCCTTGTGTATCATCATTGATTGATGCAAGCAATGGTTCGCCCTCTGGATCGTAAGCATACTCAGTAATATTTACTGAAACTGATGGACCGTCTTCGATTAGAGTTTGCATTACAATGTCATCAATTTTTACTACTGGGTCATTGTATGGTATAACCACAATCTCCAGCATTGTCAATGCTTCATCGATTACGCCTAAGCCATCGGATCTAAGCAAAACATCAACTTCAGCGCCTGAGATGTATTCTTCAGTAACGATGTGAGTTACTGTTAAACCCCGATAATCATTATCGATTTGTATAGAGAAATTACTGATTTGACCTCCACTTAATGTTGCTTCAACAATAAACAGTTCTTGACCATCGGGGTCAATACCAATATCACTTGCTAGAATATATCCTTCACCGCGTTCAGGGACTTGTATTACCGGCGCTGGTACTGTTAATGAGATTGGAGAATCTGTTCGTGAAAATTGGTGCTCAATAGTTGAGGGAGCACCTTCAACCATCACAGTCATGAACGCAATGTGGACGCCAGGTGCTAAATCTTCAACTTCATAATCACATTGTACCGTTCCGTTATCGTGTACTAAACCAATTACTGTCACTATTTTGTTAAATCCACATTCTACATCAATTTGCCAATTTGAATCGATTTCCTCATAGCGATCTCCATTTCTAAGTGTCCAATTACTCGATAGAGAAAATGTATCATATCTACCGAACTCATTTACCTGGCTTGGAGACTTAGTTATATTCTCAAATAGCAAAAATTCGGATTTAAACAAATTCTCCTCAGTATATGAATCGCTGTCACTGGCGGAAGTTGGAGATGCCTCACGATTGAATGCTGGTCTAAATTCATCATGAACTCCTCTAAGCGTTAAATCAAGATACGGCACAATATGAGATATTGCGTAATCTATTTGCTCGGTTTGAGATATTGATGCATCGCCATCACCACGGTCATCACCGAAAATTATACCATCATCTATTTCATCTTGGAATTGATAATGATCAGCGCCAAGAACATGCATCCAATGCCAAGCTAGATCATCGGTAGCGCTAATTATTGGCAAGTTATCTTGACCTTTGGCAATTTCATCAACAGTTCCAGTCATAAATAGCCCAGTACCTGGGCTAGCAGGGTCAATTTGCCATTCACTAGGCTTGATATTTTGCCAACCATCCCCGCTATTCCAACCAGAAAAATCAATTCCTAGGCCAAATATAGATCTCGGAGGTTGAATTTCAACTGATAAAGTAGACTCTGGCCAAAATGGATAAACTGAGTAGGCAATTGCAGCTCCAGTACCATGACCAGAAACACCCCAATGATGCAAATCAATATTACCAAATGCTGCAGGAATTAGACTGTTTGTAGCATTGGTTTGATTCATCAAATCAATTATTGATTCTAATAACAACAATGAAGACTCAACATTTGTAGTGTCCTCACTATCAAAACCGTTGGATATAACTACTATAGTTCCACGTTTAACTATCTCACTTGAGAAAATCCCATAGTCTGAAGTATCCTCACCTTCATCACAAAAGAACACAATGAACGGAAACGGGCCATTTCCCGCCATTGCTTCATCTTCACCTTCATTCATTGCTGGATAAATTACTCTCACTGATTTACCATTTGCAGTCAAATCAGCAAAGCCAACTGGAAAATCGACGCCTGTATGTTGGTTTTTGAATTCTTTTGATTCGGGGGGATGAGCAACTGATGGTGCGATAGCAAACATACTGGCAAACAAAATGCCAATCAGTATCCAAGCGTTACCCTTCAATTAGACCATCCCAATAAGTCGAATGACAACTACGTTCTATTTTGTAATTAGTATCTTATGAGTATGAAGCAAGTACTGATTCCGCAGTAATTAGCATAGAGACTAACAAATCAAGTGTTGGTAACTGATCGGTGATTTGTGGCGCCCACAATTGCGACCAGCATTCAAGATGTTGAGCCGCAAGTAACCATCTACCATCGATAACTTCGTTAGTGATTGCTGAAATTCTATCTTCATGTTCTCCATCAATTCCATGATATTGTGATCGAATCACTAAACTTGAGACTTGAACATCATCAGGGAGTGTATCATCATCGAAATTAATGAAAACATCACACTTTCTAGATTCTGCAACCTCGCCTTTAAACCAATTAAATTCATTCATATCTCGCTTGCCACCCAGAATCATAACCTTACCACCCAATTTCTGCCAAGTATGAGCAGTAGAGCGTGCAGCACCACCGCCACCAATTATTCCAATAGTTAATCCATCAGCTACATCTATACCAAAATACTCGGCAACTCTTGCAACACCTGAACCGTCCACATTCGATGACCACCAGCCAAAACCATCCCACCGAAGGGCATTAACTGATTCAATTAGTGACGAATCATTAAAATCAACAACTGCTTGAGACTTTAGTTGATGCTTCAATGGAGATGTTAAGTTTAGCCAAACCTCATCGCGAAAGGATTTAGTTGGTAAATCAATTTTAACATTAAACGGAAGACTAGCAGAATTCTTACTAAACTTCTCTCGGCTTAATCCATCGATAGAGTCGCTAATTTCAGCAGTTGCTTCAAGCACTTTTTGCATCAGTGCTTTGTTGCGAAATTTTCCAAATGGAGCTCCAGTCAAATTCCAATTTACTACTTCTGGGATAAATTTGACGTGACCCCAAGCCAGTGCATCTTGAATAAATTTAACATCAACTAAGTCTGTTTGTAGTAGATTGAATCTTAGCGAAGGCTTCACTTGATTAGAAACATATTGAGCGACGATATTAATCAATACAGGAGACAGAGAATGATTGACAGGATGGCCTGCAACTGCATAGTAAACATCCGCCATGAAAAACCGTCTTTTTCATTGTTTTTGAATTAAACCTTTTATCCAAACTCGTAGGAAAAACCTTTGAAAACCATAACCCTGTGGTACATCCATGGCAGGAGTTGGGTTCATTAGTAATCAAACAGCAGGCAGAGGAGCAATTGCTGGATTAACAGGCTTATTGGGACTGTATATGACTGCGGCTATGTGGGTTGAATTTAACGAAGCACTGGGAGCATTCTTTGGACCGAGTCTTGGAGTAATTCTTGGAACTCTGATTTTTCTAATATACCAAGATCGAAAGAATGTCAAAGAATTCTCCTTTGGTAAAAACTACAGCACCTCTGAAAGAACAACCTTAGTCAAAGGTGCAGACGGTCGTTACACTCAAGTTGAATCAAATATTGAAAAAGGACGTAACCCCGTGTTATTTGTTGCAATGTTGTATTTTGCAATAATTCTAATCAGCGAAATTTCTTGGTCTGATTTAATCATTTGAGGTTATAAATTGGCAACACTATTAGACATCTTTCTAATGAAAGATAATATCAACAAAATAGATCAAGACCCCAAGACTGTGTATTGGATTATACTTGAAAAATTATCAATTGTATTATGTTTAATCATTGTTTTTGCGGGCGCACTGGCACTAAGTTTACCTTGGTGGGCAGTAGGAGCAATTCTCGGATTCTCTCTTGGACCTATTGTATACGGACATTATTACTTCATTTACATTCGCCCAATGATAAAAAGACGGGAAGATTGATGTGGTTAAGGCTGGTGTGAGTAACAGGTGAAGACATGGGTCTATTCGGAGATTTCCTTGATTTGATTGGTTTAGGCGGTATTACAGGCGTCGATATTCTATTTGCTGCTATGGCAATTGTGGGGACATTTTTGTTCATAATTTACTTCTTGCTTATATTAATCGGTGATTTTACTGGTGGGATGTTTGACTTCGAAATGGACGCAGATGGAATTTTCCATCTATTTACAATCCAAGGTTTACTTAGTTTCATAATGATGTTTGGTATTTTTGGACTATCTGTTTCACAGGCTGATCAAAATGCCTTCATAGCAATCATTGCTGGAACGATTGCTGGAACCTTTTCTATGTACATAGTTGGCAAGGTGTTCCAAATGATGGCGAGTTTGGAAAAAGATAATACTGTTGAGCATTCACAAGCCATTGGAGCAAGAGGTACAGTTTACCGAACCATACATCCAGGAAAGATGGGTGAAGTGCAGGTTGAATACCAAGGTGCGCTCCGAACAGAGTCTGCTGTAGCAAAAGATGAAACTTTGAAAATAGAAACTGGAAAATTCGTTGAAGTTGTTGATGTAATAACTGAAAGATTGATTGTTATCCCTCTCGACATTACCAAAGGTGATGACTGATTTTACTTTGACGAATATTTTTTGTGGGGTGAATCCTCTTATAGGGGTTTGATTTGGTACTGCCATGGTCGCAGAAGCTTTAGCATTGATTGGAATTGCATTATTGGTATTTGTACTGTTAGTAACTATTTATGTTGCAACATCTAGATATAAATTAGCTCCATCAGATCAAATTCTTGTAGTATATGGTAATGTCAAGGACAAAGGATCGGCTGCGTGTTACCACGGTGGCGGTAAGATTGTCTGGCCTTTGATCCAGCACTTTGCTTACCTTGACTTGAAACCTATGACTATTTCAATAGACCTTGAACACGCACTATCTCAACAAAACATTAGAATTAATGTTCCTTCAACATTTACTATCGGTATATCAACTCAACCTTCAGTCATGCAAAATGCTGCTGAGCGTCTATTAGGTCTTGGGCAAGCACAAATCGAAGACATGGCAAAAGAAATCATCTTTGGTCAACTACGTTTGACTGTTGCATCTTTGACTATTGAGCAAATCAACCAAGACAGAGAAGCCTTTTTGGAAAGAGTTTCCACTAACGTAGATACTGAATTGCACAAGATTGGTCTTTACCTGATCAACGTTAACATTACAGATATTACTGATGAAGCAGACTATATCGCATCTATTGGTGCCAAGGCAGCGGCAGTTGCTATCGCAGATGCTACTGTTGACAGAGCAGAAGCTGCTCGTGATGGTGCAGTTGGTAAGGCTGCTGCTGACAGAGATCGAGAGATCGAAGTTGCAAAGGCACAAGCTGAAGCAGCCAAAGGTCAAAAAGCCGCTAAGGCTGATGAGCGTGTTTTCGTACAACAACAAGAAGCACTGGCGGTAGAGGGAGAAAACTTGTCTAGTGCATCAATTGCATCATACAATGCAGACCTTGCTGAAAGAGAAGCAGAAGCTCTACAACGTTCTGAAGTTGCAAAGCGTAAGGCTCAATCGGAAATTGAGAGAGCCCAGTATGAACTTGAGGGTGAAAGACTGCGTGCCGCAGAAATTGCTCGTGAAGAAGTATCTAAGCAACAAATCGAGATTGCTGCTGAAGCAGAGGCTGAGCGCCAACGTAGAATCGCAAGAGGTCAAGCAGATGCTATCCTTGCACGCTACAATGCAGAAGCGGAAGGTACCAAAGCGGTACTAGAAGCTAAGGCTGCTGGTTATCAATCACTAGTCAAGAGTGCTGGTGGCGATGCAAAGGCTGCTGCTACACTACTAATGGTTGAGAAGATTGAAGAAATCGTTGCTCGCCAAACTGAGGCTATCTCCAACTTGAAGATAGACAAGATTACTGTTTGGGATTCAGGCAATGGTGGCGAAGGTGGCAGTACCGCAAACTTCGTCTCTTCACTGATCAAGTCTCTACCACCAGTGCACGATGTTGCTAAGATGGCTGGTGTTGACTTGCCTGACTACCTTGGTAGCATGAAAGAAGAGTGATTCGGGTATTAGCCAAAGGTGGGCTAATTGCCCAACATAGTGTCGAATAGACCGTATGCTTCAAAGACTAAAGCACATGCACTTCGGATATGCCTACCGATCTCGAGATTGCTAATGCAGCTACTCTTGAACCAATTGAAGCGATAGCCTGGAAATTAGGAATCTCTTCTACCGAGATAATGCCCATGGGTCGAAATGTAGCAAAAATCACTTGGGATGCTTTGAAATCAAGAATGAATAAGCCTCAAGGTAGCCTTGTACTGGTAACCTCTGTCAACCCTACACCATTTGGTGAAGGAAAAACTGTCACAACAATCGGACTAACTCAGGCATTGTGCCGTATTGGCCAATCTGCAACTTGTGTAATTAGAGAACCGTCAATGGGCCCAGTATTTGGGATTAAAGGAGGGGCTGCTGGTGGTGGATATTCTCAAGTTCTACCAATGGAAGATATCAATTTACACTTTACTGGAGATTTACATGCAGTAACTTCTGCACACAATCTACTATCTGCATTGATAGATAATCACATTAAACATGGTAATGAGTGCAGATTAGATTCTACAAAAATTAGTTGGCCAAGAGTCATTGATATGAATGATAGAGCACTTCGAGATGTCGTCATTGGAATGGGTGGACCAGCAAATGGTCATCTAAGACAAGACCGTTTTGATATTACAGCGGCTAGTGAAGTTATGGCAATATTAGTTCTGGCTGCTGATTATGCTGATCTAAAGAAGCGCCTTGGCGACATTGTTATCGGTCAATCTCTTGATGGAAATCCTGTCAAAGTTTCAGAGATAGATGCACAGGGTGCAATGTCATTGCTTTTGAGAAATGCATTCTTACCGAACTTAGTACAAACATTAGAAGGCAATCCTGCTTTCATTCATGGCGGCCCATTTGCTAATATTGCTCACGGTAATTCAAGTATTATTGCTGATAAATTAGCGCTTAGTGCAGCAGATATTGTAGTTACTGAAGCCGGATTTGGCTCTGACATGGGTGCGGAGAAATTTATGCATATCAAGGCTGCAACTTCTGGTAAAGGTCCCGACTGTGTAGTAATGAATGTCACTATTCGTTCAATGAAGTTACACGGTGGCGCTTTTGGCAACCGAGGTGGATACCGTCCAAGCAAAGAAGAACTTGAAACGGAAAATGTTGATGCTGTTGCTACTGGTGCTGCTACAAACCTTGACCGTCATATCCGTAATATGGCAGGTTTTGGAGTTCCAGTTATTGTTTCAATAAACAAATTCACTTCTGATACTGACGCTGAAATAAAGGTCCTTTCTGATGCTGCTCATGCCAGTGGAGCAATAGCAGTAACCATCACTGAAGTTCACGCTAAGGGCGGTGAAGGTGGTGAAGATTTGGCCAAAGCAGTTGTAAAAGCTGTACAAGACCATGTGGCTGCAGGTAGACCATTCACTCCATTATTCCTAAACGATGCACCAGTCATGGATAAAATCACAGCTATCGCTACAAGAATGTACAAAGCAAAAGATGTTTATTTGGAAACTTCTGCTAAAAAGCAACTGGAGAAGATTATCTCTTGGGGCTATGGAAACCTGCCTGTTTGTATGGCCAAAACACAGTATTCCTTCTCTCACGATGCCAGTAAATTAGGTGCTCCAAGTGATTTCACATTACCAATTAGAGAATTTAGATTAAATTCTGGTGCTGGATTTATTGTTGCAGTACTCGGCAACATGATGACAATGCCAGGCTTACCCAAGCGCCCTGCAGCAATCGACATGGATATGGACGATGACGGACACCAGACCGGTGTCTTCGGGTGAGTTAATGCAGATTTTGAAACGCGAATCGATGCTTTGGCGATTGCGTATAAACACAGATGATGACCTATGGTCGCTAGCAAGATTAGCACGTAAGGGCATGTCACTTGCTATGCTCGGTGAACGTCGAGACCAAACTACTGGAGGCGAAGAAGGTGGAAGAGCAAAGTCTGCTGAACGGAAAAGAATGTGGATCAAATTGCGTATTGAAACGACTGAATATCAATCATTTAGTGAATTCCTTCGTGTACATGGAATAATTGAAGAAGCAAAATTCGACATAGGTAGCCATCATACTCACAATATTACTACTGGTGACGAGATAGAATTAACTTGTCTAACACCTTTTTTAGAAACTGATAATCAATTACTTAAGCAAGCCATTGATGCTGCAAAACAAGTACAAATCGCACTCATTGTAGTAGAGAATGATGAAGTCATACTATTCCACATAACGCCTCGAGGCCTTAGAGAATCAACTACTTGGACAATGCGAGGTGGCGGAAAACGAGTTGATATTAGAGAATCAACTGGTGTTGCTAAGGGTTTCCGTGAAAAAGTAATCAATGAATTAACCGCATCACTCGATGATGAAACTCCACTGATTTTGTGTGGCCCTGGGCATGCTAGAGAGACCTTGCTGAACGAATTAAAAGCATCTGGTCAAACTAGATTTATGTCATCATTAGCTACTTCAATGTCAGGAAGAGCTGGTGCTAACGAAGTTTTACGAGAAGGACTAGCTGGGAACTTGTTAGAGGATTATGCAATTTCCAAAGAGATAGCCCTTCTTGAAGAAGCATGGAAACGAATCTCAACCAATGGAAATATTGCTTATGGCAAGCAAGAATTAAACAAAGCACTCAATGAAGGAGCAATCGAGACCTTACTAATTTCTGCTGACTTATTACGTGATGAAGAGTCTACTATCAATGGACTTAGTTGGCAAAACTGGTGCCAAAAGTTAACTGAATTTGGTGGAGAAATGATTCAATGCTC
>MDTG01038695.1_pt1 | contig 15806 bp, 12 predicted proteins | sample 811421 | NCBI WGS metagenome assembly MDTG01 (sample SAMN05326645, study PRJNA326480) | marine metagenome | isolation source: seawater | place: Pacific Ocean: South East | collected 2011 | reverse complement strand
TGGAGGTGGTCGGCGGCACGGGAGCCCGCATGACACTGGCGGGAGGTGAGACACTGCTGGATGCGACATGTTCCTGGTGGTGCATGATCCATGGCTACGGACACCCGCGTCTCGTCGCGGCCATTCAGCAGCAAGCGGCAGAACTCTGCCATGTGATGCTGGGCGGCATTCGCCATCGACCGGCCAAGGAGCTTGCCGATGCGCTGGTGCGCGTCACCCCCGAGGGCCTGAATCATGTCTTCTTCTCGGATAGCGGCTCGGTGGGCATGGAAGTCGCCATGAAGATGGCAGTGCAATATCAGCAACAGCGCAAAGACCGCGATGACACGCGGGGACGGACGCGCATGCTGTCATTGATGAAGGCCTATCACGGCGATACGGCGGGCTGCATGGCAGTGTGTGACCCCGAAGAAGGCATGCATTCCTTGTTCGCCGATTTCCTGCCCAGACATCATTTCGCACCGGCGCCGACTGCCGGCTTCAGCGCCAGTCGTGACGAGGTAGCAGACGATATCAGCGCATTGCGCGCCTGCCTGGAAACACACCAGCATGAGATAGCGGCATTGTTGATGGAGCCTCTGTTACAGGCGGCAGGTGGCCTCAATATGTACTCGCCCTACTATCTCGAGGCGGCACGCGAGTTATGTGACGAGTTCGGGATCGCATTGATCTTCGATGAAGTCGCGACCGGTTTCGGTCGGACCGGCAAGATGTTTGCCTGTGAACACGCCAATGTCTCTCCTGACATCATGGTGCTCTCCAAGGGACTGACGGGGGGATATCTGGGACATGCCGCCACCCTGGCCCAGAGTCATATCTTCCATGCATTTGATGGCGAGGATGCCAATAGCGCCTTCATGCACGGTCCGACCTTCATGGGCAATCCGCTGGCCTGTCGGGTAGCACTGGAAAGTCTCGCGGTATTCGAGGAAGAGAATTATCTGGGCAAGATTGCCGAGCTCAATCAATTGTTGCGCGACACCCTGCTGAATTTCTCCCACCCCGCCATTCGCGATATACGCGTATTGGGTGCCACGGCGGTGATAGAAGTGCACGATGCTAGCAGTCTGGCAGGCGCTCAGGCTCATGCCCGTGAACTGGGTGTCTGGTTACGTCCCTTCGGTCGCTGGCTCTATACCATGCCGGCCTATATCACCTCGCCGCAGGACTTGCGCCAGATCACCCATGCGATGACCAGCTACTTCGAGACCCTGGAACACTGATGCACTGATTGCACTGACATACAACACGACTGCCCCTGGCGATGTTCATCAAAGGCAATTGCCATCAGAGGCAAGCGCCATCAGGGGCAGTCACTCTCGAGCGCCACCAGTCATGAGAGCCGTCACCATCAGAGGCATTCACCCCCACAGGCGGGCTTCGAGTGCCTGGTAATCCTCTGGCGAGAGCTGACCGCCCTTGACCAGCTTCTTGAGGAAGTGACGATAACGACGCGCGATCTTGCGCCGTGCCAGCCAGGCGACACTGGTCGCCAGCGGAATGAAGTCAGGATTCGAGATACCGTCGATCAGCCACAACCTGGGCGGCTGATCGTCGCTGAACTGGACCACGATATTGCGATCATTGAGATCAGACGGAATCAACCAGCGTTTCTCGAGATAGCGATAGAGATTGGCCAGCTCGCTCACCAGCACCTCGGCGCTCAGGCACTCGGGGGTCTCGAGATGCACCTCGCGCAGTCGGCGTGACGTGGAGCCGTCACTGTCGAGAATCAGATCGAAGACCAGCCCGAGCCCCTCGGCGGTGGCGACACTGCCGTGGTAGGCAGGTACATAGGACCAGTCGCGCATGCCACGTCTGACCAGGCCCTCGAAATAGCGTTGCTCGCGTTCATTCTGGCGGCTGCCCTTGTCAGGGTAACGCGGGACCTTGATGCAGCGATGGGGGTCGTTCGGGTCCTGATAGACACGCCGATCATTTCCCATGCCGATGACGCGGGCATTTTCCAGCTCCAGCATGCGCACTCCTGTTGAATAACGCCTGCGACTGCAGCCGCCGGGCAGCGTGGCATTCTACAAAAAGCCGTCATGGCACGCCAACTTGTGCCATTTGGCAGCGCCCACGTTCATCGGCCATTCAGCTTGCGTTGCCCTTCTGGTAAGATAATGCGCCGTTTTTGACGGCATTCAGGAGGAAGCCGCAGGAACACTGCGACAGCAAGGCATTCGTCACGAATGTACACGTCATGCGAGGCATTGCCCCGGGATCGGGTGGCCACGCACCCACAGTTCGCCCGCTCTGTCCGCAACACTCCCAAAGCTGGCACAACCCCACATAGAGGTACTCGCATGAATGCGGTAATTCTGGCCGTCCTGGTCATGGTCGGCCTGTCGTTGGCTCGCGTCTCGGTCGTCTTCGCGCTGGTCGCCGGCGCCCTGGTCGGCGGTCTGTTCAGCGGTCTGTCTCTGACCGACACGCTCGGCGCCTTCAATGACGGTGTCGGTGGCGGCGCCAAGGTCGCGCTGGCCTACGCCACCCTCGGTGCCTTCGCCGTCGCCCTGTCTCGCTCCGGTTTGCCGGACCTGCTCGCCGCACGCCTGATCGGCCTGCTCAATGGCGAAAGCACGCCGCGCCGCCAGACGGCCATCAAGTACGGCCTGCTGGGCAGCGTGACTCTGGTCGCGATTTCCTCCCAGAACCTGATTCCGGTCCACATCGCCTTCATCCCGATCCTGATTCCGCCGCTGCTGGTCGCCATGAACCGCCTGCGCCTGGATCGTCGTGCCGTGGCCTGTGCACTGACCTTCGGCCTGACCGCGCCCTACATGCTGCTGCCGGTCGGTTTCGGCTCCATCTTCCTCAACGACATCCTGCTGGCCAACATCAATGAGGCCGGTCAGTCGCTCGGTCTCGACGTGACCCGCGGCATGGTGCCGATGGCGATGGCGATTCCGGTCGGCGGCATGTTCCTCGGCCTGCTGACGGCGCTGCTCGTCTCCTACCGCAAGCCGCGTGACTACGCGACCCGCGAGATCAAGTCCAGCAACGTACCGCACCACACGCCCATGCACACGCCGTCCAAGAGCGGCCTGATCATGGCAGGCGTCGCCATCATCGCCGCCCTCGGCATTCAGCTGTATTCCGGCTCGATGATTCTCGGCGGCCTGGTCGGCTTCGCCATCCTCTCGCTGGGTGGTCTGTTCAAGTGGAACGAAGCGGATGACCTCTTCACGTCCGGCATGCGCATGATGGCGCTGATCGGCTTCATCATGATCTCGGCGGCAGGTTTCGCTTCCGTGATGAAGGCCACCGGCGATATCCAGACCCTGGTCGACGCCTCCTTCCACATCATCGGTGACAACAAGCCGCTGGCCGCGCTGGTCATGCTGATGGTCGGCCTGTTCATCACCCTCGGCATCGGCTCCAGCTTCTCGACCATTCCGATCATTGCCGCCATCTACGTACCGCTGGCGCTGCAATTCGGCTTCTCGCCGCTGGCCACCGTCGCGCTGATCGGCACCGCCGCCGCGCTGGGGGATGCCGGCTCACCTGCCTCTGACTCGACCCTCGGCCCGACGGCCGGCCTGAATGTCGATCAGCAGCATGACCACATCTGGGACAGCGTGGTGCCGACCTTCATCCACTACAACATCCCGCTGATCGTGTTCGGCTGGGTGGCCGCGATGACGCTGTAATCCGCTGAGCGACAGTCTCGCGCCCAAGCGAGATGCCAGACATGCCAACGCCCGACAGAGAGGACCTTCCTCCCTGTCGGGCGTTGTCGTTGCTGAGCCGGCTCAGGCGCAATGAATGGGCACAGCTACTGGACAGCCATCCAGTCTTTTAGCATGATGCGCGCATGCGCAAGATCCTCCACGCCGACTGCGATTGCTTCTATGCCGCCGTCGAGATGCTCCGCCATCCCGAGTGGCGCGAGGTGCCCATCGCCATCGGTGGCCGCACCGAGCAACGCGGTGTCATCGCCACCTGCAATTATCCCGCGCGTGCCTTCGGTGTACGCTCGGCGATGTCGACTGCCCGCGCGCTGCGCCTGTGCCCACAGCTGATTCTGGTGCCACCGGACTTCGAGCGCTACCGCGCCGTTTCCGCCGAGATCCAGGCACTCTTCCATGAACTGACGCCCCTGGTGGAGCCCCTCTCGCTGGATGAGGCCTATCTGGATGTCAGCGCCGTGACTGACTTTCAGGGCAGCGCCACCTGGATGGCGCGCTGGCTGAAGGAAGAGGCGCTCAAGCGCACCGGCATCACCCTCTCCCTTGGCGTGGCCGCCAACAAGTTTCTGGCCAAGATCGCCAGTGACTGGGAAAAGCCCGACGGCCTGACGGTGATCACGCCCGAGACCAGCGACGCCTTCATCCGCCAGCTGCCCGTCGGCAAGCTGCATGGGGTCGGCCCCGCGACGCTGGCGCGTCTGACACGCCTGGGCATCACCACCTGCGAGGACATGCGCACCACGCCGCTAACGACGCTGGCCGAGCACTTCGGCAAGTTCGGCACCCGCCTGCACGAACTGGCGCACGGCATCGATGAGCGACCGGTGCGTGTCGAGCGCGAGCGCAAGTCGATCAGTGTCGAGCACACCTTCGATCACGACCTGCCCGACCTGCCAGCCTGCCTCGAGCGCCTGCCCGCCCTGCTCGAACGCCTGACCAGCCGTCACGCCCGCCATGACCAGCCGGTGCTGGCCAAGCAGTTCGTCAAGATCCGCTTCAACAACTTCGAGAGCACCACGCTGGAAAGCCTGCTCCCCGCCTCGACCACCACGCTGCCGAGCGCCAACAGCTTCGCCCTGCTGATGGAGCAAGCCTGGCAACGCGGGCATCGCCCTGTCCGCCTGCTGGGCGTCGGCGTGCGCCTCAAGGCCCGCGAGGACGCCCAGCAGCTGGGATTGTTCTAGCGCCTTGCTCGTTCGCAGTCATGCTTCCGCCTTCGCCTTCGCCTCGGGCGAAGAGCGCTCTGCCGCAGTGGTATCCGCTTCACCTTCATCGCCCCAATCTCCCCAGAGCGCCGATGGAGAACGCAGACGAATCTCCAGCGGCAGACCTTCTACATCATGCTGAACATCGATGGCTTCGAGGGGGCGCAACCTGACTTCGAGCATCGCCTGATTGGCGTCGAAGGGGCCCGCCAGCTGTGAGGGCAGCTTCTGGGTCAGCTCCGGCGGTGCCACGATACGCGCCAATACACTGCGGCCATCCGCGAAATGCGCCTCGGCCACTCGCCCGACAGCCACCTTGCCGACATATTTCGGCGAGAAATAGGCATGCAGTTCCGGCGCATTGGCAGGCACCAGCACGCCCAGGGATTCGCCAGCACTCACCTGCTGACCAGGCTGCACGTAGCTCTTGGCCAACAGGCCATCCTGAGCCGCCATCAAGGACATCGCCGCGATGCTGGCTTCGATACGCGCCAGCTGGCGGGTCAGGTCCTGACGGCGCTGAACTACCGGACCAGCCAGCTCGGAGCGCGTATTCTCGCGCAGCTGCAGCAGCAGGTTCTCACGCGCTCCCGACAGTTGATCCTGAGCACTGGCACGTGCCACGTGGATACTGGCGAGATCAGTCAGGGGGACCTCACCCTGGCGACGGAAGTCATCGAACTTGTCAGCCAGCCCGGACTGGAAGCGCAATGAGGCCTCGGCGTTATCGACCCGCTGGCGAGCGGTATCGACCAGCGACTCGCTCTCTTGCTGTGCGCCCTTGGCGGGCAGCGTGGCCAGAATCTCCTTGAGCGCGGTGCGATCAGCCTCCAGCTCACCATCCTCGAGCACGAACAGGGGGCTGCCCTGCTTGACGCGCTGGCCGGCACGCTGAGGCACATCCACGACACGCGCATCACGCGGACTGGTGATCACCAGCGGCTCGTGCGTCAGTACCGCCGGGGCCGACAGCAGCAAGCGGTCGCGCAGCGCATACCAGGAGAAGGCCACCACCGGCACCAGCACCAGAGCCATCAGCCCTATCCAGCGCCAGCGCCCTCCGCCCCGTCTGGCCTTGGCGTAGGGAACCTTCAGCCCGGACTGCTGGTCCGGGTGACGAGACTTTTCCGGGTCAAATCGAATATCCACCAGAAGCGTTTTCCTCGGCGCAGGACCCACCACGGGGCCATGCTGGTTTCTTCGTGGCTGCGACGCAGCATTTCATTGAGAATCGCGACCAGTGCCAACAGACGCATGCTCAGCTGGTAGAACGGAAGCACCGGCAGCCAGACCATGTTCCTGAGCGCGACCGGAATATCGCGACTGACACAGCAAAGCCCGGCCAGCGCGTACCAGCTGCACAGCAGTAGATAGATGAGGTAGAGCAGCACGCTGATCGACACCGCATGCACCAGTGGCTGGGTGGCGTACCACCAGATGACATAGCCACCGATCAGGAAAGGCAGCGCCACGCTTTGCACCAAGCCGTAGGTCATCGTGAACAGCGTGCCGGGCCACCCCATCAAGCGCGGCCGCATGCCGCGCCAATGCTTGCGCAGGTAGATGAAATAGAGATCGCCCTCCCAGCGCATGCGCTGGCTTGCCAGGCTGCGCAGTGTTTCCGGGCCATCCGTGAAGCCGACGGCCTCGGGGATGAACGCAAGTCGCATATGCGGATGCCGACGCTGGTACTGCTTGAGACGCAAGGTAAGATCCAGGTCTTCCGCGGTATGGGTATCCCAGCCGCCGACCTGACGCACGATATCGGTGCGGAAGATGCCAAAGGCTCCCGAGATGTTGTTGATCAGATTCCAGCGCGCCAGCCCGGTACGGCCATATTCGATCGACAGCAGGTATTCCAGGGATTGCAGGCGTGTTGCCAGCGAGACCTTGCGATTGCGAATGCGCAAGTTGCCGGCCGCCGCCAGTACATCGGGGTCTTCGAACACCACCACGCTGCGCGTGACCATGTCACTGGCAAAGCCGGTATCACCATCCAATGCATACACCAGCTCACCGGTGGCAAGCCCGAGCCCGGTATTGAGTGACGAGACCCGCCCCCCGCGCTGCCACTTGGGCACCACCCGCAGGGTACGGTTGGCATGCTGCCGAAAGGCACTGGCCTGACGTCGAGCAGCCGCCAACGTCTCGTGATTGGCCGTGGCGCCATCGATCACCATGATCACCTCGACGTGGCCGGGATAATCCTGATGCAACAAGGATTCGGCGCTGGCGGTCACCCCCTCGCCCTCGGAATAGCAAAGCACCAGGCAGCTGACGGAGGGATAGCGCTCGGGCATGACCCTGGCATCATGAGTGCTGCCCCAGCCGCGATCGCGCAGATGGCCGACCATGCCAGTAATCACGATGGCGGCCAGTGGCAGTTCGAAGAGAATCAACAAGGGCAGAATGGATACCGCCATCCACGGCGAATGCAGCATCGAGCCACTGACCCAATGCATTTCCATCAATACCTGCGAGACAAAGATATCCAGCTCTCTCATGCCTCGGCCTCGGATGGCATCTTGCCACTCGGTTGACCAGACGCCTGATCGTCCAGCAATTGCGCCAGCCAGTATGGCGCCTTGCCTGTGCAGCGCTCGCTGGGTAGCTCATGCATCTCGAGCGCGATATTCAGCCCCGCGTCGTCCTCTGCCAGGTCGGTCAATGACTTGATGCGGCGCGCGATATCCGCAAAGTGTTCGCGGGGCGTATGGGGCAGCAGAAAGAGCCAATGGCCGGCGTCGTATTCACAGACCAGGTCGGTATCACGCAGCAGGCTCGTCAGACGCTGGGCCATGGCGCTCAATGACGCGGCCGGCGATGAAGCCGACAGCGGAGACGCCACCGAGCGTGAAGGAAGGGCGCCGGAGGACATCACCATCAGCAGATGGCGGTGGGCATGACGACGGGCGAGAGGCACCAGCAGGTCCAGCATGTGATGAAGCTCGGCGCGTGAGACTCGCTGTCCCACCATCTGCTCGGGCATGCCTTCCTTGCGCGGCAAGGCGACGACGCGACGCCCGGCTTCGCTGAGCGCCAGCGAGGCAACACGTTGCTGGATCAGCTCTCCGGGCTGCTGCAACTGGCCGCAATCCATGCACTGGACTTCCACCTCGCCCTCTACCAGCCATAGATCGCATTTCCCGCAGGCCAGCGATTCCAGCGGTCGATCATAGTCGACCCCGATATGCCGCAGCCGGACATGACATTTCGGGCAGACGAGTCGTTCGTCATGCGTGAAGTGATCAAGACGATCCACATGACCGCAGGTGAAACAGTGCAGTCCATCGAGCGCCACGAGATCCAGATGGCGGCAACGCGGACAGACATCGATGTAGTTGAGGTGCACGCTGCGACACTGTCGGCAATGACGCGTGCGTGTCATGAGCGTCACCTCGCGGGTCCAGCCACGCTGAGCGAACAGCGCAAGCAGATCGTGCTGCTCGCTGGCAGTCATGCCCCATGCACTCAACAGAGGCCATTCACAACCGGCCATCAGTGCAGGTGACAGAGAGACCTGCAGGACATGGTCGGGATAGAGGCGCCACCAACGCAACAGACGCTCGGCGCTCGCCGACAGCCCAGCCTCGGGTTGCTCAGCTGACGCCGAGGCCTCCTGGCGCTTCACCACATCGGACAGGTCAAGCAGACGGCTGCCCGGCCATTGATTGGCCAGTGCCTCGATGGAGGGAGAGCTCGCCCCCGTCACGATCACGGGCATCAGTGCTCCTGGCGCCGTGGCTCGGATATCGCTCAGCAAGCGCTCTGCCTCCTGCAGCGTCAGATACCCCGCCGGCTGAACCGCCAGATGGATGGCATTACACTGGCAGCCCGCAGAAACCTCAGTCGCAGCGGCGGGCGAGGCGCGATGTGGCGCTCGCTGCGCGAGCATCGCCAGCAGACCCTGTGGCTCGACCGCCCACTCTCTTTCTTCTATCTGCGAATGCCCATCACTTGAGTGCTCACTACTTGCAGCCGCAGGACGGCCAACAACGGCTATGTACATCAGAAAATCCCGTGAGGTCAGTCTTCGCCCCACCACGCGCGCCCATACTTAAGCATGAGACATCACGGATGAAACACTGGTGCAGAATCAACCCCATGGGACTGACACCATGAAATGGAGTTCATGGTGGATTGCCAACATCGGCCTTTTGAGCAGTGGTTTCATACCCTCATGTCGTCAAACACACATCTATCTAATGACAAAGACTGATAAAACTGACACAAAAGTTTGACGCAAATTGCATTTAACCTGATGGACTATTGAATCTCTCCTCGTTGAACCTCTCCCTCCGTCAAGCCCCCCAATGCATGGCCTCCCAGTCATGCCCTTGGCCTGCGCGCCTTGACGATACCGCCCTGCTCGACGCATTCACTGGCAACCAGGCGCTCACCCATCCCGAAAACAACAAAGCCGGCACCTGAAACAGGTACCGGCTTCTTCGTCACGACCTCAGGTCGATGACAGACTCATGCGCTGAGCAAGCGGTGCTCAGGCGAAGACGATGGTCTTGTTACCGTGGATCAGCACGCGATCCTGCAGGTGCCAACGCAGCCCGCGCGCCAGCACTTTCTGCTCGACATCACGGCCGATGCGCACCAGTTCCTCGGCGGTATGGCAGTGAGTGACGCGGTGGATGTCCTGCTCGATGATCGGGCCGGCATCCAGCTCTTCGGTCACGTAATGGCAAGTCGCGCCGATCAGCTTGACCCCACGCCCGAAGGCCTGGTGATACGGCTTGGCGCCCACGAAGGAAGGCAGGAAGCTGTGGTGGATGTTGATCAGGCGACCGGCATAGCGCTCACACAGGCTCGGCGGAATGATCTGCATGTAGCGCGCCAACACGATGCAATCGGCTTGGGATTCTTCCACCAGACGCTCGACTTCGGCAAAAGCCGGCGCCTTGTCATTCTTGTCGACCGGCACGTGATGGAACGGAATGCCGTGCCATTCCACCAGCGAGCGCATGTCATCGTGGTTGGAAATGACGCAGGGAATCTCGCAATCCAGATCACCGGACTGCCAGCGATGCAGCAGGTCCACCAGGCAATGGGAGTCCTTGGAGACCATCAGCACGACACGCTTCTTGGCAGCGGTGTCATGCACGCGCCACTGCATGCCGAACTCTTCACCGATCGGGGCGAAGCGCTTGCCGAGCTCAGCGGCGCTCAGGCCGATGGTTTCGGGGTTGATCTCATAGCGCATGAAGAAACGACCGGCGCCAAGATCAGAATGCTGATTGGCTTCGGTGATCCACCCGCCCTGCTCGGCGATGAAAGTGGAAACTCGGGCAACAATTCCGACCTGATCAGGGCAGGACACCACCAGGCGATAGGCGTGAGACATCGTAAGTTCAACCATTGTGATAGCGGGAATGATGTTCAGCCGGCGAAGTGCCGGCCTGCGCGAGGAATCATGACACCGCCCGTAAGCAGCCCCTCGGCAAAGGTGGGCTATTGTAGCTGATCACGCGGCCTGAAACAGTGCTGCGCCCCGATTCTGTCCATATGGTCAATACGACATTGCGATCAGCGGCCATCACGCCGGCCCACCTCAAGGCGTCACGCGGACGGCTGGGCCGCTCTCGAATTGACGCGACCGGACAACAGCGCCATTTGTGGCGCTTCGCGGGATTCCCGTATAGTTGAGCCACATTTTATAGATGGCATGACATCCATGTTGAAACCCCGCGTTCAAGTCCGTCAGAGACAACGTCCGCCGCTGCACCTGCTACCGCTGGGTGGCTGCGGCGAGATCGGCATGAATCTGACGCTGTATGGTTATCAGGATCACTGGATTGCCGTGGATTGCGGCATGATGATTCGCCAGGACCTGCCGGAGGGCCCGCTGCAGGTGCCGGATATCGAGTCCTTGGCAAGCCTGGGCATCAGCCCGCAGATGCTGGTGATCACCCATGGCCACGAAGACCACATCGGCGCGGTCGCCTGGCTGTGGCCGAAATGGCGCTGCCCGATCATCGCCACGCCATTGGCGGCTGGCCTGCTGCGCGCCAAGTTTGCCGAGCGCGAGCTGGAAACCTCCAGCCTGCAGATCATCGAGGTGGATGAAGGCTTCGAATCCGGCCCCTTCGCACTGCGACTGTTACCGCTGACCCACTCCATTCCTGAAAGCTGCTCGTTGTTGATCGTCACGCCGGAATATCGCGTGATGCATACCGGCGACTGGAAGCTGGACCCGGAGCCGTTGATAGGCGAGCCCACCGATCCAGAGCGCTATCAGGCACTGGCACCGGTCGATCTGGTCGTCGGCGACTCCACCAATGCGCCGCTGGCGGGCCATTCGCGCAGCGAGGGCGAGGTAGCACGCGCACTGGAGAAGACGCTGGCCGGCTGTCGCGGACGCGTCGTCGTGACCTGCTTTGCCAGCAACCTGGCCCGCATCCTGGCGCTGGGGCGCGCCGCCGCACGCAATGGTCGCCGCATCACACTGCTGGGTCGCTCGATGGAGCGCATGGTGCGCGTCGCCCGCGGTCTCGGCTATCTGGAAGACTTCCCGCCGCTGGTCCCGGTGAAGGACCTAGGCTACCTGCCCCCGGAAGAGGTCATGGTGATCGCCACCGGCAGCCAGGGCGAGCCGCGCGCCGCACTGTCACGCCTGGCCAATTCCCGCCATCCTGACTTCGAGCTGGCCGCCGGCGACACCGTGATCTTCTCTTCCAAGGCGATTCCCGGCAATGAGCTGGCCATCGGCAAGTTGCACAACGCCCTGACACGCCTTGGCGTCGGCATCATGGAAGAGAAGCAGTTCCCGGACCTGCACGCCTCCGGGCACCCGGCGCAGGAAGAATTGCGCACCTTCTATGGCTGGCTGAAACCGGTACGTCTGCTGCCGGTGCATGGCGAATATCGCCACCAGCTCGCTCACACCCAGGTGGCACAGTCCCTGGGCATCGAGGCACCGCTGATTCCCGTCAATGGTGACGTGATTCGCCTCGATGCTCAGGGGCTGTCGGTGGAGAAACGCCTGACACTGCACGAACGCATCATCGAGCATGACAAGGTGCGTCCGCTGGATTCCATGGACCGCCGTGCCCGTGCGCGTCTCGGCCGGCATGGCAGCGTCTCGCTGGCGTTGCCCGTCACGCTGCAGGAGGCCGGCTGGGTTCGCATCGGCCGCTTGATGCTGGATATCAGCGGCACCTCAAGCCTGGATGAAGACAGCTTCGCCGAATGGCTGGATGACACCCTGGCAGGCCTGGATGCCAGCAATGAACGTGAACTCAAGCAGCAACTCGATGGCCGCATCAATCGCTGGCTGCGCAACCATCTGCGCCATGAGCCGGTGCTCTTCCTGCATATCATGGCCATGAATCAGGAGTGAGTGTCGCGCCATCATCGATGTGATGGCCACCTTGATCTCACTGCCCTGCACAAAGCAGCGCATGAAAAAGCCCGCCCGGGAAATACCGGGCGGGCTTTTCTGCTGCTGGGAGGCGCTCAGGGACTGGTGATGGCGACATTGCCGACTTGCCGGCTGGCAATCTCGATCTCAAGCGCTTCAGCCACCTCCATGGCGTCAGGCCGAAGGTCTCAAACGGACTTGTTCTTCGGCGGACGGCCACGACGCTTGGGCTGATCACTGACCAGATCATCCACGGAAAGGCCAGCTTCGATCATCGCATCACGAATCTCGGCAAGCTTGCGCTCCTTGGCGATTTCTTCTTCGCGGCGCTGCTCGTCTTCTTCGGCTTTCTGCTCGATCACCTCATTGATGACCTCGGAGAGCTTGTGCAGTTGTTCCATGGACAGCTGACGCGCTGCTGCACGAGCAACATTCTTGTTACGAGCGATCTTTTCGAGAGAATCGGCTGTCATTTCGCTACCTCCACCATATGCACTGAGCTGGAATCCCTGCGAGTCATCGCATTGGATGTGATAATGCAGCAAAGTATAAGCGCTAAATATGAACTAACAAGCCTTGTCAAAAGCAAGGCAGTGTTTCCACAGGATAGACCAACAAAAACCCCGCTTGATAGCGGGGTTTTTGTGAGCGCCTGTGAGTTATCCAGGATGGCTCGATCAACATGAGCGTCACGACTGATGACGAAAAAGGACTCAGCCTCCCGTCATGTTCATGAAGCGAACGATCTGGACATCACCGTCCGTCGTGAAGTGATGACGCTCGGGCTTGAGGTGCATGGCATCGATGATCGCGGACTTGAGTGGCTCGATGTCACCCGGGTGGCGACGCATGATGTCACGCAGGTCAAGCGAGTGCTCATTGCCAAGACACAGCAACAGACGCCCCTCTACCGTGACGCGAACGCGGTTGCAGGTCGAGCAGAAGTTATGACTGTGCGGTGAGATGAATCCCACCCGTGATTCGCTGTCCGCCATGCGGAAATAACGGGCCGGCCCCAGGCTGTCTTCAAGCGTGGGAATCAGCGGATAACGCGTCTCGATGCGCGCCTGGACATCATCACTGGAACAGAAGGTCTCGTCACGACCGTGATCCGAGACCTGGCCCAGCGGCATCTCCTCGATGAAGCTGATGTCCAACCCTTCCTCACGCGCGAATTCGACCAGCGACACCACTTCGTGATCATTGCGCCCCTTCAGCACCACTGCATTGAGCTTGATGCGGAAGCCTTCCTCGCGCGCAGCACGGATGCCGGCGATCACCTTGTTCAGGTCGCCGGTACGCGTCAGCGCCTTGAAGCGCTCCGGGTCCAGAGAATCAAGGCTGATATTCAGCCGTGACATGCCGGCGGCCTTCAACTGAGCGGCGTGCTTGGCAAGGCCCGCGCCGTTGGTGGTCATCGAGAAGTCCTTGAGCCCCTCGAGCGCGCCGATTTCATCAACCAGCTTGCCGATATCACGCCGTACCAGCGGCTCCCCGCCGGTCAGACGAATCTTCTCGACCCCCAATTCCACGAAGGCGCGCGCCAGCAACGCGATCTCTTCGAGGCTCAAGACCTCGTCGCGCGGCAGAAAGGTCATCTCTTCGCTCATGCAATAGACGCAGCGAAAGTCACAGCGGTCCGTCACTGACAGGCGAACATAGCGGATGCGACGACCGAAGTCATCGACCAGGGTTTCCATCATGACTCTCCCGAAAACTTGGGTGTTGCCAGCGCTGATTGTCTCTCTTCGCCGCTGGCCTCGGCCAATGAGTCATCGGCCTTGTGTTGCTCGGCAAGGGGGGATACCGCTTCACCGTCTGCCGTCACCGCGGACTCTGGATGCCAGCGCTCGAGTGCCTCGCGATCGCTCGAGCGTTCCCGCACCCAATAATCTCCCGTGGCGGTGTGCTCCTTTTTCCAGAAAGGCGCCCGCGACTTGAGGTGGTCCATCAGGAAGTCACAGCCGGCAAAGGCCGCCTGACGATGCGCACTGGCGACCAGCACCAGCACGATATTGTCGCCGGGCTCGAGCCGTCCGACACGGTGAATGATGCGCACCCCGGTGAGCGGGAAGCGCTCGCGCGCCTCTGTGATCAAGCGCTCGAGGCTACGCTCCGTCATGCCGGGATAGTGTTCCAGCGTCAGCGCGAGGATATCCGGTCGCTGATTGAAATCACGCACCAGCCCCGTGAAGGACACCACGGCACCGATGTCGCCGCGCCCACGCGTCAGGGCATCCTGCTCGACACGCAGATCAAAATCGCTGGCCTGAATGCTGACCGAAAAGGCCTGCGAGGCTTCGTTTGCGACCTGGGTCATGTCAGCCCCCCGTCACCGGTGGGAAGAAGGCGACTTCATCACCGGCATTCAGTGGGTGGTCATCGCGCACCATGTCCTGATTGACGGCGCACAGCACGCGAGTGTCATTGAGCGCTTCAAGCTGAGGGTCACGCAGCGCCAGGGTGCGCTTCAGGCCCCCGACCGTCGCTTGGGACAGCGTCGTCAGATTCAGCGCCAGGCTGTCGAGGTCCAGGCGTTCCCGCAGTTCCGCCAGGAAGAGGACCCGCACAGTGGCATCACCGCGTGCCGCCGGAGCGGCCTGTCCCGCTGTCGCTTCGATGGGCTCAGCTGTTGCAGCACGGCTTGGTTCGGTCCGGCTTGGTTCGGTCCGGCTTGGTTCGGTCCGGCTTGGTTCAACCGGCGTCTGCTCGACAGCGGCGGCCTCCTCCGGACGCTGCCAGTCACCTCTCTTGCCACCGGTCTTGGTCTCGAGCTGGATATCGCCGATCACGATACCCTTGTCGACCGCCTTGCACATGTCATAGAGCGTCAAGGCCGCCACCGAGGCCGCCGTCAGCGCCTCCATCTCGACACCGGTACGCCCATTGAGGCGACACAGCACCTGAATTTCCACGCAGCTGTTGGCGCTGTCCAGCGTGAAGTCGACCGTTACCTTGGAGAGCATCAAGGCATGACAGAGCGGAATCAGCTCATGAGTGCGCTTGGCCGCCTGGATGCCGGCAATACGCGCCGTCGCCAGCACATCCCCTTTGGGCAGGCCACCTTCGGCGAGCAGAGCGAGCGTGGCAGGCAGCATGCTGACGCGTGCGCTGGCTCGCGCCTCGCGGCGGGTTTCCTGCTTGTCCGCAACATCCACCATATGGGCTTCGCCGCGTGCGTTGAGATGAGTAAGGCTCATGAGCTGTCTCGTATCCGTATCGGGTGCGCCTGACTGGCGGCAATCTCAGAAATACCAAAGCCTGAAGAAGCAGGCAGGCAAGCCCTGATGAACAGGACTGGCCAAAAAATTAGCAGACTATCTTTTCATGAATCAGCTGGCATGACCACTGCGAGGGGTATCGCCTAGACGGTGCCGCGACTGCCCAGCCACTGCACCATGACCGGCTCGCCGGCGTGAAGCGTGGCGCAGCCGGCGGGAATCTCGATCAGGCATTCGGCCAGCAACATCGAGGTCAGAATACCCGAGCCCTGCCGCCCCGTGGTCATCACCACCTGACGCCCCTGGTCATCCAGCA
>MDTG01291883.1_pt1 | contig 15808 bp, 15 predicted proteins | sample 811421 | NCBI WGS metagenome assembly MDTG01 (sample SAMN05326645, study PRJNA326480) | marine metagenome | isolation source: seawater | place: Pacific Ocean: South East | collected 2011 | reverse complement strand
GCCTATGGCCAGCAGGCCAGCGCGCTGGGAGATCGCACCACTGCCCTTGGCAACCGTTCGTCCGCCGAAGGCTTCGGCGCAACGGCCCTGGGTTTCCGCGCCCAGGCCCGTGAAGAGGACTCGCTGGCCATCGGCCGCGATGCCACGGCTGACGGTGTCGAATCGGTCGCCATCGGTAACGACAGCTTCGCCTTCCAGCAGGGCTCTGTCGCGACCGGCTTCGCTGCCAACGCTGTCGGCTTCGCATCGGTAGCAACCGGCTATGCTGCCGAAGCTGCCGGCGATGCCAGCATCGCCATCGGTAACAACAGCGTTGCCGACGGTGTGGACGCCATCGCCATCGGCGGTGACGATGCCGGCACCGGCGCGCAGGCGCTTGGCAATTCGACCACCGCAATCGGCGGCGAAGCGCTGGCTCAGGGACCGGGTGCCACGGCATTCGGCTGGCGTTCGTCCGCAAGCGCCGAACGCGCGACTGCGCTTGGCCACCTCGCCACCGCTTCCGGCGTTCGTTCGGTATCGGTCGGTGAAGCTGGCTTCGGCTGACGGTGCCGTCTCGATCGGTAACCTCGCGGTCGCTTCCGGCGTCGATGCGGTTGCCATCGGCAACGGTGCCTCGGCAGCATTCGCCGGCTCCGCCGCACTGGGCGCAGGCGCAACGGCCACCGCTGCCAACCAGGTCGCCCTCGGCGGCACGGGCAGCGCGGTGCGCATCGGTGATATCGCCGCCAGCACGGCTGCACAGGTCGACGCAGGCGAAGTGATGACGGTCGATGCCAACGGCGTCGTGGGTGTCGATACGACCATCCGCCAGAGCATCGCTGCAAATACCGTTGCGATCCAGAACCTGTCGGTGAACTCCGATTTGATCGCCGCCAACACGGCCAATATCGCCTCCAACGCGGCAGCCATCGCCGATCTGCAGGGCCAGACGGCCACGCTGTTCGACCTCACGTCGCAGAACGCCAAGGGCGTACGGGAAGCGAACGAAGGTGTCGCCATGGCGCTGTCGATGGAATCGCCGGTCCTCATGCCGACCGATAGCTTCGGTGTTGCCGGCGGCTTCGGCTACTACAACAACCGCGTTGCCGGTTCGGCCAGCTTTGCTGCCCGCATCAACGACAATGCGGCCTTCACCGGTGGCTTCGGCATCGGCTTCGACGAAGGCGAAGTCGGCGCGCGCGCCGGTTTCCAGGTCACCTGGTAAGGAAATCCGGCCAGGCGCCGGATAGCCCGAACGGGTAAGAAGGGGCGGCTCGGGAGGGCCGCCCCTTTTTCATGCGCGCAAAAAACGGCGCGGGAATCACTCCCGCGCCGTTCTTTACATCCAGCTACTCAGCGCGAGCTCAGGTCACGCGCCACACCCACAGCTTGATAGAGTTGGCATAGCGCGCCCCGCTGCAGATGAAGATGGAGCGGTTGAGCCATTCGTATTTCCCGTCGGGCGCAATGAATTCGGGCACCGTGCGGAAGTAGTATTCACTGGGGTCGACATCCTCCCCGGCAACGAGGCGGCGCATCACGTCCACCGGTCCGTGGCGCAGCCCGCGATTGCGAATCTGGATCAGCGCGCCATCGTCGGTCTCGATGGCATAGAGCGCATCCGCCACCGTCACCCCGTCGGAGCGGGTGAGCTGCCAGTCGGCGGAATTGCCCATCAGCTTGCCCGATATCTTCGGCCCCTTCACATAGCCGCCCGACAGGATCGGGATGATGCGCCGAGTGCCATCGTAAGTCTCGCCGATCTGGCGCGTTTCCTCCAGCTCTCCGCTGGCCTCGTAGACAAATTCCAGTCCGGGTTCGATCATCGGCGTCTCCTCTTCCTGCCCCCTGTTCCGTGCAGCAGTGCAAAACGTCAACCAGTGTGCGCTAATATATCGCGATGACCGCTTCGATTTTGCCAAGGGGCATTGCCATTGACGACCCGCGCCCGATTGCGGCGGCAAACCCCTACACGTTCCTCCTTCCCCATGCGGACGAGCTGGCGGCAGTGAAGCCGCTCGATGGTATTCAGATCATCTTTCGCCAGACGGAAGGCGATCCGGAATATTCCGCTGAACGCATGTGGGTGCTGATCGAAAGCGTCGACGATGGAATGGTCACCGGCACCCTGGACAACCAGCCCGCCGGCATGACCCTGATCCGCCAAGGCGACCGCGTCACCGTGCCGTTATCCCATGCGATCGGCACGGCATTCCACAAGGACAACCCCAGGCCCACGGTGCCCGAGCCGCGAGAGTACTGGGACAGGTGCTTCGTCGACGATTGCGTGCTGCGCGGGCGCAGCCATGCCGACTATCTCTACCGCGAAGAGCCGGACATGACGCAGGAGGAGGATCGCTATCCCGACAGCGGGTGGCGCATCCGCGGAACCGACGAAGGCATCGAGCAGGACGAGCGTGACGGCGCCAAGCCGCATTACGTTGCCCTTGGTTCGGTGCTCAACGCCGACGACCGTTGGCTCCACCTGCTGGATTCGCTCATCGGCACGGCCTTCCAGTGGGACGCGAATACGCAGGATTACATCGCCCTGGATTAGCTGCGTCGCCCTCCCCGCAGCTAAGCTACATCGGCCTATTCGCCACCTGCGCGAAATAGTCCGCCACCACGTCGTCCAACTCGGCGCCGGGCGGATAATGGCTCAGTTTCACGATGACCGTGCGGCTTTGCGGGTGGACGTAGATGTATTGTCCGGCCAGCCCGATGGCCGAGTAAGCGTCCGGCTCTTGTCCCAGTTGCCAGGTCTGGAAACCGTAGCCGGGGCGCGGGCTTTCCGGATCGAGCGGGCGCATCGCAGTCATCTGATCCACCCAGCCTTCCGGAAGGACGCGCTCACCGTTCACGATACCATCGTCCAGCATGAGCTGGCCGAGCCGGGCAAAATCGCGCAGCGTGGCGTTGAAGCCCATCCCGGCGAGAGCGCGTCCGGTGCCCTGCGGCCCGTCAGCCAGCCAGAAAGCCTCGTGCGCAGCACCCAGCGGCTCCAACAAACGCGCGGCAGTCAACCGCTCCAGTGGCAGGGCCGTCGCTTCCTCCAGCACACGCCCCAGCACGGCGGTGTCGAGCGTTGCGTAATTGAAGGTGTTGCCGGGTTCGTCCCGCCGTCCTGCGGCAATGCCGAAATCGGCGAAGCGGGCGCGGTTGAGGACGATGGCGGTATCGTGGATGCACGCGGCGAGGCTGGGGTTCTCGCCAAAGTCGTAACGTTCCTCGATATCGACGCCGCTGCGCATCTCGAGGAGATTGCGGATCGTCACACCATCGTAGCCGCCGCCTTCCAGCGCAGGCCAGTACCGTGTTGCCGGATCGTCGAGCGAGGCGATTTCGCCTCGCGCCAAGGCCTGCCCCACCAGCATCGCGACGATCGTCTTCGACATGGAGAAACCGATGTGGCGCTCGTCCGGGGAGAAGCGGTTGCGATAGTCCTCGAAAACGATCGCCCCGTCGCGCATCACCAGCATGGCATCGGTGTGGGTGGCATGGGCGAAAGCGGCGTAGTCGCCGGGCATCAGGAACCCTTCCGCCTCGCTGAGGTCGGACGGCTCTGCGGCGGCGCTTACCGGGCGGTGGGCGAAGACCTCGCCTGCCTCGCGAAAGGTGAAGGAATTGACCGCCGGGTTGAGCAGTTCGCGGCGCATGGCGATGGTGGCCGGCGAAGGGTCACGAAAGGCCAGCGAGGGCCCGGTCTCGACGTTATCGAGCGGAGCGAGGCCCCGGCAACCCCCGACCACGTCCCACGCCTGCCAGTCCTCGTCCTGCGCAAAGGCTGGCGCCGAAGTCACCGCCAGGGCCAGCCCCGCCAGGCACGACAACAGCCTGAAATCGATCATCACATTCCTCCCCCTCGAGCCGGATCAGGCCGCTTCGGGCACTTTCAGTCCGATATCCTCGCTGCGGGCGAAATTACCGTGCAGTCCGAAGCGCAGGCGGATCGGCACATTGATCGTGGCGATCGGGCCTTTCTCGATGTCGAGCGCGTCGAACACCAGCAGGTCGCTGCGATGTTCGGCCAGGCGGTTGCAGACCATGACGATCCAACCGTCGCCTTCGGGCGCGTCCTTGCTGCGCGGGATGAAGCAGGGCTCCTGCAAGGTGCTGGTCTCCCCTGCCCACCAGTGCTGTTCCTTGCCGGTTTCCATGTCCTTATGGAACAGGCAGTTCATCGGCGCGCCGCTGGCGCTGCCGCCCGGCAGGTTGAGCGGGCGGGCCATGTCGATTTCAAGGCCCCAGGTGTAGCGGTTCCTGCGCCCGGTGAAACGATCGTCGATCCGCGGGAATTCGCTGAAGGTGTCGCTCAGCCGGTTGATCTCGGCGAAATCGTCGCCGTTGCTGGCGAGGTCCACCACCCATTCGGTGAGATGCGTCACCGATTCCTGCGGATTGAACGGAGCGCCGTGGATATCGGGGAAGAAGGGGAAGAAGTTGTTCTTCGATTCCGGCGTCACGAAATGGATCTTCGTCCCGTCCTGCCAGGCGTTCATCGTGTGGCTGGCAAAGCAGTTGTCGCGCTTGAACCAGCGGATGTCCTCGTCCTTCAGCCCCTCGCGGCGCGGGATGATGCCGAGGTAGACCGGCTTGGTCGTGTCGAACATGAAGGCGGGCTTGCCTTCCTCCAGCTGTTCCCAGCTGCCGATGCTGGGGACGATGTGCAGCACGAGGTAATCGGGCGTGATCGCGAAGTCATGCATCATGCAGTAGTACGGGACCTTGAACCATTCCTCGCGCACCAGTTCGCCCTCCGGGCTGACCTCGTAATAGGTCACGTCGTCGGTGTGCATGCCGCTGGCGGCATAGCCGATGGCAACCATGTTGCCGGTGTCGGGGTCGATCTTTGGGTGCGCGGTGAACGTCTCGCCGGTCATCTTGCCGCCGAATTTTTCGTAACCCTGCGTTTCCATCGTCGCCGGGTCCATCACCAGCGCGGGCGAATCCTCTTTCAGCGCCCACAGCTTTCCGCCGTAGAGCCAGGCGTTTGTGTTGGCCGTGCCGCGAATCTTGCCCTTCACGCTTTCGTCGTCGGTAAGCGGGTTGCGATAGGCGCCGAACAGCGCCTTGCCCGCCTCGTTCTCCAGCTTCCACTTGTCGGTCTGCGCCCAGCGCTGGCGGAAATCGCACTGGCCGTCGTGGAAGTGGAACCGGGTGATCATGCCATCGCCGTTGAAGGAAATGTCATCCCCCAGTCGCGGCGGGAACTGCGGATCGGGCTGCACGCGGAAGAACGCACCGTCCAGTTCCGGCGGGATTTCGCCGGTATGCTGCAGGTTCTCGATGTCGGCCTCGATCCGGCTGGGCGTGTTGAAGCCAGTGTAGTTCGGGGTATCGGGGAATTGCGCCATTTTAAGTCCTCTCCTTGCGGAAGATTGTATGCTTTACTAACAAAATCGCAAGCAAGACGAGAGCAGGACCTTGGCCCAAGCCGCATTGACCAAAAACAAACCCGACGAAGAAGCGCCAGAGTTCGGCGAGCTCGACGGGATCGTCGGCTTCCACATCCGCCTTGCGCACGGCGCGGTCTACCGCCATTTCACGGAGACATTCGCCGCCCTGGGCATGACCCAGAAACAGGTCAGCGTGCTGTGGCTGGTGGGCGCGAATCCGGGCGTGGCGCAGATTGAGCTGGGCAGTCGCCTGCGGATGGACCGGGCCACGACCATGACCATCGTCAATCGCCTGCAGGAGCGCGGATACCTGCGGCGGGAGAAAAGCAGCAGCGATGGACGCAAGCAATCGCTCCACCTTACCGATGAGGGCGAGCAGGCGCTGCAGCAGGCAAAACAATGCATCGAAGAGCATGAAGCATGGCTGAAAAGCCGCTTCACAGCCGATGAAGTCGAAAAATTGGTGGAAATGCTGAGCAGAATCCACGAATAGGGGCTTTCCCAGGGAGAGGACAAAGTCAATTATGGCCGGACCGTCAGGCGGGGGTGCAAACCCCATCAACGTAATCAACGATACCGAAATGCACTGGCGGCAATGGGCCGTCGTGGTGCTGATGGTGCTGCTCAACGCGCTCGACGGGTTCGACGTGCTTTCCAGCGCGTTCGCCGCGCCGGGCATTACCGCTGACTGGGGCATTCCCCGCAGCGAGCTGGGCATCGTCCTTTCCGCAGAGCTGGTGGGCATGGGCTTCGGCTCCGTCCTGCTGGGCGGCGCGGCGGACAAGTTCGGGCGCAAGAACACCATGATCGCCTGCCTCGTCGCGATGGCGGGGGGCATGTGGATGGCAGGCCACGCCAATGGCGTTGGCGACATGTTCGTCTATCGCTTCATCACCGGCATCGGCATCGGCGGCATGCTGACGGCCACCAATGCGGTGACGGCGGAAAGCACCAACAGCAAGTGGCGCAAGGCCTGCATCGCGGTTTACGTGGCGGGCTATCCGCTGGGCGCGATCCTGGGTGGCATTGCAGCTTCGGAATGGCTGCTCGACGCCTACGGCTGGCGCGGCGTGTTCGACTTCGGTGCCATCGTTACCGCCGCTCTCATCCCTGTTGTGATGCTGGTGGTGCCCGAAACCGCCGCCTATCACGCCAGCAAGGACAACCTTGCAGGCGTGAACAAGACGCTGGGCGCATTCGGCAAGCCGGCCATCGGTTCGCTGCCGGCCGCCGCCGCCGACCGGGAAAAGCCCAAGGTCACCGATATCCTGTCGAACCCGCAGCTACGCCCTGTCACGCTGCTGCTGGCCTTCGGCTACATGTTCCACACCGTCACCTTCTATTACATCCTGAAGTTCGCCGTGCAGATCGTGGCCGACTATCCGCCGGGCTACGAACCCAGCGATGCGGCGACCGTGCTGACCTGGGCAAACGTGGGCGGCTTCCTGGGCTCTGCGCTGTTCGGCTTCGTCATGGCGCGTTTCGGCATCAAGTGGCCGACTGCGCTGATGCTGCTGATCGGCAGCGTCATGGTCGTCTCTTTCGGCATGGGCCGCGAGACGCTGGACGGCTGGCAGTGGGCAACGATCCTCACCGGCTTCTTCACCAACGCAGCGATCAGCGGATACTACGCCGCCTTCGCTCGCGGCTTCCCCGCCTATGCCCGTGCCACCGGCACCGGCTTCGTGCTGGGCGTCGGCCGCCTCGGCGCAGCGGGCAGTCCGCTGCTGGCCGGTGCGCTGTTCGCGTGGCTCGGCGACGATGAACTGCTGGTGGTCTCGATCATCATGGCCATGGGCTCGATCGTCTCGTTGATCCTGTTCCTGCTGCTGCCGGAACGCGAGGGTGACGACCTGGTCGCCGCGCCGATCACAACCGACAAGGTCCCGACAAAGGAAATGCAGTAATGAAAACCCGTGCCGCCGTAGCTTTCGAAGCCAAGAAGCCGCTCGAGATCGTCGAGCTTGACCTCGAAGGCCCGAAGGAAGGCGAGGTGCTGGTCGAGATCATGGCGACCGGCATCTGCCACACCGATGCCTACACGCTGGACGGGCATGACAGCGAGGGGATCTTCCCCTCGGTGCTGGGCCACGAAGGCGCAGGCATCGTGCGCGAAGTCGGCCCCGGCGTCACCAGCGTGAAGCCGGACGATCACGTGATCCCGCTCTACACGCCGGAATGTCGGCAGTGTAAGTCGTGCCTTTCGGGCAAGACCAACCTGTGCACCGCGATCCGCGCCACGCAGGGCAAGGGACTGATGCCCGATGGCACGACGCGCTTCTCTTACCAGGGTAAGCCGATCTACCATTACATGGGCTGTTCGACCTTCTCGAACTTCACAGTGCTGCCCGAAATCGCGGTGGCGAAGATCCGCGAGGACGCACCGTTTCAGACCAGCTGCTACATCGGCTGCGGCGTGACGACGGGCGTGGGCGCCGTCACCAACACCGCCAAGGTGCAGGTGGGCGACAACGTGGTGGTCTTCGGCCTCGGTGGTATCGGCCTCAACGTGATCCAGGGCGCGCGCCTTGCCGGGGCGAACCAGATCATCGGTGTCGACATCAACCCCGATCGCGAGGAATGGGGCCGCAAGTTCGGCATGACCGATTTCCTCAACACCTCCGGCATGAGCCGCGAGGAGATCGTCGCCAAGATCGTGGAAATGACCGACGGCGGCGCGGACTACACCTTCGATGCCACCGGCAACACCGAAGTGATGCGCACCGCGCTGGAAGCCTGCCACCGCGGCTGGGGCACCAGCGTCATCATCGGCGTGGCCGAGGCGGGCAAGGAAATTTCCACCCGCCCGTTCCAGCTGGTGACGGGCCGCAACTGGCGCGGCACGGCCTTCGGCGGCGCCAAGGGCCGCACCGACGTGCCCAAGATCGTGGACATGTACATGCAGGGCAAGATCGAGATCGACCCGATGATCACCCACGTCATGGGCCTGGAAGAGATCAACACCGCGTTCGACCTGATGCACGAGGGCAAGTCGATCCGCTCGGTTGTGGTGTTCTGAGGCAACCCCATTCAGGGCCGCCCTAAGGGCAGATTGCAAAAATCGGGCGGCCCGGCCAATCATTCTTTCACAATGCTGAAAATTTCGGCTATGTGATGAAACAAGAGAATCGCGTTCGGCGATGCGTTGCCGTGCGCCATTGGAAGAGAGGACGAAACACCCATGCTGAACCACGTTTTTCTGGGCACCAACGATGTCGAGAAGTCGCGCGCTTTCTACAACGCCACCATGGACGCGATCGGCGTGAAGCCGGTGAACGAGCTGCCCCACGCCACGATCTACGCCAACGAAGGCGGCGCGGTTGCCGTGGGCAAGCCCGCCAACGGCGAAGCGGCCACTGTTTCGAACGGCGCGACGCTGGGCCTCAAGGCGAAGAACTACGACGAAGTTAACGCCTGGCACGCGGCCGGTCTCGCCAACGGCGGCACCGACGAAGGCGCACCGGGCGTTCGCGAGAACAGTCCCGGCCAGATGTACGGCGCCTACCTGCGCGATCCGGACGGCAACAAGATCTGCGCCTTCTGCCCGAACGAAAACGCCTGATCGGGAGAGCGCCGATGTTCAGCCACATGATGGTGGGGTCGAATGACCTCGATAAAGCCAAGACCTTCTACGACGCGCTGTTCGGCGTGCTCGGTGCCAAGGAAGGCGTGATCGATAGCAAGGGCCGGCTCGTCTATCTGCACAACGGCGCTGTCTTCCTTGTTACCAAGCCGATCGACGGGAATCCGGCAACTTGCGCCAACGGCGCCACCATCGGCTTCGCGATGGATAGCACCCAGCAGGCCGACGAGTGGCATGACGCGGGGGCAGCGGCAGGCGGCACCTCCATCGAGGATCCGCCCGGCTGGCGCCAGAACGACTTCGGCCGCCTCTACCTCGCTTACCTGCGCGATCCCGATGGCAACAAGCTGTGCGCCATGCACCGCGAGGCATCCTGATGACGCTTGAAACCGTCAGCGAAACGAAGTGCTTCGGTGGCAACCAGGGCGTTTACAAGCACGCCAGCAGTTCCACCGGCACCGACATGACGTTCCAGGTGTTCGTGCCCGAGCACCGCGAAGGCGAAAAATTGCCGGTTCTCTGGTGGCTGTCGGGCCTCACCTGCACGCACGAAAACGCGATGATCAAGTGCCACTACCACCAGGCCTGCGCCGAACACGGCGTAATCCTGGTCGGTCCGGACACTTCCCCGCGCGGTGAGGACGTGCCCGATGACGAGGCCTACGATTTCGGCCAGGGCGCGGGCTTCTACGTGAACGCCACGCAGGAACCGTGGGCGAAGAATTTCCAGATGCGGCGCTATGTCGAGGAGGAACTGCCCGCACTGGTGGCAGACAACTTCCCGGTCGACATGGAGCGGCAGGGCATCTCCGGCCATTCCATGGGTGGCCATGGCGCGCTGACCGTGTCCTTGCGCAATCCCGGTCGCTTCCGCTCCACCAGTGCATTCTCGCCCATCGTCAGCCCGATGAACTGCCCGTGGGGTGAAAAGGCGCTGACCGGCTATCTCGGCGACGATCGCGATGCCTGGCGCGAATACGACGCCTGCGCCCTGATCGAGGACGGCGCGCGGATCGATCACCTGCTGGTGGAACAGGGCCGCGCCGACAACTTCCTCGACGACGAACTCAAGACCTGGCTGCTGGAGGACGCGGTGCGCAAGGCCGGCATGAACGCCAGCATCGCGATGCAGGAAGGATACGACCACTCGTACTTCTTCGTCTCCACCTTCATCGCCGAGCATATCAAATGGCACGCAGAAAGGCTCAAGGCATGAGCGAGAAGAGCGAACTCCTGGGCGAGATCATCGCCCGCCACCACCACCGCGAGGGGCCGCTGCTGCCCATCCTCAACGACGTGCAGGCCGAACTCGGCTGCGTCGATGCGGAAAGCGAGGCGCTGATCGCCAAGGGGCTGAACCTGTCGCGCGCCGACGTGCACGGCACGGTCAGCTTCTACCACGATTACAAGACCAAGGCGGACCCGCGCCCCGTGGTGCAGGTGTGCCGCGCAGAGGCGTGCAAGGCGCGCGGCGTGGAACGCATCATCGACAAGGCCACCGCCGCCGCGGGCGAGCGGGTGAAGATCGAGACGGTCTACTGCCTCGGCCTGTGCAGCGCAGGCCCCGCCGCGCGCACGGGTGACGACCTGCACATCCGCCTCGACGAGGCTGGCATCACCAAGCTGGTAGAAAACGCATGACCATCGTTCGCATTTCCGACGACGCCCTCGCCAGAGCGGGCGGCGCAGACAAGCTGGCCGCAGCATTCGAGAAGAAGGGCTGCGAAGTCCATCGCACCTCCAGCTGGGGCATGCACTGGCTGGAGCCGCTGGTGGAGATCGACGGTGAGGGCTTCGGCCCCGCGACGCTCGACGATGTCGATGCCATCCTCGATGGCAATTCGGACAAGTCCATCGGCACGATCGAAGACCACCCCTTCATCGCCACGCAGACGCGCATCACCTTCAAGCGCGCCGGCAAGACCCGTCCGCTCAGCCTGGAAGACTACGAGGCGACCGGCGGCTGGGCGGGCCTGAAGCGCGCACGCCAGATCGGCAGCGAAGCGATCGTGGAAGAGGTCAAGCACTCCGGCCTGCGTGGTCGCGGCGGTGCCGGCTTCCCCACCGGCATCAAGTGGGACACCGTGATGAAAGCGCCGGGTCCGCAGAAGTATATCGTGTGCAACGCCGACGAAGGCGACAGCGGCACCTTTGCCGATCGCATGGCGATGGAAGGCGATCCCTTCGCGCTGATCGAAGGCATGGCGATTGCAGGCGAGGCCGTGGGCGCGAACCAGGGCTATATCTACCTGCGCAGCGAATATCCCGATGCGATCCGCAAGCTGAACGCCGCGCTGGAGCTTTGCGCGGATATCATCGCACCCTTCAAGTGCGAGGTGCGCGTGGGCGCCGGTGCCTACGTGTGCGGCGAGGAAACATCGCTGCTCAACAGCCTGGAAGGCAAGCGCGGCGAAGTGCGCGCGAAACCGCCGCTTCCGGCGCTCGAGGGCTTCCTCGGCAAGCCCACCGTGGTCAACAACGTGCTCAGCCTGCAGGCCGTGCCGCACATCCTGATGGAAGGCGGCGCAGAGCAGTACAAGAACGCAGGCTTCGGCCGCTCGCGCGGCACCATGCCGATCCAGTTGGCGGGCAATATCAAGCACGGCGGTCTCTACGAAGTCGGCTTCGGCATCACGCTGGACGATCTCGTCAACAAGATCGGCGGCGGCACCGCCTCGGGCCGCCCGGTCAAGGCAGTGCAGGTGGGCGGCCCGCTGGGAGCCTATATCCACCCCGACCAGTTCGATATCGAGTTCGATTACGAGACCTACACCGCGGCAGAGGCCCTGATCGGCCACGGCGGCGTGACCGTGTTCGATGACAGCGCGGACATGCTGGAAATGGCGCGTTTCGCCATGGAGTTCTGCTCGGTCGAAAGCTGCGGCAAGTGTACGCCCTGCCGCATCGGCGCGGTGCGCGGCGTGGAAATCCTCGACCGGATCAAGGCCGGTGGCCGGGAGCGCGACGTGATCGAGCTGGCCCCGCAGATGCACAACACCAAGAAGGACAGCGGACGCGACGCGGGAGACGAGATCGGCCTGCTGACGGACCTGTGCGAAACGATGAAGTTCGGCTCGCTGTGCGCGCTGGGCGGGTTCACGCCCTATCCGGTGATGAGCGCGCTGCGCCAGTGGCCGGAAGACTTCACGCGCAATCCCGAACTGGTGAAGCAGGCCCTGCCCGAGACGGCGGAGTAATGATCCTGGGCGCGGTCCTTGCGGGCGGCAGGTCCTCACGCTTCGGCAGCGACAAGGCGCTTGCCGAACTGGACGGCCGTTCGCTGATCGCGCGCGCGGTCGATACGCTTCGCAGCTATTGCGACCGTGTGGTCGTGGTGGGCCGGGACGAAGCGCCCGCCCCGACCGTGCCAGACTGGCCCCGCCCCCACATGGGTCCGCTGGGCGGCATCGCCGGTGCCTTGCGCCGCGCAGAGGCCGATGGTTTCGCCAGCGTGCTGACCTGCGCGGTCGATTCGGTCGCCCTGCCCGCAAACCTCTTGTCGGTTCTTTCACCGGCCCCGGCATATCTTGAAACGCAGCCCGTTATCGGGCATTGGAAAAGCAACAACGCATCCGTCGTTTCGGCCATCCTCCAGAGTGAAGGACGCCATTCGATGCTCGCTTTCGCAGAGGCCGTCAGGGCACGGCCGGTTCAATGCGACGATGTGCCAGCAAATATAAATACTCCCGCAGATCTTGCGGCGATGGAGCGATAGTTATGGGATACGAAGCCCCCAAGGATTTCGGCACTCCGGCAGTAGAGTCGGACCAGACGGTCAGCCTGACGATCGATGGGCGCAAGGTGACGGTGCCCGCCGGCACCAGCGTGATGCGCGCGGCCACACAAAGCGGTGGCCACATCCCCAAGCTTTGCGCGACCGACAACGTGAAGGCCTTCGGCTCCTGCCGCCTGTGCCTGGTGGAGATCGAGGGCGCGCGCGGCACGCCTGCCAGCTGCACCACCCCCGTCAGCGATGGCATGGTAGTGAAGACGCAGACCCCGCGCCTGGAAAAGCTGCGCCGCGGCGTGATGGAGCTGTACATCTCCGATCACCCGCTGGACTGCCTCACCTGCTCCGCCAACAACGACTGCGAACTGCAGGACGAGGCCGCCGCCGTGGGCCTGCGCGACGTGCGCTATGGCTATGAAGGTGCCAACCACCTCGGCACGGCGGACGATACGTCCAATCCCTATTTCGCCTTCCAGCCCGACAAGTGCATCGTCTGCTCGCGCTGCGTGCGCGCCTGCGGCGAGGTGCAGGGCACTTTCGCGCTGACCGTTGACGGGCGCGGCTTTGCCAGCGTCATCTCCGCCGGACAGGACGAGGACAACTTCCTTTCCAGCGAGTGCGTTTCGTGCGGTGCCTGCGTGCAGGCCTGCCCCACCAGCGCGCTGATGGAAAAGAGCGTGATCGAAGTCGGCAAGCCCGAGCGTTCCGTCGTCACCACCTGCGCCTATTGCGGCGTTGGCTGCACCTTCCGCGCCGAAATGCGTGGCGAACAGCTTGTGCGCATGGTGCCTTACAAGGACGGCAAGGCCAACCGCGGCCACTCCTGCGTGAAGGGCCGCTTCGCCTATGGCTACGCCAACCACAAGGATCGCATCACCACGCCGATGGTGCGCGACAAGATCACCGATCCGTGGCGCGAAGTGACCTGGGAAGAGGCGCTGGAATTCACCAGCACCAAGCTGAAGAAGCTGAAGGAAGAGCATGGCGCGATGGCGCTGGGCGGCATCACCTCCAGCCGCTGCACAAACGAGGAAACCTTCCTCGTGCAGAAGCTGATCCGTGCCGTCTTCGGTTCGAACAACACCGACACCTGCGCTCGCGTGTGCCACTCGCCGACGGGCTATGGCCTGAAGACGACGTTCGGCACCAGCGCCGGCACGCAGGATTTCGATTCCGTGCAGCACACCGATGTTGCCCTGGTAATCGGCGCCAACCCGACCGACGGCCACCCCGTTTTCGCCAGCCGCCTGAAGAAGCGCCTGCGCGAAGGGGCGAAGCTGATCGTGATCGATCCGCGCCGCATCGATCTGGTGCGCAGCCCGCACGTGGAGGCGGCGCACCACCTGCCGCTGCAGCCCGGCACCAATGTCGCCGTGCTGACGGCGATGGCCCACGTCATCATCACCGAGGGGCTGGAAAACCGCAAGTTCATCGAGGAGCGCTGCGAAGTCGACGCTTTCGAGGAATGGGCCCGCTTCGTTTCAGACGAGCGCCACTCGCCCGAGACGCTGGAGCCCGTCACCCGTGTCCCGGCTGAAGACCTGCGCGAAGCCGCGCGCCTCTACGCCACCGGCGGCAATGCCGCGATCTACTACGGCCTCGGCGTAACCGAGCACTCGCAGGGTTCGTCTACCGTGATGGCGATTGCCAACCTTGCCATGTGCACCGGCAACATCGGCCGCAAGGGCGTTGGCGTGAACCCGCTGCGCGGCCAGAACAACGTGCAGGGCGCCTGCGACATGGGCAGCTTCCCCCACGAACTGCCGGGCTATCGCCACTTGTCGGACGGCGAGACCCGCGCGATGTTCGAAAAGGACTGGGGCGTATCGCTCGATCCCAATCCGGGCCTGCGCATCAACAACATGCTCGATGCCGCCGTGGATGGCACCTTCAAGGCGATCTACATCCAGGGCGAGGATATCCTGCAGTCCGATCCCAACACCCAGCACGTGGCCGATGGCCTCTCGGCGATGGAATGCGTGATCGTGCACGATCTCTTCCTCAACGAGACCGCCAACTACGCGCACGTCTTCCTGCCGGGTTCGACCTTCCTCGAGAAGAACGGCACCTTCACCAATGCCGAGCGCCGCATCCAGCCGGTGCGCAAGGTGATGTCGCCCGCCAACGGTTACGAGGACTGGGAAGTCACGCAGCTGCTCGCCAATGCGCTAGGTGCGGAGTGGAACTACACGCACCCCAGCGAAATCCTCGACGAGATCGCCCGCCTCACCGGCAGCTTTGCCGGCGTTTCGTGGGACATGCTGAACGAGCGCGGCAGCGTGCAGTGGCCGGTGAACGAGAAGCACCCCGACGGCTCGCCCGTCATGCACATGGAAGGCTTCGTGCGCGGCAAGGGCCTGTTTGTGGTGACGGACTACGTCCCCACCGACGAAAAGACCGGCCCGCGCTTCCCGCTGCTGCTGACCACGGGCCGCATCCTCAGCCAGTACAACGTCGGCGCGCAGACGCGGCGCACGGCCAACACCGTGTGGCACCCGGAAGACCTGCTGGAAGTGCACCCCACCGATGCCGAGAACCGCGGCCTGAAGGACGGCGACTGGGCCAAGCTTGCCAGCCGCACGGGCGAGACGACGCTGCGCGTGAAAGTGACGGACCGGGTGGCTCCGGGCGTGGTCTACACCACGTTCCACCACCCCGCGACGCAGGCCAACGTCGTCACCACCGACTTCTCCGACTGGGCCACCAACTGCCCCGAGTACAAGGTGACGGCGGTGCAGGTCACGCCCAGCAACGGCCCGACCGACTGGCAGGAAAGCTACGAAAGCTGGTCCGAGAAGTCGCGCCGAATTGCCGGTGAGGATTCGATGGAGCCGGCGGAATGAGCAAGTCCACCCACGAAACGCTGATCCGGTTCGCCAACCAGATCGCCAAGAACTTCGTCGCCATCGGGCACGACAAGGCGGTGCTGGCAACGGCGGACCATATCGACAGCTTCTGGGATCCGCGCATGAAGGCGGGCATCTTCAACGGCGACCGCTCCGGGCTGGACCCGATCGCGGCGGAAGCCATCGAGCACCTTATGAAGAAGGGCAATCCGGGTTCGCAGACCCGCGCAACGGACTTCTCCAAGAAGGGCGAATTGCACAATTCGGATGC
>MDTG01124484.1_pt1 | contig 15808 bp, 8 predicted proteins | sample 811421 | NCBI WGS metagenome assembly MDTG01 (sample SAMN05326645, study PRJNA326480) | marine metagenome | isolation source: seawater | place: Pacific Ocean: South East | collected 2011 | reverse complement strand
TTGGATTTGGACTCGTAATTCAGTTATCGTATCTATTGGCACTACAATATTGGGGCTTGCACTAGCAATTCCTGCAGGATATGCATTTAGCAGATTCAAATTCCGTGGAAGGGATTATGCTATGTTTTCATTCCTTCTTGTTCAGATGTTTCCAGGAGTGATAATCCTTGTACCCTATTTCTTGGTAATGAAAGCTCTTGGTTTATTGAATACCTCACTTGGCCTCATTCTAGCATATTCTGTCACAGCTTTACCATTGTGTGTTTGGATGTTGAAAGGATTTTTTGATACTGTACCTAAGGAATTAGAAGAAGCAGCATTGGTTGATGGATGCAATCAAAATCAAGTCTTTTGGAGAATCTTTCTGCCTCTATCCCTTCCGGCAGTGGCAGTAACTGCGTTATTTTCATTCCTTGCTGCATGGAATGAATTTTTGTTGGCTTTGACCTTCAATACTAGTGAGGAGATGTATACTTTACCTGTAGGTTTAGCCTCTCTAATTTCATCAACAGGTCAAGCATGGGGTGATTTCGCAGCGGCTTCCCTATTGGTTAGTCTTCCCGTAGTTATTCTGTTCATTGTATTCCAGCGATTCTTAATTGAGGGATTAAGTGCAGGTGGAGTAAAGGGGTGATCTCATGGTAAATGTAAGTTTTAGAAAAGTGAAAAAACAATATGAAAATGGATTCACGGCAGTGAATGAATTGAATCTTGAGATTAATGAGGGCGAATTCCTTGTCCTCTTAGGTCCTTCTGGATGTGGGAAATCAACAACGCTTCGAATGCTTGCCGGTCTTGAGGATGTAACTAGTGGAGAGATTAGCATTGGTAATGCAAAGGTAAACGATTTGCCTCCCGGCGCTCGGGGAATTGGAATGGTATTCCAATCATATGCATTGTATCCTCATATGTCAATATCTGACAATCTTTCTTTTGGATTAAGGATGATGAAAGGAGAAGATAGAAAATCCGATGATGAGATTTCTAAATTAATCAATGAAACTGCAACAATGTTGGGATTAAGTGATGAATTAGAAAAGAAACCTAAGCAACTTTCTGGAGGGCAGAGGCAACGAGTGGCATTAGGTCGAGCATTAATCAAGAGGCCACGAGTCTTACTCATGGATGAACCCTTATCTAACCTAGATGCAGAATTACGTCAACAGATGAGGATTGAGATTCGTAGATTACATGATGAGTTGAAAATGACAACAGTGTATGTGACTCATGATCAAATAGAGGCGATGACTATTGCAGATAGAATTGCTGTTTTGAATGAGGGGGAACTTCAACAACATGGGCCACCTATGGAAGTTTACAAGAATCCAGCAAATTCGTTTATCGAAGGGTTTCTATGTGCCCATCTTAACGAAATTGTTGATACAGCGAACAGCTTGTTTGGAGGCGAAGAAGAATGAAGTTTCGAATAGGACCTATACCTGTCCTATTTCTCCTACTAATTTCTTCAATGGCCCCACTTCTTGTTTCAGCAGAATCTCAATCTATTGTTCGTCAGCGGCCTTCTACTCATCCGTTCTTTTGGAATGGTTCAGCTACGACTGTAGAAGTAATGGGTGAATGGGATGGGTGGAACAATGGTACTCCCATGTCCGAAATTTCTACAGGCGAATGGTCTACAAATATTGATCTCGATCCAGGGATGTATTGTTACAAATTTGTTGTAGATGGAAATTGGATAATAGATTCATCAAATCCATATACTGGCTACTGTGGTTCTTTTGAGAATAGTATTGCAAGGGTAGAAAACGACACTCGGCCTATGTTCACTCATTCAATGGATGACCAAACCCTCTATGTTCATTGGCATGCAGGTTCAGGTGGAGATCTTCCTTCAGGTACACCTACTGGTTTGTTAGGTTCAATTTGGGATGCTGTAAACTGGACATGGTCTCTAGATATCAGTAACCTTGAGGATGGAAAACATACTCTTCACATCGAAGGAGTTGATACATCAGGTATTCCGGCAGATGATCTTCTTCTACCATTCTGGGTTGGAGAAGAATCAGATTTCATGTGGGAAGATGCACTAATCTACATGGTGATGACTGATCGTTTTGTCAACGGTAATCATTCAAATGATCCACAAGAAATCCAAAGTGCTGCTCAGGGGGCTGATTGGATGGGAGGGGATTTAGCAGGAGTTACCGATATGATTGAATCAGGATATTTTACCAATTTGGGTGTTAATGCATTGTGGTTGACCCCATTTAATGAAGGAGCAAGTGGAACTGGACTTGCAGCCGACGGTGTACATGAAGTCTCAGCATATCATGGATACTGGCCTGTAGAGCCACGTAGTATTGATCCACGTTTGGGTACGTCTGAAGAGTTACATGAATTAGTTGATTCCGCTCATGCTGCTGGAATCAGGGTCATGGGTGATATTGTCGTCAATCATGTTCACGAAGATCATCCTTACCATCTCAATCATCCTGAATGGTTTAACCAAGGGTGTATTTGTGGAGAGGAGAACTGTGATTGGACCGAGCATCGACTTGATTGTCTGTTCAGGGATTATATGCCCGATGTGAATTGGAAGGATAGAAATGCCTCTGAACAAATGATTGAAGATATTCTTTGGTGGATTGAAACCTATGATTTAGATGGCGGTCGAATTGATGCCGTTAAGCATGTAGATGATCTTGCAATTACCAATCTAGCTATTCGAATCAATGAGAGATTTGAGACTGCTGGAACAGATATTTACCTCAAGGGCGAGACTGCGATGGGTTGGTCAGGACACAACCTTGAATCAAATTCTGAGCAATATGATACAATTAATCGATATATTGGACCTGATTCTCTAGATGGTCAAGCAGATTTTGTTCTCTATCATGCTACCTCTGATCGAGTTTTTGCAACTGGTACTGAGGATTATATCCATCTAGATTACTGGACTGCTCGAAGTCAAGATCAGTATGTTGAAGGGTCTGTAATGGTCCCGTTTATTGGAAGCCACGATGTATCTCGATTTACATCACGAGCAGACCCTGGAACTGCTGATGAGTGGAATCAATGGATAGAGCAGGGTCTTCCTGGTCAGCCTGGAACAAATGATCCATATCGCGCCTCTCTTCAAGCTCATGGTTGGTTATTGACGACTCCAGGTGCGCCAATGATCTACATGGGAGATGAATACGGTGAGTTTGGTGGCGCTGACCCTGATAATCGCCACATGTGGCGAGATAATACTTCTCAGAATGATCGTGAGCGAGGACTTCAGGAGAACATAAGTCAGCTTGGAATTCTGAGGTCCGAGTTGGAATCCCTTCGGCGTGGTAACTATGTTTCACTCCACAATGCTTCGGATGTTGTCGTCTTTCAACGCTTAATTGGCAATAGTTCTAGCATAATAGCCTTGAATCGGGGAATTGCAAATGTGTCCATTGACATCGGTTCGATTTACCCTGGTCATAGGACCGTGTTTGGAGAAGGTGGAATTGAGAACGGAACGAATCTACTCAATGTGACTGCGCACAGCGTAACCATCCTAACGAATGAGACTGCTCCACAAGATCTTGTTCAGGATCCAATTCAAGGTTGTACAGATATCAATGCGACCAATTACAATTCTTCTGCAGAGGTAGACGACGGATCTTGCGAATATCTCGTTCCGGATCCAATTCAAGGTTGTACAGATATCAATGCAACCAATTACAATTCTTCTGCAGAGGTAGACGATGGATCTTGCGAGTATCAAGTAGTTGAGCCAGAACCTGAGCCAAACAATCAGACAAACGGTACAGATTCAGGCCCAATTGTTTGTACGACGGATTTGTGTTGGGATGGATCTAGTCGAAATTCGACTGATTGCTCCTGTCCACCTGAAGAGGAAAATAAATCCGATAATGAGAATCTCACTGATCAAGACTCTATTGTATGTCCAATGGATTTGTGTTGGGACGGCTCTAGTCGTAATGCGACTGATTGCTCCTGTCCACTTGAAGAGGATAATGATTCAAACTCTGATATCGAAGATGAATCCTCAACAGTTGAAACACGACGCCCAGTTCTAATCGTCGCCCTAGTAATTGTCGCCATCATTTCTCTAACGTTCATGTTTTTCCGTCGTTCATGATTTTAGGGTCTTGATTCGGATACAGTCTCTTTGAACCATTCGACATAGGGGCTGTTCAAATCATCCCATTCAAATTCCCATTTCCAATTATGTTTTGTAGTTCCAGGGGTATTCATACGCGCCTCAGAACCAAGTTTTAGCACATCTTGCAGAGGTATTATACAGAGAAAAGCAGGGGATTGCATAGCAGTAATTATCATTTCTTCAACGGGCTTTTCACCCCATCCAACTGTGGTATCATTGTCATGTGTTCCAGTGTATACTACCATGTTTTCTCTGTGATTTTCTGGACTATGTGGGTTACCCGAATCCTCGTTTGCGAACTGAAGCACTGCCATGCCAGGGATACCGTGTTGTTTCCGTAAATTTTCTACAGATTTTGGGATTATACCTAGGTCTTCGGCGATAATTCCTCGTGGTGAAATATCCATTAGAATTTTGAGGAGGTCATCTCCAGGTCCCTTCTCCCAAATGCCGTGTTCTGCAGTTGAATGATCTGCCGGGATTGACCATGCTGCATCAAATGCACGAAAATGGTCGATACGAACTAGATCAAATAGTTCGAACATTCGTTCAATTCGTCTTTTCCACCAACTGAATGCTTCGTCTTTGTGAACCTCCCATTTGTACAGAGGTGTACCCCATCGTTGCCCTGTTTCTGAGAAGTAATCTGGGGGTACACCCGACACATGAGTCGGATGGCCAAATTCATCTAAATGGAATCGATGAGGTGCTGCCCATACATCAGCAGAGTCATGGGATACAAAGAAAGGTAAATCGCCATATAGGCGAATATCCATCGATGACGCACTTTCCCTCAGTCTTTTCCATGCTCGATTGAAGCGGGCTTGTTGAGTACATATCTCCCGAAATCGCATCATTTCATTTTTGTCTAGTTCAAGATTTGTCCTTGTTCTGCATGCTTCTGGCCATTCAATCCAAGGATCACCATTGAATCGCTCTTTTAGAACTTGGAAAAGAGCGTAATCTTCTATCCAATCGTGTTGTTCTTTACAGAATTCATTAACTTCAGATTCAGTAATGTTTTTTTCTATAATAGGTAGGAAATTATCCCAACAAGCGAAAGCAGATGAAGACGCGTAGGGGGAGCCGTGTGGATCTGGAGGGTGGAGGGGAAGCATCTGCCAAACAGAGACACCCATCTGTTCGAGTAATTTCAGGAATCTAATCGCGCCTTCATTTCCTATGTGTGGTTCCGGAAGACTGGTAAGGTGGCAGAGAATACCAACTTGTTTCTTAACCGACATTTTGTCTCCTAAAGTGTTTCAAAAGCATCGTAGAATCGTTTGTAATCATCCATCATTCTAGCTCCTGTGAATCCGGTAGAAGTGATTATGCTCTGCCTCATTAGGTCAATCCACTGTGGTCGATTTTCCCAGGCAGGTAATACTTCATGTTCTAAAACGTCTAGAATATTTTTTACGTCTCTGACGTCATCTCTATCTTCTTCTCCTTCACCTATAGCCCATCCATTCTTCCCATGAACACACGCTTCAGGCCACCAACCATCAAGGATAGAAAAATTTGGAGTCCCATTTAGCGCAGCCTTCATTCCAGATGTTCCAGATGCTTCCATCGGCCGGATTGGGTTATTCAACCAAATATCTGATCCGGATGTCATTAACAATCCTGTATCCATGGAGTAATTCTCTAGAAAAACTACTGGAATTTCATCATGAATTTCTTTTGCGCCATCGTAAATACTTTTGATCAACTTTTTTCCACCCATATCTTTGGGATGTGCCTTCCCAGAAAAAACAAATTGTACTTTATGTGCTCCTATTTCTCTTAATCTTTCTAAATCACTGAAAATTAAATTTGCACGTTTGTATGTGGCAAATCTTCTAGCAAATCCGATAGTCAATTTCTCTGAATCTAGATGGACTCCTGTTTCCCGTTGTACTAATTCTCTTAGTTCACTCCTAGCCTCTTCTTTGGCAGTTGTTAGGTCGTTATCCGAAAATGGCATACTTTCAATATATGATGGGTCTTTCCTCCATTGTGGCGTTTTATTGTCGAATAATAATTTGAAAGATTTGTTAGTCCATGTAATGTGGTGTACTCCATTGGTAATTGGATGGATTTTATTTCCTGGAAACATCTCCTCTGCCACTTTAGCATTTAATCCTGAAACTGCATTCACCTTTCCACATAATCCAATCCCTAAATGACTCATTGAGCATGAATCTCCGCTTTTTGCAATTTCTTTAGCATCAGGAGGTAGTAAATCTCCTAGGACATGTTCTACATCTTCCCATCGGAATCGGTCATGCCCTGCAGGTACGGGAGTATGTGTAGTGAATAGGGTTCTTTGAGCTAATTCTTCTCTAGTCCAGCCTTGTCTTAACATTTCAAGTGCAGCAAAGGTGCAGTGCCCCTCATTCAGATGTAATCCTGAGATATTATGTCCAAGAGCCAACAAAGCGCGTACTCCTCCCACTCCAAGAAGATATTCTTGTCGAATTCTTGTTGAATCATCTCCTCCATAGAGTCGATCTCCTAATGCGGAATGTTCTGCAGAATTTGATGGATGTCTAGTATCAAGAAAATATGTTGGAATATTCTTAATTTTGTATTCCCAAATCTTAGAATGAAGAATCTTTCCATCTAATTCCAACTCAATTTCAATACCTGTATCAGTTAGAAAATCGTTGGGATCGATCTCATCGAATGTTTCTGTCTGGATTCCATCAGAATCAACATGTTGGCGGGCATATCCTTTTCGATAAAGTAAAGTGCATCCAACTAGGTTAATTTCAGCATCTGCTGCCGATTTGATATGATCTCCTGCTAATACTCCTAAGCCACCTGAATATGTGTGTAGTCGGCTTTCAAATCCAACTTCAGCAGAAAGATATGCGACGACCATGAACTCTCCCCTTTGCCTACCGGGATTTCCTGTCCGTTTGTACCGGTATTTATTCCATCCTCTACAATATGGCTAATTTTTGATGTGAAAATAATATGGTAGAGGGTGCACCGACAATCATGGATGAAAGATTGAGCAATCAATCTCGAGTTGCGCTCGGATTGATTTTTCTCTTTATTACTCCCATTTTTGTTGGCCTCTCCAGCGCTTCTACTCCCGATGAAATCACTATTGATGGCGATGCATCGGATTGGCCGAACTCAACATTAATGGGAGAAGATGAAAATGGTGTTTCTCTTTATCTCACTTGGAATTCAACCCATCTTTTCGTTGGATGGAATGGTACTGATTGGGCATCTAATGAAGAAGGAGCCGACCTTTTTGTTTATCTGAACACTACCTCTGGAGGAACATCACTTTCCAAAGAATGGGGGTTATCACACGTTCTTCCTTTTGCTGCTGATTACGCATTGGTTTTGGAGGATTCAGATTATCATGCGATTATTGCAGAACAGGATGGAGTTTGGGAAACTACTCATGAAGAGAATAGCGCCACTGATTCACATACATTTCCAGGTGATCGTTTCATCGGATGGTCTGGAAATATGCAAACTGAAATAGCAATTCCTTGGGAGGCTATAGGGTCACCTACCTCGGTGGATTTCGTAGTTTGGGCACAATGGCAAGATCAAGGAAATGTCTGGACTTCATTCCCTGCTCAAAATCCTGCCTCTTCAAATGGTGCAGAGACATTTACTCATATGTATCACCTTCAAGATCGGAATATTTCCATTGAGCCATCTTCAATGGAAATTTTAGCTAGTTCTGGTGTGAATAAGGCCGATGACGCGTTAAATGTGGCTATTGTTTTCCATCAGCATCAGCCATATTACAAGAATAAGTTGACTGGAATGTTTGAACTTCCTTGGGTCAGAGTTCATGCTATGACTGAATACGTTGACTCTCCTGGAATTCTAGCTCAATATCCTGGCACTCAAGTCACCTACAATTTGGTTCCTTCATTCTTGGAACAACTTGTTGACTATCATAGAAATGAGACTCCAGATATTCATACTGATTTTGCTAGAAGAAGTTGGCCTATTCATTCCAATGGAACGGTTGCAGATTATCCAAATGCTACTTCTCTAGAATTACATACGATGCAATTCCAATCTTTTTGGAATAGTGGGTGGATTTACAATGTTTCATCTGAAGATCCAAATGCTTGGGTTTTACCAGCAAGTCAGCGTTACAAAGAACTCTATGATGCTACTTTACACAATCTAAAACCGGCTACAATAATGGACGATGAATTACTTTCACCACAAGACTTACTCGATCTCCAAGTTTTATGGTATCTTTTCCAATTCTCTCCTGATTATGTCCAAGGAGAATATTCGTCCTTCTTCACTCAGCCTAACGAAACCCCCTCACAATTTGATCAAGGATTAATGGATCTTTTCACTCAGGGCAGAGATTTCACTCCGTCTGATTTGACCTATGTGATTGACCAACAACATGCACATATGGCTAATGTTTTACCAATGTATAGTCAATTGGCTGACAGGGGTCAAGTTGAATTAACTACGACTCCATATTATCATCCAATTATGCCTTTACTAATGATGGATGGTTGGACTTTCGAAGATGGTATTAGAGTCAATAAAGACGCGTGGCCAGAAGATGTAACCACTCATCTTACCAATGGAATGAATTTATTCGAAGCAGAATTAGGTTTTCGTCCTACAGGGATGTGGCCATCTGAACAAGCAGTGTCACCTCCAATGGTACAGCCGGTTTCAGATGTTGGTATAGAGTGGATGGTTACAGATGAGGAAATTTTAGCTAAGTCCACTTCTCAAGGTGGAGGTATGATTGACGTAGAAGATGCAGCGCAATTAGCAACTCCTTGGATTGTTGAAGGAGAAAATGGAGGAGATATTGCTGTTATTTTCCGTGATAGAGTAATTTCTGATCGTGTTGCATTCCAGTATGGTTCTATGACTCCTGAAGCAGCAGTCTCCGACTTCTTGTCTTACTTAGATGGAATCCGTTCAGAATTAATTGCTGCTGGCGAAGACCCAAGTGAACATCTTTTGACTGTTGCAATGGATGGAGAGAATTGGATGTTTATGTCTGAATTCCAACATTCAGATAATGCAAGACCATTTATCCATGAATGGTATTCTAGACTTTCATCTCATCCAACTGTTGTAACCACTACACCTTCTGCGTTCCTTGCGCATAATCACTCTCTTCCCCGAATTGAAACAATTGGCACTGGTTCATGGATTGATGGGACATTAAGCACATGGGCTGGAGAAGCGGATGAAAGTCTTGCATGGCAACGTCTTGTTGAGGCTCGAAGTGCTCTGGTAGAGTTTGAGTTACAATATCCCGATGATTCTGGACTTGAACTTGCTTGGGAATCCCTGTACATTGCCGAAGGTAGTGATTGGTATTGGTGGTATGGTTTAGATCAAGATAGTGGTTATGATGAGATGTGGGATGTTCTGTTCAAAGTACATCTTTCCAATATTTATCGAGCAATCAATTTAGATCTCCCTCCTTATCTCCAAGATCTATGGACCAATCCTGCTTTGCCCGATGAGGCAGCCAGTGCAATAATTGAACCAATGATAGATGGAATTGCATTACCGGGGGAATGGGATGGTGCAGCAATTTATTCAGCAGACTCAGTTGATGGAGGTGATTTGGATATCGATTCCTTCCATCTTGGTTATGATGCATCAAACCTATACATTCGAGTTGATATGACTTCACCGAATCAAATTGAAGCATTAAATCACTCACAAGATGCCGATTTAGCAATATATTTCATGCAACCTAATGCTCAGAATTTCAATGAAGTTCAGACAAATTTCCGAACATATTTCGGGAATCAAATTTTGGGTTTCCCTGCAAAGAAGATGGTTGCTTTTGATTTCGAACAACTTCGTGATGATGGTCAAGCAAAATGGAATTTATTTGATGCAAGAGGCAAGGTAGGAGATAATGAGCAATGGGCTCTAACGGGTTCCTCGATACTTGGAGGATGTGCAGCTGATGAAATATATGAATTTGTAATTCCTTGGTCAGATTTAGGATTAGCTCCTCGTTATACCACGCGAATCAAGGTAGTTTCAGCGTGGTCAGATTCACTTTCATATGGTGATGGAGATGATGTTGAGATAGCACCTCCAGCCCCCGCCGAGATAGTTCTCCCTGATCTTGAAGAATGGGTGACATTGCTCGAATTTGATGATGCATCTGGTGATGAAAATGGTGATGGAGATTACACTTATCCTTTAGCCAGTGATTTTACTCCTGGAAGCGGCTTATTTGATGGAACATCAATGAAGATTAGTCAGAGCGCTTGGAATGCTCGTTTTGAGATTGAAATGGCAGAGTTGACTGATTATTGGAGTCTTTCGAATGGCTTTAGTCATCAGATTGTTCAGATATATGTGGATCAGGGCGAATCAATTTCAGGACGAACTCAGATGCTTGAAGGTGCTAATGCAGAAGTACACCCTGATTGGGCATGGGAAGTTGCAATTTCTGCAACTGGAGAACCGGGTGCAGTAAAGGCAGTAAATGCTGCAACAGGTGAAACTAGTGCCAAAGGAATCGAGGTTTCAGGAGATGTTGAAACAAAAACAATCACAATTACTGTTTCAAAGAATGTGATTGGTTCTGACGTTCCTAACTATCGTTTCATCGTTGTTCTTGGTAGTCAAGATGGATTTGGAACTGGAAAATGGAGAGATGTAGATGCCACTGCAAAAACATGGCGTCTCGGAGGAGGAGCCGACCCGTCAACAGTTGATGGAGTAGATTACGATCCAAATATTATTGACATAATGCTCCCTGAGGGTGACCAAGCATCTATGTTGAGTAGCTATGATGTCGATACACAACAATTTGCGGTTTTGACTGGTTTTGCTCTTCCAGAAGTAGCCCAACAAGTGTATGGGGCCAAGGTAGCTGGAACCACTGCTAATTCTGCAATTCTTGAATGGTCTACAACTCAACCAGAATCTGGAATTGTAACGTGTACATCTAGCGAAAATAATTCAAATGAATGGGATGAGTCTATTTTGTCTCCTTCAGGAATAGATTCACTTTCTCATACAATTCAGTTAACTGGATTAAGTACCTCTACATCTTATTCTTGTAACATTTCTGTAGGAGTTTCAACTCCTGTTTTTATTCAATTTAATACTTCTAATGAGATTGATAATACTCCGCCAGAAGTCCTGAATCTGGCCATTCAGTTGCTCACTGGAGGTTCACTGAAGGTAACTTGGTATACTAGTGAAGAGACTACGGAATCTATCGAAGTAAATGGTCAGACATTTGTTGGAGATTCGGTAGCTCTTAGGAAGAATCATGACATGACCATTACTCCAAATCCGGTCTTACCTGCCTTGCAGACATTTACTCTTACAGTATCTGTTTTGGATGCATCTGGAAATAGTAATTCATCTAGTATTCAATTCACGATTAGCGAAGAAGAAGCATCTTCTCCATTACCTGATCAATCTTCAGATTCTACCGAATGCAGTACGTTAGATGGCGATGAATGTGTCAATCCATCTTCCAATAATGGAGCATTGATTTTTGGTTCTGCAATTGTCGTGATTCTATTGGTGATGTTTGCATTGATGAGGACGAGAATTTCTGAGAATGAGATTTTAGATGGCCTTGTTCAAGAATTAGATGATATTGAATAATTATGCAAATGGAATGCTTGCTGTTTCATGAGTGTGTAGATTCACTACTGTGAGGATCGCAGGTCTGGGTTGAAATCCCAAGGTTCGTTGGTAACCAGTTTGATCTTGCCATGTGCTACTGTGGATTAATTTGACTCCCTTGTAATCTGAAACATGATGGCCATGTACGTGACCAGTAACAAAAATATCTGGAATTGTTCGAATTACTAAATTATCTTCTGGTTCAGGAGCTAGAGGTGTTTTTCCGCCCCATGAGGGTGCCAGATGTCTTCGATCAATCATTGCTCGCATCGCTGCTTCAGGTCTATCATAGGAGACGTTTCTCATCTTAGAAACGAAATCGTCAATGCTTTTTCCATGATAAGATAGGATTCTTACTCCGTGTAAACTGAAGTCACATGGGTTTCCAACAAATGTTGTGTTGTTGTAGTCTTGCTGAAGTTCTGGGTCTAATGCTGGTTGAGGTTCTGCAGGTCTTACCGCATCATGATTTCCGGGGAGAAGAAGAACATCGACCCAATCAGGAAGTGGTTCCAATAGACGGGCTAATCCTCCATATTGGTTGAAGAGGTCAGGGATGGCTAACTCTTTTTCTTGATTTGGATAAATTCCTACTCCATCAACACCATCTCCACTAATAACAAAGTAACGAATTGTTTTTGCTAGTGGGTCAGTATTGAACCACTCAACCATTTTATGCCATTGAGCTTCCAAGAACGTCTTCGAACCGAGATGAACATCAGATAGAAATGCCACAGAAATTGCTTGATCAGCAGGTGCAGAATTCTTCTGATGTTCCCTAAGAGGGGGGAAATGGATTTCTTCTGCGATGAAAGTATCTCTTCTTCCTCTTTCAGATTTAAGCCGTCCTGTAATCCCAATAACATCATCTGGCATTAATCCAGTTCTGAGTGGATGTTCATCTCCAAATTCAGGTCTATTGTACATTATACACTCTATTTCTGCCCCCTCATCTTCTAGAGTGAATCTAAGATGGCCACCATTCTTTGTGTATGTTGGAGAGTTTACAATTCCAATTAGGGAGCAATCTTCTTCTCTATATCTCGGTTTATTCATCGAAACTTCGCCGATTTGAGTGGGTCTATATGGCAAGATTCTTGAATCAATAATCATCTTTTTTATTGTCATCAACCTATCATTAAAACAAGAGAGTATGTCGCTCATTCTTCCTTCTGTTATACTATTTCCAGTAATATCAAAATGAACGTTTAATTCCATATCTACATCTTTTGCAAGCATAGGGAATGCTGACAAATTATAATCTGCTAATCCATGGGGCCTAGGAGGTGAGAGAATTTCTCTTTCATTTATTGGAGCAATTACTCTAGCATCATTTTTGTCAAGAGAAACAGTTTCAGTAGCGGCTTTTATTCCTGAAATTGTCAATAAATGTTCAATAGTTTTCTCATCTAAAAAACCTGTGATATTATTTTCAAATGCAGCTATGATGATTGGTTCGATTGAATCTAATGGTTCCAGTAATTTACGTGTTACTGAAGTTTCAAGAAGATGGATAGATGTCAAACTTCGTTGACGAGCCCCCCAAGTCTCGTCGCTCATGGAGTCCACGCTGCACAGAGGCGCTCAAAGAGGATTGCGCTCTATTCTTCAGACCAAATATCTTCATCGTCTTTTTTCCGGAGTTCTTCAACTACAGTTCCTTCTGGTTTTCCATCTGCCCAAATGACTTCTCCATACCACGTATCTTCCATTCCAGGAACACGGCCAAAAGCGGAGAGTGTAGCTTCTTTGAGTGTGAGTTGTTCTGGCATCTCCTCATCTTCATTGATTTTTGATCGAAAATCTAGACGATGAGTGCCGGTTTTTTCTGTTTCGAATACATTTAGAGCAGTTTCAAGAGCTAAACTTACGAAGAGTTGCTTGTTCATTGATCTGTCTCCTCCTTGGCTATTTGTAGACCTGACAAGGAAATGATTTTCCCAGAATGCACAGACATATGCAAGGCCAACTGGTTTGTATTTCGTACCTCCTCCCGGACCTGCAATTCCGGTAATAGAAATAGCCAAATCTGCTCCAGAGCGTTTCAGAGCACCTTCTGCCATTGCAGCAGCAACATCTTTCGAAACTGCTCCTGGGACAGAATCCCCCTCAAATTTTGACTTTTCAACACCCAATTCGCTCATTTTAGATTCATTCGAATAGGTGACCCAACCTTGTTTGAACCATTCACTGGAACCAGAGATATCTGTCAAGGTACTTGTTAACATCCCACCAGTACAAGATTCAGCAGTAGTTACCTTCCATCCATTTTGTTTTAGCTTCCTAGCTAGCCTGGATGCCAAGGTCGCGTTACGCTCACCCATTATCCCCTCGGGGCGGGGCATCATTCAAGAGGATGACTGTAAGAAAAATAGTGGGCCCGACCGGAATTGAACCGGTGATCTTCGCTTTGTAAGAGCGACGTCATAACCCCTAGACCACGGGCCCCACATCACTAACGAGTCTCCTATTGTTGAAGTAGTTACTTATGGAGTGACTCTACTTCTATCTCTAGGGAATAGAACAACTTCACGAACATTTCCAGCACCAGTAAGGACCATCAATAATCTTGCTACTCCTAACCCCCAACCTGCATGAGGTGCTGCTCCAAAGCGAAAACCATCAGTGTAAAAACTAAAATCTGCTGGATCTAATTCCATATCTCTAAGGTTTTGTTCAAGAAAATCTACTCTATGCTCTCTTTGGCCACCGGATGTCATTTCATCTCTGCCATAATTCAAATCAAATCCGCGACTTAATTGTTCACCAGTAGTTCCCTTTTCGTCTTTATTATGGTAGATATAGAATGGTTTCATTTCCATTGGCCATCTTGGAATGAAGTGGAAACCAGGGTGTTCTTCAGCAATTAAGTCTGCATCTGAAGCACTTATGTCATCTCCCCATTTGATTTCTCCTCCTTTTGATTGGATTATTTCAATTGCTGCATCGTAACTTACACGAGGGAATGGGACACTCGGTACTGATACTGATATTGCATCCATTTCTTGAGAAATTCTGTATTCATTGATAATGTCAATCAAATTTTGATCTCTAGTAGAGACTTGACTCCAAATATGGTGAATCATTCTTTCTTGAACACCCATTACATCTTCGTCGTCAGCCCAAGCCATTTCGATATCAAATGAAATAAATTCATTTAGATGGCGGTAAGTGTCGTGTTCTTCTGCTCTAAATGCGGGCCCAATCTCAAAAACACGCTCAAGTCCACCTAATATGGCTAATTGCTTGTAGAGTTGAGGACTTTGTGAAAGGAATGCTGGCGTTTCAAAATATGTCATTTCAAACAAGTTTGTCCCACCTTCGGAGGCACTAGCAATTATTTTTGGAGTATTAATTTCTTGAAATCCTTCTTTGAGGAGATGTTCTCTTCCATAAGAGAGTACTTTACTTCGTAATTGAAACATGGCATTGATGTGATTTCTACGTAAGTCTAGATGGCGATTATCTAGACGTGTATCTAATTCAACATTTACCTTATCTGTAATTCCTACTGGAAGTGGAGTTTGAGCTTCTGATAAAATCTGAGCAGAGGTTGCAAATATTTCGTATTCAGGTGGTGGTAAAGGTTCACCTTCAGGGACTTTCGGTGGTCTTTTTTGTGCAACGTTTCCAGTTACTTGCACTGTGGATTCCCTAGAAATCGATTGAATTGAAAGGAAGATTTCTTCATCCATCGCATCCTTTTTTAGGAAAACTTGCAAACGTCCTGTACCATCTCGAAGTGTGAGGAAACAAACACCTCCTCTCCCTCGAGAAATCTCTGCATGGCCTGCAACAGTAACTTCTTGCCCAATTAAATCAGGACCTGAAATTGTGATGTCACCAAGTGTATGCGTTCGAAATGCGGTAGGCAACCAATCAGTTGAGTCTCGCCCGACCATGAAGCAAAGGGGACGCTTAAGGGACTTCAACCGCTCGGTCATTTAATTTCTAGAAATTTTAGGAAAATGGTAAATGTGTTTGCTTCCCGCCTACGTCCATGGATGGTCAAGACACCGTCATTCAACGAATGAATGAAATTGATTGGTTTCATTCCATCCC
>MDTG01282001.1_pt1 | contig 15809 bp, 12 predicted proteins | sample 811421 | NCBI WGS metagenome assembly MDTG01 (sample SAMN05326645, study PRJNA326480) | marine metagenome | isolation source: seawater | place: Pacific Ocean: South East | collected 2011 | reverse complement strand
GCATGCATAGTAAAATTTTAAATTATTTTATTCTATACTTATTTTTATTTTTTAAACGTACATGGATTCGATCAAGTCGGAGTTTTTATCAGCAATGACTTTTCTCTTTAATTTCATGGTTGGGGTTAAATACCCATCGTCTATTGTCCACTCAATTGGGGTTAGTTTAAACTTCTTTATTTGTTCCCAAGATCCAAAATGTTGGTTATGGATATCTATTTCATTTTGAAAAGCTTCAATCAACCTTGGTTCTTTTACTGCATCATTTAGTGAATTACAACTAATTCCTTCTTCATTTAACCATTTAAGAACAAACTCTACATTGGGCTGAATAATTGCTGTTGGCATTCTTCTACCTGAACCAACAACCATTATTTGTTCAATAAAAATGGATTGCTTCATTTGATTTTCGAGCACTTGAGGTGCTATGTATTTACCTCCAGAAGTTTTAAACATTTCCTTCTTACGGTCTGTAATTTTTAAGAATCCATCTCCATCAATTTCACCTATATCACCTGTATGGAAATAATCATCTGTCATCACTCCTTCTGTCATTTTTTCTTCTTTATAATATCCCATCATAACATTTGGACCCTTGCAAAGAATTTCACCATCATCAGCTATTTTTACCTCAACACCATCGATGATTTTACCTACGGTTCCAATTTTAAAATTATTAGACCTCATATCACCAACTGAAATCACAGGCGAAGTTTCTGTGAGACCATACCCCTCTACAAGTGTCATCCCAGCTGCTGTAAATACCCTTTGTAATCTGGGTTGTAATGGAGCACTTCCAGAACAAATTTGTAATAAATTTCCTCCTAAGGCATCCTTCCATTTTGATAAGATTAATTTTTTAGCAATTTTAAGTTTGAATTCATACCAAGCACCATTTTGCCCATAAGGTTCGTATTTTAAACCAATATTAACAGCCCAATAAAATAGTTTTTGTTTGATACCACTTAACTCTTCACCTTTTGCATAGATTTTATCGTAAACTTTTTCTAATAGCCTAGGTACAGCAGTCATAACTTCAGGTTTTACTTCTCGAAGGTTATCAGCTATAGTTTCAATGGATTCTGCAAAATATACTGAAACACTATTATACATATATATATAAAGTATAACACGTTCAAAAATGTGACAAATAGGTAAAAAGCTCAATGCTGATGCATTTCCTTTTGACAATGGGAGTCTTTTTGAGCTTGAGATTACATTAGAAACTACATTTTTATGACTTAGCATAACTCCTTTTGGTACTCCAGTAGTTCCAGAGGTATAAATAATGGTTGCTAAATCTTCTGTCTTTACCTGGTCTCGCATTTTTGTTACTTCTTGATCATGATCCATTTCAGAACCTTCTTTCAATAATTCAGACCAATGGGCACATCCTTTTATTTTATTAAAACTGAAAATCTTTTTTAATGAATTGACATTATCCTTAATCGCTATAACTTTATCGTAAACTTCTTTATCAGAAACAAAGCAATAAATACTTTCTGAATGATTTAAAATATATTCGTAGTCTTTTGATGAAATTGTAGGATAGAGAGGAACGTTTACTGCACCAAGCGATGACAAGCCTACGTCCATAATACTCCATTCTGAGCGATTATTTGAAGTAATCATTGCAATTTTATCTCCAGCTTTAATACCCATTCCAATCAAAGCACGGCTAATCGCTCTAGATTGATTTATAAATTCCTGTGAGGAAATGCTTTCCCACTTTCCTTCGTATTTTGTAGTAAATGCTTTTTCCAGAGGAGCATTTTGATTTTGGTATTCTATAAATTCAAATAATCTAGTTGGTTTCATCTTTTTGTTTTATGCAAAATAGGAAATATTTTGTAAGTAAAAGAAAAGTCAACTCAATGAGAAGTCTCAAGCCAACTAAATGCGTTTTCAAAAGCTAATATCCATGGTGTAACTTCATCCGACCTTTCTTCAGGATAATATCCCCAATTCCATGAAAATGTTGAGCGTTCTAAATGAGGCATCATTACCAAGTGTCTCCCATCTTTAGAGCTCAGCATGGCTGCATTAAAATCAGATCCGTTTGGATTAGAGGGATAATCGGGATATAAATATTTTGCTGGAATTTGATAGTGGCTTTCCTCTTTAGGGAAAGAAAATTTTCCTTCTCCATGGGCAGCCCAAATACCAAGTGTGCTTCCCTCTAGGCCTTCCAGCATAATGGAATTACTTTTTTCTATACTTACTGCAGTAAAAATACATTCAAATTTTCCAGAGTCATTGTGTAGCATTTTAGGTTTTAGGTCATCTGTTGGAGTAAGCAAGCCAAGTTCAACAAATAATTGACATCCATTACATACTCCTAATGATAATGTGTCTGGTCTGTTAAAGAAATTGTTTAGAGCAGTATTTGCTCGAGTATTGAATTTTATCGCTCCTGCCCAACCTTTAGCTGAACCTAAAACGTCAGAATTTGAAAATCCACCAACAGCTACCAAAAACTGGATATCTTCCAAATTTTCTCTTCCTTCAATTAGATCTGTCATATGTACGTCTCGAACATCAAATCCAGTTAGATCCATTGCATAAGCCATTTCTCTCTCAGAATTACTTCCTTTCTCTCGAAGCACAGCAGCCTTAATTTGTTTTGACTTAGGTATAGGAAGGGTGCCTTGAAATCCTTTAGGGAATTTAAATTTTAAAGGCTGTTTAACTATATTATCAACTCTTATTTTAGCTAGATTTTGATTGGTTTGATACTTTTCTAATGCTTTAGAGGTAGCCATCCATGATATTCGCATTTGGGCGATGTTTAATTCAAGATCATTTATCTTTAGATTACCACTGGTATTGATTTCTCCTAATTTATTAATTAAAATTCCTTGATTTCCAAAATGACTTGAAAGGTCTTCTTGAGATTGAATAAGAACAGCTGATTTTTCAGAAAATAGAATTTTAATTAAATCTTTCTCATTTAAACAAGAAAAGTCAAGATTCATTCCAATATTTTTGGAAGGAAAACACATTTCTAATAAACTAGTTACTAATCCGCCTGACCCAACGTCGTGTCCTGCTTGAATATTTCCATTTTTAATTAAGCTTTGTAGACAATTAAATGCAGTTTTAAAATAAGAAGCATCTAAAACAGTAGGTGTTTTTGTACCTATTTTGTCAAGATTTTGGGCAAAGGAGCTTCCTCCTAAATGAAATTCATCTTGACTAAAATCTAAATAATAGAGTGAGCCACCATTTGCTTTTACAACTGGATTCACCACATTTTGAATATCTGAACTATGACCTGCTGCAGATATAATAACGGTTCCTGGTGCGACTACATCACCATCAGGATATTTTTGTTTCATTGACAAAGAATCCTTTCCTGTAGGAATATTGATACCTAGTGCGATTGCAAAATCAGCACAAGCCTCAACTGCGTTATAAAGTCTAGCATCTTCACCTGGATTATTACATGGCCACATCCAGTTGGCTGACAAAGAAACACTTTTAAGCCCGTTTTCTAGTGGTGCCCATACTATGTTTGTCAATGCCTCTGCTATTGAATTGATACTTCCTTTAGCTGGATCAATCAATGCACTGATAGGAGCATGTCCAATTGAAGTTGCAATCCCTTGTGTACCTGAATAATCTAAGGCGATAACACCACAGTTGCTTAAAGGAAGCTGAATTTCCCCTACACACTGCTGCTGGGCCACTCTTCCGGTTACACATCGGTCCACTTTATTTGTAAGCCAATCTTTACAAGCTACAGCTTCCAATTGAAGGACTTGTTCTATGTAATTTTTTATTTTGTCTTGACTGTAGTAAATTTCAGAAAAATCAACTTTAATTACTTGATCTTTCATTAATGTTTTTGGGGCACTTCCAAATAAGGCTGAAAGAGATAAATCAACAGGTTTCTCATTATTTTTTTTTGAAATAAAGCTGAAATGTCGATCCTTAGTAACTTCCCCAACTATATAAAAAGGTGCACGCTCACGTTTTGCAATTTTTTCCAATAGGACTGCATCTTTTGGAGCTAAAATAAGTCCCATTCTTTCCTGTGATTCATTACCAATAATTTCTTTAGCAGAAAGAGTTACATCTCCTAGCGGAAGTTCATCAATTAGGATAGTTCCTCCAGTATCCTCAACCAATTCTGATAGACAGTTAAGATGTCCTCCTGCTCCGTGATCGTGAATAGAAATGATAGGGTTAGTAGGTGCCTCAACCAAAGCACGAATTGCATTGGCAACACGCTTTTGCATTTCAGGGTTAGAACGTTGGACAGCATTGAGTTCAATAGCACTACCAAACGCCCCTGTATCAGCAGATGAAACAGCTGCACCTCCCATTCCAATTCGATAATTATCGCCTCCTAAAATTATGATTTTATCTCCTTTTTTCGGTGATAATTTTCGAGCCTGTTCTTTTTTACCATATCCAATCCCTCCAGCCAGCATGATGACTTTATCAAAACTGAATTTATCGTTATTTTCTTTGTGTTCAAAAGTTAAAAGAGATCCAGTAATTAGTGGTTGTCCAAATTTATTTCCAAAATCCGACGCTCCGTTTGAAGCTTTTATTAGAATATCAATTGGTTTTTGGTACAACCATTTTCGTTCCGGAAAATTACTATTCTGCCGTTCTTTTTGAATTCGGGAGTAGGGGGTCATATAAACTGCAGTGCCAGCCAATGGAATTGAGCCTTGCCCACCAGCTAAACGGTCTCGTATTTCACCTCCTGAACCTGTAGCTGCACCATTAAACGGTTCAACTGTGGTGGGGAAATTATGTGTTTCAGCCTTTAGAGATATCACACTCTCCGTTTTAGTCTTTTTAAATGAGCTAGGCAAATCCCCTTTTTTAGGTGCAAATTGTTCTATCAAAGGCCCACCAATAAATGCGACATTGTCTTTATAGGCTGAAACAATGCTGTTAGGATTTATTTTTGATGTTTTTTTAATGAGATTAAAAAGACTACTCTTTTTTTTCTCACCATTGATAATAAATTGGCCGTTGAAAATTTTATGTCTGCAGTGTTCTGAGTTCACTTGCGAAAACCCAAAAACTTCAGAATCGGTTAGTGAACGATCTAACGAATTAGCAAGGTTTTCTAAATAATTGACTTCATTTTCATTTAAGGCAAGTCCCTCTTGTTTATTGAAGGCAGCAATATCATCTATCTGAAGAACAGCTTCAGGTAATAAATCAATTTCAAAAATTTCTTGATTAAGAGAATCAAAGGCATTTAAGAGCATGGGATCAGGATTTTTTACATTTTTTTTTGCTTCGTAAAATTCAATACGTTCAATTCCTGAAATCCCCATATTTTCTGCTATTTCAACTGCATTAGTACTCCAAGGTGTTACCATAGTAGCTCGAGGTCCATAAAAATCACCTAAAATAATTTCTGTTTTCAGAAGTGGCTGATCACTGAATAACCAGCTTAATTTTTCTTTTTGAGGGATGGTGATAGGTTGCTTGCATTTTACAGCAAAAACTTTCACAGATGAATCGCCAAAAAATAGGATCATGCGAATGAAATTATAAACAAAAATAAGTCATTACATTCAGATAGTTCAATCTTCTAACTATTGAATATATGAAGTTATCTTCTTTTTATTCACAGTTATTTTTAAATTGAAAATTTGATGTAATTATTGTTTAATCTTATCACATATTAATACTAAAACCAAATCTAATTCATAATAAAAAATACGTAAATTACATTAACAATCATTACTTTACATGGAAACTCAAATTCCAAATAACAATCACAAAGATATTCCTGGAAATCCCTCTACATCAAAAAGTAGCCATCTTCGATTGAGGGAATCGGCCGATGAATCAAGTTTGAGAGTATTGAGTTTGGATGATTGGAACTTTTGGCTTAATAATGGTTATGTAGTTGTTAAAAACGCAATTTCAAGATCTCAAGCCAAAAAAACAGCTGATTTTTTATGGGAGTTTGAGGAAAAAGATCCAAATAAACCTAAAGAATGGTATACATCACCTCGCGCTAAAATGCAAATGAAAGAGCTTCAAGGAACAGGAATGGTAGAGGTTTATAATCATCAATATTTATGGGAAAATAGACAAACGGTACGTGTCTACAATGCTTTTGTTGATATTTGGGGAACAGAAAAGCTATGGAGTACAATTGACCGTGCTAATCTTAACTTCCCAATTCAACCTGGATTTGAACATAAAGGATTTATTCACTGGGATTATGACCCGGAGACTAAGCCTCAAAATGTTCAAGGTGTATTGGCTTTATCAGATCAAATAGATCCTGAAATGGGAGGATTTCAATGTATTCCATGGCTTTTTCAAAATTATGACTCATGGAAATTATCTCAGCCCAAAGAACGTGATAGATTCCAGCCTAACACAAAAGACTTGAAGAAATATATAATAAAAGTTCCTTTAGAAGCTGGTGATTTATTAATATTTAATAGTCTTGAGCCCCATGGGATTCGTCCAAACAATTCCATAGATAAAGTTAGAATTGCCCAATATATATCAATGATGCCTGCAGATGAAAAAAACCTTTCCCTAAAAGAATGGAGAATCAATTCTTGGAAAAACAGAGTTTCTCCTGAAGGACATGCTTTTCCAGGTGATCCAAGAAACTGGGAACAAACCAAATATAATAAAGCAAAACTTAGTCCACTAGGGGAAAAGTTATTAGGACTTGATTCCTGGGTCTAAACAAAAAACACTAAAACTATTAATATTGCTCAAGTAATAGCAGAATCCATTGTTTATTTTGAAGGAAATTTTATAAATTATAAAATCAAGTTTTTTTCAATTTCGCAATATAAAAGCCATCAAAGCTACTTTCACTTGATAAAAAGGTTTGATCTTTTATTAATTCAAATGCTTCACCCTCTTTAGAATTTATAAAATCAGCTATTTGTAATTTATTTTCATTTGGAAAGATTGAGCAAGTGGCATAAACCATGACACCTCCTTTTTTTACTAGGGGAGCGTTTTTATTTAAAATATCTTTTTGCAATTCTTCAAGTTCAATAATTTTCTTTGGATTCATGTGCCATTTAATTGCAGGATTTCTCCTGATTACACCAAGGCCACTGCACGGTGCATCAATTAGTACTGCATCTATTTCTCCTTTATGTCGTAGATAGAATTCTTTATTGCCAGTTGTTAATATCTGGATATTAGAGACCCCATTTCTTAATGCTCTTTTAAGGAGTTGCTCTAATTTATTTGGGTCTGGATCTAGAGCAAATATTTTACCTTTATTTTTCATCAATGCAGCTAAATGGAGGCTTTTACCACCACCACCCGCACATGAATCTAGAATTAGATTCCCTGGTTTTGGATCTATCCAACGGGCTACTCTCTGAGAATTAGCATCTTGAATTTCAAAAAAACCTTTTAAAAAAAGAGGATTTTGATTTAAATTTTGATGCTTATCAATAATTAAGGCCTCCGGAATCTCATTGTGTTGATTAGCTTCAATATTAAAATCTTTTTTTAATTGTTTTTGAAGCTTTAGGGGATCTTGTTTCAAAGTATTGCATCTTAAGACTAGAGAAGCTGTTTTGTTGAGTGATTGAATCTCTTTTATCCAAATAGTTTCATTAAAACTCTTTAATCCTAAATCATCAAGCCAATCAGGTATTGACTCTATTATTTTTCTTGCTGTTGTTTTTGGATTTATGGGTAAAGAAATTTTCAAATCTTTCAGTTTTGATAACTCATCCCATCCAGGTAAAGTTCTTCCTTTAGTCAAAAGCCAAACGCCTAGAAGTTCCCAATAATAATTCTCAGATTCTAAACTTAGGGTCCCCAGATATTCGTACGTTCGTTTCCAACGAACACAATCTAAAACGGCTTCGCCTAGTTGCCTTCGATCTCTGGATCCCCATTTTCTATTTTGCTTTAAAAGTTTATTCAGACAAGGGCGAAGAGCCTCATTTTTTTCTAAAATTTGCTGAAGTCCTTCAACAATTCCTATTGCAATATTCCTATGTATTTTCACTAGAGTAAAGGGTTCTTTTTATTTGCGATCCTTTTCTTTCTGTTTATTAGTATTTCGAATCCGTTTAAACATCAATTTATCAAATTCCATTTCTCGGACAAGAATCTTAAGAACAATTTCAGGACGAATAACCTCTAAAAACTTTCGATTTCGCTCGTGTTTAATGGACATGCCAAGTTGTTCTAAACTGTTGTAATCATTGATGTATTTAAAAGCATTCTCAGATGAAATTGTATCAAAAGGCTGAAGTAGCTCTTTTCTTAATTGCTTTTTAACTCTCCATACTTCATCGTGATATTGTTTTTCTGAATTTTGAAAAAGGGGTTCAAAAGATTTTTTTTCTTTATCAGATAAATCATTATTCTCGAGAATAAAACTCATTTTCATCTTTTTAATTTCTTCGAAGCCATTAATCCTTCGTTGAGCCATTGATTGATTACTCAAAAACAACGAAATTAGAATCACAGGAAAAACAAAAAAACTTTTCATTGAATTATGGCTTAGAAACCTGATTTATATTAAATTTTACGTTTTCTTCCATCATTGTTAACATTTCATAGCTGTTAAAATCTTCCAAATAATAGTTTTCAATAAAGTCATTCAGAGCTTGGTCTTTCTTAATTTTATCTGCTGTGCTAATTTGAAAAATAGAAGCAATTAATAAAATAGCAGCAGCTAATGAGGTAAATTGAAGAATTAAATTTTTTGAAGTTTTTTTATTTGATGAATTGCTAATTTTTATAGTCTTTAGCAAAGAGGACTCTAAATTCTCAAAATACTCTTCAGGTGAACTAAAAGGGTTGAGTTTAGATATTAAATCTTCTGAATTACAAATTTGACCTTCTAATTCATCGAAATACCTCTCGGGAATTTTAAATGGATTTTTTTGTCTTAAATTAATCATTTATTATAATTTTAATTTTTTTTACTGCATGGTGATAGGAAGCTTTTAAAGCTCCCACACTGGTGTCCAATACTTCGGATATATCTTTATAGGACATATTATCAAAATAACGCATATTAAATACAATACGCTGTTTCTCAGGTAAACGGGCTATCATTTTTTGTAAATTATGAGCAGCATCATTACCATCAAAATAGGAGTCGGCCTTCAAGCCATCTGTTTTTGCTTCAATCCATTCCTGATTTTGAATACCCATTTTTTTGGCTTTGCTATTAATAAAATTTAAAGATTCATTAGTAGCAATTCGATACATCCAGGTATACAATGAACTAGTTTCTCTGAAATTATCAATATTCAAATGAATTTTGATAAATGTATTTTGAATGACATCATGCGCATCGTCATGATCAAGAACTAATTTTCGAATATGCCAATATAAACGTTCCTTGTATTCAGAAACTAGCCTCTTAAAAGCTTTTTCTTTAGTTTCAGAATTCTTCAATGCATTAACAAAAATGGACTGTTGTTTCGACAAAACTTTATTTTTATTAATTATATGACAAAAGATATGAATAAAAGTTTAATCCATCTTTTGAATTTGAACCCAGTTATTATATTCCTCACTCGATTCCAATAATTTTTTATGAGTTCCAGAAGCAACTATTTTTCCTTGTTTTAAAACTAAAATCAAATCAGCTTTTTGAATAGTTGAAAGCCGGTGAGCAATTACTAATGAAGTTCTGTTCTTCATTAGCTCTTCAAGCGCATTTTGAACTTCTTTTTCTGCTTCAGTATCCAGCGCTGATGTTGCCTCATCAAGAATAAGAAGTTCAGGATCCTTAAGTAAAGCTCTTGCTATAGTCAATCTTTGTTTTTGACCACCAGAGAGTTGATTCCCCGAATCCCCAATTACAGTATCATATCCTTTTGCCATTTTTTGAATGAATTCATCTGCATTTGCAGCTATTGCTGCAGACTTAATTGCTTTAAAAGATGCTTTTGAATTTCCAAGTTTTAGATTGTTGTAAACAGTGTCATTAAACAGGATAGACTCTTGGGTAACCATGCCTATTTTTTGATAAAGACTTTCTTTTTTAATTCTATTGATTGGAACACCATCAATTTTTATGCTTCCCTGATCAATATCATAAAATCTATTTAATAAAGAAGTTAAAGTAGTTTTTCCACTTCCAGAGGGTCCTACAAGTGCGACCATTTGTCCTTTTGAAATTTTAAAAGAAACGTCTTTTAAAACCGGTTTATTTTCATAATGAAAAGCAACTTTATCAAATATGATAGACCTCTTAAAGTAGTCCAATATATATGCATTTGGTTTATCTTTCAGTTGATCTTTTGTATTTAAAATATCAAGAATTCTCTCAGCTGCAGCATTTCCTTTTTCAATGCTATAACTTGCTTTACTGATAGCTTTTGCTGGGGTAAGAATATTGTAAGCCAGCCCCATATAAACTATGAAAGAAGTCCCAGAAATACTTCCCTCTACTAGAACCATTTTTCCCCCAAACCAAAGTAAAACTCCTATTGCTACTATACCTAAAAATTCACTTGTAGGACCTGCAAGACTGGTACGGTGTAGAAGTTGATTTGAAAAAAAATAAAAGCGATTGGTAGCAGCTTTAAATTTTTTTTTAAAATGATCTCCTGCCAAGAAGGTCTTGATGATTTTTTGACCTTTTATTGTTTCATCAATCAAGGATAAAAAGTCCCCCTGTTTTTGCTGAACCTTGTCAGATTTACTTTTTAAATTTTTCCCTATTCTGGAAATTATCAATCCTGAAATGGGAATGAAAAATAGAACAAATAAGGTAAGCTTTGCACTAAAAAAAAGCATTGCAACCAATGAGAATAGTATAGTAAGGGGTTCCCTAACGATTAGTTCTAAAATTGATAAAAATGAAATTTGTAATTCAGTTACATCAGATGTGATTTTAGCCATTAAATCACCCTTCTTTGTTTTACTAAAATATGAGAGGGGAAGCGAAATGATTTTAAGATAGATCTTATTTCGAAGGTCGTTAATAATCCCATTGCGCAAGTAAGTAATAAAATATAAAGCAAGATAATTGCTAATATTTTTTAATAAAAACATACTCACTACCAATCCAATGACAAGCATTAAAGTGCCTTCTGGATCATCATCCACACGTTTTGAAATATAAAAACTTAGACTGTCTTTTAAGTAATGATGAACACTAAAAATTCCATTGTATTTGGCAGGTTCTATTCTGTTTTCAGTGGTTTCAAAAAGAACGTTGAGCATTGGTATTAAGGAGACGAACGATAATGCACTGAAAAGGGCATAAAAGGCATTAAACGTAATATTTAATAAAGCATAACTTTTGTATTTCCAGCCAAATTTTAAAATATTTTGAAATGAAGATTTCATTAGGGCAAAATTGCTGAGATCATATCGTTTAAACGTTTTTCAAGAATATTTTCTTGTTCTTTCCAGCTAAGTTTTAAATTAAATTCTCTATTTACACTAAAGTAATATTTTATTTTAGGTTCTGTTCCGCTTGGACGAAGGGCAATTTTTGATCCATCTTGTAGCTTAAATATCAAAACATTTGATGGGCTGAATGCAAGTTTCCGTTTTTCTTTTAGCTTAAAATTATAAGATGTTAGATTGAGATAATCCTCTAAAACATCAACAGCTGAACCACTAATACTTTTTGGAGGATTATCTCGAAACCTTTTCATTTGATTTTCGATATATTCCACTCCAGACTTTCCTTTTTTTGTTATTGAAACCAAATGTTCTTTATAGATTCCATATTTTTTGTAGCAATCAATTAAGAGCTCAAAAAAACTACTTCCATTTTTTATTGCTTCATTTGCGACTTCACAGGCAAGTAAACTGGCAGAAATTGCGTCTTTATCACGAACTGAATCTCCAACTAAATAACCAAAACTTTCTTCACCCCCTCCAATAAATTGAAGGTCAGAAAAGTCTTCTATAAGTTTAGCTATCCATTTAAATCCAGTAAGTGTATTTTTATACTGGACACCATGGTATTCAGCAATTTTTTGAATTAATGGTGTAGAAACAATCGTAGAGGCTACAAAGCAGTTTTTATGCAACTTCTTTTGTACTGCTTTTTTTTGAAGCAAAAATTCAGTCAGAACTACCATAATTTGATTTCCATTCAAATAATACCAATCTGAATTTGAGTCTTTAACCACAAGGCCGAAGCGATCAGCATCCGGGTCAGTACCAATAACGATATCTGCTTTTTTTTCTGAAGCCAACGCAACGGCTTTTTCTAAGGCCTCTTGTTCTTCAGGATTTGGGGAGACAACTGTTGGAAAGTTACCATTGGGTTGAATTTGTTCCTGAACAATTGAAACTTTGTTATATCCTGCCTGATCTAAAACTTGAGGTAGAGCAGTAATGGAGGTTCCGTGAATTGGGGTAAAAACAATTTTAAGTAGTTTATTTTTTCTGTAGTCAAATAAGGCTGTATTTAAAACATCCTTTTGATATGCTGAGTCAATTTCTTCATCTATGAATTTTAGTAAGTCTGGATTACCTTCAAATTTGATTGACTCAAAAGAAGTGTCTTGTATTTTCCGACTGATTGCTTTATCATGGGGCGGAACTATCTGTCCACCATCTTTTCCATAAACCTTGTATCCATTGTATTCTGGCGGATTATGAGAGGCTGTTAATACAATACCACAATGAGCATTTAAATACCTCACAGCAAAAGAAAGTTCCGGTGTAGGTCTTAAATCGCTGAACAGATAACATTTAATACCATTTGCTGTAAAGATGTCAGCACATATTTTAGCTAGCTCTTTACTTTGGTGTCTACAATCGAAAGCTATAACAACACTCACTTTTTCATCTGTAAATTCCTTCAATAAATAATCAGAAAGTCCTTGAGTGTTTTTTCCAAGCGTATACTTATTTATCCGGTTTGTTCCTACACCCATTATTCCTCTCATCCCACCAGTGCCAAACTCCAAATCTTTATAGAACGCATCTTCTGCTTCTTTAGGCAATTTATAAAGATCTACTACTCGGTTTTGAGTATCATTATCGAATGGAGGCATTTGCCATTCAAGCATACGACTTTTAATGCACATTTTTATACTGTTTCTTTAATATTGTAACGATTTGTTAGTTTTGAATTTCTTAACACCAATTCTCCTAAAAATCCAGCTATAAAAAATTGACTCCCCAATATCATTAGTGTAAGTGAAATGTAGAATTCTGGGCGTTGAGTTATTAACCTAGCATTAGTGTCTAAATACAACTTGTCAATTCCAAGGAAGAGGATAAATCCAAATCCAAAAAGTAGCATAATGGTTCCCCAAAGCCCAAAGAAATGCATGGGTCTTTTGCCAAAACTATTCACAAACCATAATGTAATAAGATCTAAAAAACCTTTAAAGAAACGATCAGCTCCAAATTTTGTCTTACCATACTGTCTTGCTCTATGCTGAACAACTTGTTCACCTATTTTATAAAAACCTACTTGAGAGGCAAGAACTGGTATATAACGATGCATTTCTCCATGAACATCAATATTTTTTATAACATTTTTTCGGTATACTTTAATGCCACAATTAAAGTCATGTAATTTAATACTTGAAACCTTTCTTGCTGCCCAATTAAATAATTTTGACGGTAAGTTTTTGAATAGCAGAGAATCAAAACGCTTTTTCTTCCAGCCCGAGATTAAATCTAAATTGTTATCTCTTAGGGTCTGAACCATTTTTGGGAGCTCTTCTGGAGAATCTTGCAAATCACAATCCAATGTAGCTACATATTTCTTTTTAGCAGCTTTGAAACCCGCATTTAAAGCTTGTGATTTCCCATAATTTTTTGTGAAACTAATAGCTTTAACTTCATTATGCTCCTTGGCAAGAGTTTGGATTATTTCCCATGATCCATCAGTACTTCCGTCATCAATGAAAATGACTTCTAAAGAAGATACTTTTCCCTGTAATGCTTTCAAAATCGATTCGAAAAGGGGACGTATTGACTCTTCTTCATTTAAAAGAGGTATAATGATAGAAAGTTCAAAGCTGTTTTGCATTTTACACAAAACTACAAAAATTGGCTTACTCGGGCCTAGATTTCTTAACGATTAAACCTCCAATTAAAGAGATAATGAATCCAAAAAATAATGCAAAAATTATTTGGACAGCTGAAAAAATTAATGGACTTGACATTTTTTCTTGTATCGATCGAGTTGTGTCTAGGGCTTCTTGAGGTATTTCAGGATTTTCAGCACACAGTGTATCTATTGTTAAATCAAGTGATTTTTGCATTGTATCAGGATCTAAAAAGTTAACAAGTATTTGAGTATAAATAATCCCTATTAAAGCAGACACTAAAGAAACTCCTAACCCCGTTTTTAGACATTCAGATAGAGAAACAAAGCCTTGATTTTGATTTTTAAATGATATAAAAGAATAAAGCAGTACTCCTACCATTATAATAAGAGAAACTATTCCTGCAGTAGAATCGTTTTTGTAATGCATATCAAGAAAAAAAAGCATTAGTTGAAATATAACAGAAATTGAACCTAGAATAACGCCAAAAGTAATTATAGTTGATTTAATCGAAGGAGCCTGGTTATCCATATTTTTCAAATTTAGATTCTTTAGCGAATATAAAAAAAGATATATGGGTTCGTGTTATTTTAAAAAATAAAAATTAAATTTGTGCTCGAATTTATATTATGAAAACAGAAATACATCCAGATAATTATCGTTTAGTAGCATTTAAGGATATGTCAAACGATGATGTGTTTATTACAAAATCAACAGTTAATTCTAAAGAAACTATTGAACATGAAGGTGTTGAATATCCACTTATCAAACTTGAAATTTCAAGAACATCTCATCCTTTCTACACCGGTAAATCGAAACTGGTTGATACTGCTGGTAGAATTGATAAGTTTAAAAATAAATATTCAAAGTTTAAAAAGGAATAAAAAACTATCAAAGGACTTTATCATTTATATTTTCATTCCTTGTAAACATTTTTTAAGACCAATAAATTGATTGGATTGATTGTCATTCCTTTTACATCTTTTTGAACAAAGCGAACAACCTCATCATAATAGAGCGGAACAATTGGAAATTCTTTCATAATTAATTCATCCATCTGCTCGTATTTCTGAATTCTAAGATTTTCTATAGGCGTAATCATAGCTTGTTTGTAAAGAGAATCATAAGTCTTATTTTTAAAGTGGGTGTAGTTAGGACCGTTTGGTGAAAAGTTTTTGCTGTAAAACAAAGACAGATAATTTTCTGCATCTGGGTAATCTGCAATCCAGCTAGCTCTAAAGAGTTGTAACTTACCAGAAGATTTTGCTTGCCTAAGTGAGGCTGTAGGCATTACTTCAACTAGAATATCAATTCCAATTTTTTGCATTTCTCCTTGAAAGTATTCACATAAATCAAGATAATTTGAATCAGTTGTTAGGATGATCTTAGGTTTGGATTGTGTTTCTTCAATAAATTCTTCTACTAACATTCTAGCCTTTTTAGGATTAAAAGAAAATACCTCTTGAGTATTACCGGAAAGCCCTTTTGGTATAAATCCTTTTTTAGCTGGATAACCAATATTATTTCTTAAATAAGCAATCATAAGTTTTCTGTCAAATCCTATATTAAGTGCTTCTCTGATTTTTGGTGATTGAATTGCTGGATTGGGATTATCCAAGTAAATCCCAATATATTCTGTATTGAGATATGGGCCTTTTAGCAGTTCCAATTTCTTTTTGTAATTTGTTTGGAGTTCACCTTTTGGGGTCAAAAGCTCATCTTTATATGAGTTGTCAAGTGAATTGATGAAATCCAACTTTCCTTGAAGAAACAACATGAACTCACTTTGAATATCTGGAATGAATTGAATGGCAATAGATTCTAAATAAGGAAGTT
>MDTG01404647.1_pt1 | contig 15814 bp, 16 predicted proteins | sample 811421 | NCBI WGS metagenome assembly MDTG01 (sample SAMN05326645, study PRJNA326480) | marine metagenome | isolation source: seawater | place: Pacific Ocean: South East | collected 2011 | reverse complement strand
CTGAACCAAATTAGGTTCCCTACAGGGTCCTCTACCCATATATCAATATCGTCTGGGTTGTTGTCTGGCCAATTAACCGTCACTATATATTCGGCTTTTGGATTAACGATGCCGCTTTTGGAGACTGGATTCATAAACAGTATCGCTACTAAAAAAAGAAAAGTGAAGCCGAGTAATGCATTAAACAATAGGTCGGTGAAAGGGTCGAAGGCGTTACGGCTTTTACCGAAGAAAACCGTAGATTTATTCACAGAGATTTACCTGGGCCGGTGCCTTTGAGAATAACCAATTCGTTTATTAGATTCTCGGCCCCTTTGTCCAAAATTAGGTTCTGAAAAGCTAAGGTTGAACTCCCAAAAATTCCAGCTAACGTTGTGTAAAGTGCTGTTGCCATGCCGGCACTCATTTTGCTTAAGATCTGTTGCACAGAGCTTACATCGAAAGTTGTAATTTCTGTTACTGGACCTAACATTAAGATAAAGCCAATAATCGTGCCTAGCAAACCGAGTTTAAGTATTGACTCTGACAAAAACCAATTGACTTCGTGATTGCCTTTACACCTCTCGTGCAGAAAAAACAAAAGATTGATACTCTCTTTTTCCTTCTCATAGAAATCATAATCTTTTTCGTCCATAAATAGCCGCAAATTCTGAAGGATATCTTTAAATGACCTTTGTTTTTTTCCAGTATTTTTTTGAGAATTGGTAGTAAAAAGTTTTAAAGTATCTATTTCTTCCGAAAGAAATTTGGCACGAGCTCCTGACTTTATTGTTCCAAATAAATAAAGACCAGCTATTAAGAATACAATTTTACTCCTGTCAGCATAGAACAATTGTTCAACATAACCTTCTAAGGTCGCTACCGTAATTAAGAAAGCTAAAAAGCTGACGAACACTAACCAATAAAGAAAGATCCAGTGTTCGTTTTGTTCGAATTTCTTCATATCTTAATCTTTAGTGGTCGCTAATCCTTAATATACATAGGATAGTTTGATTATGCTAATCACTTATAATGACCTTTGTTCCGAGAATGACGAATGGTTTTAACTCTCTAACTTCGAAATTCCTCAAGGCAACACAGCCTTCTGTCCAGTCGATATTCCTATGAATTAGCAGTTTTTTTGATGTTTCTTTTCCGATACCATGTATTCCGATTGCGCCACCTAGTTTGGTATTTTGAGGAGGTTGTTTCCCATCCCTGATTGCTTTAAAAATATTTTTAAACTCATCCCTAGATATCTTTCTGCTTCTATAACCATAATATGCGTCTTTAAGGTTTGGATAGTTAATTCTTATAAAATAATCGAACTTACTTTTTTCATTGAAGCCTGTAACATAATAAGTGCCTATTGGAGTTTTCTTGTCCCCTATCTCTTTTTTGTCTCCTTTACCACCTCGGCCCGTAGCGACACTAAATTTTTTGATTTTCTCTCCACGATTGTTCTCTATCAGAAGGGTGCTATCACTTTTGTCGACTTTGATAACATAGGGCGTAGATGAGCTGGCTGAAGAAATTGAGAATATTAAGCATATGAAAATAAAGAAAATCATTTTAGGTCTTTATACAATTCCGTACTTTCGAGTGAGTTTTTTCGTCTATTTTTTCGCTACAATAGCGCTATTATTTGAAGTAATAAAAGTTTTTATATTTACACTAGACCATGGTATCCAACGGAAGCTTAAGCCTCAAGAACTGTTCGCTAATTAAAAAGCCTTGGATTAATTCACTATGCAAAATAAGATAGAAAGATATACTAGGATAGCTGTAGCTGCGCACTGGTTTACGGTTGTCTTAGTTTGTACTATGTTTATTCTCGGTTGGTATATGGTGGAGTTACCTCGAGGGAGCAGCAGGGGATTTTATTTTTCACTGCATAAGTCGCTAGGCATTCTGACTTTTCTTTTGATAATTTTCCGCTTAGCATGGCGTATTATGAGGCCCCCGCCTGGTCGTCCTCCTGAAATAGGAGACTTTAGAGGAATACTGGCTAATGTCGTCCATAAGGCGTTTTATTTCGTGTTAGTGTTGCAACCGATAACTGGTTATTTGTCTTCTTCTTTTAGCGGTTATAAGACGAATTTCTTCTCTGTGCCATTGCCTTACTGGGGATGGAGTGACCCTCCTCTGAATGAATTTTTCACACAACTACATGTTGTTTTTTCAACTTTTCTTGTTTTCTTAATAATTATGCATCTGATGGGTGTTGTGCTACACGTCATAGAAGGGCATGGACACCTGCTTAAGCGGATGTGGTTTTGATGATAATCCCGCTCTTGCTTGGTCAAAAACCATCAAAATCTAGTGAGAGGAATTAATACAGTTTCATAAAGGTTAATCATTTGAATAAGTCCTCCATAAGACGATTGTTACTAATATATGAGACATTTTTTGTGCTCCTGGTTTTTATATCGGTGTTTGTGGGATTGGGTTGGTCGTACTTTTGGTTGAAATGGTCTCAGGAAACGGTTCGCTTGGCGGAGATGTCTCGTATTAATGAGAGTCTGGGTAGACATTTTATCGACGATTTAAGTTCTCTCCGGAAAAAAAACATTTATTTGAAAGCTAGCAGTCTAGAGAGTGTGCGTGTTTCGCTCAAGAATAGTTTGGTCCAACTAGATCAACTAAGAAGATTGTCTAGTAATAGAGCAGAAGATTATGCGGTCCAGGAATTGCAGGTTGCTGCTTCTTATGCTTTGGATTTTTTGACTAATTATCAACGGGAATGGTCGCTTGCAATAGATAAGGGGAATATTTTAACCAAAGGATGGCACTCTCGAGATATAAAGCCTGAGTCCCTAGAATACTGCTTAAAGCCTGGGATGAGTGATTTGGGAGAGCTAGCATGTCAGATTGTATCTATGAAGCGTGATTTTCACTTTGCTTTGATATCTTTGCGAGGCGTTATAGAACAACAGAGATTCTTTCAGGAGTCTTCAAAACAGAATTGGAGTAGGTTTGGTTCACTAACATTGCTAGTTTTGATAGTCGCTTCCATCCTTCTGTTACTTTTATCCAGACGAGGTTTGCATCGCCAGTTCTGGACGCCATTACAGACCATCGTGTCCAATTCCGAAGCGTTACTGAAGGGCTTTAACAAAGAAAAATTACCTGAGGTTGGAGCGCAAGAGATTAGACTCCTTGCTTCCGAAATAAATCTTATAGCTGAAGCACTCGAACTCAGTCGTGAGGAGCTAAAAACTAACGAAAGACAAACTGCGTTGGCTAAACTAGTCCCTGTTATTGCTCATAATGTTAAAAACCCGCTGGCGTCTATTCGGGCTAATGCTCAGTTACTAGAGGCAAGCCAGTCTCGAGCAGAGATTAATGAAAGTCAAATTGCCATTTTGACTACTGTAGATAAGTTAACTAGATGGATTAATTCGCTCGTATCCTATTTGCACCCAGTGAGTCCTCGTTTTGCTCCAAACGATTTTCGAAATGTAGTCGAGGAGGCAGTAGGTTTGTTAAGCAATCCGGCTGTTCCGAAGAACATCACGATAAATTACGAAAACTGGGATGAATCTGTAGAAATATTCGTGGACACAGATCTCATGGAGCAGGCAATATTTTGTCTTCTTATTAATGCTATTGATGCTAGTCCAAACGATGGTGAAATCAGGGTGGGCTTTCATGCGAGCTCAGAAAAATGCTTGCTCTATATTGAAGATGATGGTCCAGGCTTGCCCTTTGAATACCGAGCTACAGAATTAAAGCCTGGCCCCTCTACCAAAGAGTTTGGTACAGGTTTAGGTCTCCCTATAGTTCAAAAAGTGTGTGACTCTCATGGTTTTACATTTGATTTTCAAAAATCAGGAGGAAAAGGAGCTAGAGCTGTTATTTATTTTCGAAAACAAAAGCGAGAGAATGAATGAATCATTTTGATAAGACTACTGGTCTAATACCTAAAGTGTTGTTGGTGGATGATGAGCAAGCCTTTGGGAGGGCAGTTCAAAGGCATCTAGAGAAGGATGGATATTTTTGTGAGCACGTGTGTAGTTTAGAGGGAGCTAGAGAGTTTTTAATGACACAGTCGCCTAGCTTGCTGATTCTGGATATGAAGCTTCCCGATGGTAGTGGATTACAGTTGTTGGAGGAGATCGAAGAAAAACGAGACTTTCCAGTGCTTGTGCTGACCGCCTATGCTACGGTAAACAATGCAGTTGCAGCTATGAAAATGAAGGCATGTGATTATCTAAGTAAGCCCATTGATTTAGATGCGTTGTCAAAGCTGGTGTTTTCATTAGTGGGGGAGTGGAATACATCTGCTAAATCCGCTACGGAGAGATCATTTCAAACCTTGGCTGATATCGAGCAAGCTATGATTAGAGCAGCTTTGATGGCTTCTAAAGGCAATGTATCAAAAGCGGCCAGAAATTTGGGTTTGGGCAGGATGGCACTTAGGCATCGAATTAAAAAATATGAAATAATTTATAGTTCAGATAATTAGTCGATATGAGCTCGGCAAATGGTTTACAGAGAAAAAATAGGGGTGAAGTTAATGGATTCTGAAAAACGTGTAGAAATAGAGGCAGCTACTTTTCGACATTTGGTAAATTTTTTGCGTGAAAATACCGATGTACAAAATATAGATTTGATGAATTTAGCCGGTTTCTGTCGCAATTGCATATCGAAGTGGTATCGAGCAGAAGCAGAAAAGGAAGGGGTTAAACTTGAATATGAAGATGCTAGGGAGATAATATACGGTATGCCTTACAACGACTGGAAAGAAAAATACCAGAGTAAGGCATCACAGGAGCAAATTGATATTTATAACAAGAAGAATTAGGTGGGGAGCATCGGGTTCTTGATCGAAAGTTTTGGGATTAAGTGAAGCTCTTATTTAAACATGTTCCGTAAAATGCTAAAGATTTTAGTAATCACTTTTTTGTTTCAATGTTTGTCCTATGCCAACGAAGAAGATTTTGAAGAGCTTATTGTTATAGGGCTGTCTCCAGGAACAAATAACCTTTTAGACTCATTTAAGGCCCCCTACAAGGCTCAAAAAATCGATAGCTCTAATGTAGCACTTTTCTTTGCAAATGACTTGCCCTCTTCTCTTGAGAGATCCATTGGAGGCGCGCATCTGACCGATGCTCAAAATAACCCATTCCAAAAGGACCTGTCTTTTCGTGGCTACTCTTCGTCACCTCTGCTTGGTGTTTCGCAGGGGTTGTCAATATATCTAGGAAGTACACGTTTGAATGAACCATTAGGCCAAGAGGTTAACTGGGACATGATACCGATTAGTGCAGTTTCGAATATTACGTTGATCTCTGGAGCTACACCGCTTTTTGGGCTTAATTCCTTGGGAGGCTCTTTGAGTCTTGAAACGAAAACCGGGTTTAGTTTCGATAAGACCAGCATAGACTTAAGTACTGGCGCTTGGGGGCGGCATATTGCGAATATTCAGCATGGTCGAAATAATGGCCGGCTGGGATATTATGTGAACTTAAGCTACACAGAAGAAGACGGTTGGAGAGATCTTTCTGAGTCAGAGTTGCAAAATGTTTACGGGGCTTTCTCTTTTCGCAATGAGCTTATTTCGGGGGACGTTTTTTACTTGCATGGAAATAGCGATTTAGCGGGAAATGGGGCAGTTCCCGAGGCGCTCCTTCAACAGGACCGCGACTCTATATTCACTGCTCCCGATTTAACTGAGAATAAAACCAACTTGGTAATCGCTGAATTTGATCTTGGATTATTCAACGGGATCGAGTTTGGGATTGATGCTTTCTATAGAAAAACCAAAACTAATGCTTTTAATGGTGATGCTTCTGAGCTGTCCGTTTGTCGTTTAGGAGAAAGCGAATTTTTAGTAGAAGGGCTCAGAGAAAATATTGGTGAACTCAATGGAATAAGTGAAAATGCTATTTGCGGTGGAGCAAATATTTTCGAGGCTAACAATGTGGACGATTTAGAAGACGCCATTAATGCCTCGGCTGCAGGTTTGGATTTTGACTTGGATGATGTGGATGATGATGAAATTTCTGGAACGGGGCTTGTCAGTGACTCTGCCATCAATAATATTTCCGATCGAGAACAGGAGTCCTACGGGTTCTCTACTAACATTGGAGCAACCATTAATTTCTTAGGGTTTGATAACACATTAGATACGGGGATAGCCTATAATGAAGGTCTGGCAAGATTCAATTCTTTAACGGAGTTGTCATTGATGGACCCTCTTACTCGCAGCACGCGAGGTTTGGGGCTCGGAACTTTTTTGAATGAGGAGGCCACAAATGTCTCTACAAAAAACCAAGTTTGGGAGGCTTACATTAATAATGCCATTGATCTATCGGACGACTTTCTTTTCTCGATTGGTTTAAAGTATTTTTATGCAGATATTGAGATAGCTGATCGTTCAGGAGAACGACCTGAACTGAACGGCGAACACCAATTTGATCGACCGAATTATATGTTAGGTGTGAGCTATAGCTTGTCTTCCAGTATGGTACTTTATGGAAACTATGGAGAGTCTTCTCGAGTTCCAACACCAATAGAGCTTTCTTGCAATGAAGGTGTTTTCCAGGTCGCTCAGAATTTCGCTGTTCAACGCGGCCAAGATCCTGATGAAGTGGATTTCGAGTGCAGATTACCGAATGCTTTTGTTGCTGATCCCCCTTTGAAGCAAGTGGTTGCCAAGGGGTTTGAAGTGGGAGTCCGAGTTAATTTTGAATGGTTGGAAACAGATTTAAGCTATCACAATCACATTAATAATGATGATATTATTTTTCAGTCTACTGGACGAAGCACTGGGTTGTTCGCTAACGTAGATGAGACAAAAAGAGAAGGAGTAGATTTTTTGCTTCGAGGGACTTTTGAAAAATTCGATTTTGGATTGAATTATAATTTTCTGAAGGCAACTTTTGAGGATGAACTGAGGATTCTGAGTCCCAACCATCCATTCGCAAGCGCTGACGGAGAAGTGTTAGTCTCTACTGGCAACTATTTACCCAGCATACCTAAACATCAATTGAAAGTATTTTCGACATTGCAAGTGACTGAAAAAATTATGTTGAGCCCTGGTATGACTTTCACTTCGGAACAGTTTTTAAGAGGAGATGAATCTAACCAACTCCCCAGATTAGATAGTTATTTTCTGTTTGATGTTTCAGTTATATACAAAATAAGGGCTGGACTTAATTGGTACTTAAAAATAGATAACCTATTTGATAATGATTATGAGAATTTTGGGGTAGTGGGAGAGGATCCTAGATCAGTCATTCCGTCGATTAACACTAATCCTGAGCGATTTCTTTCCCCGGGAGCTCCGAGGGGTATTTGGCTAGGATTAAAGGTAAGTATCTAAAGGATATTAATCATCAATAACTATCCCCCAGGGGAATTTGCCAACCGGTATAGTTAATGTTCTAGTTTGGCTAACGGTATCGATTACAGATATCTGATTATCGACTCCATCCGTTGAATAAAGTGTTTTGCCATCGGCACTGAGAGCGAGGCCCCACACTCTTTTCCCTACGGGGATACTTTTTTGCAATTCTAATGTATTAGCATCAAGAAAAAAGACTTTGTTGGCTCGGCCTCCTGCCACATAAAGCTGTGTCCCATCCCTACTTAACAAAATGTCTTTAGGCTTCGCACTACTGTCCATCAAAGCATTTTTGCCTAGAATACTCCCAGAGGCCACGTCGATTTTCTTTACTTCTCCGCTTATTTCTGAGGTAGCGTATGCTACGGTCCCGTCCAAACTAAAGCATGCCGATCTAGGTCGAGCACCTACTAAAATATTTCTTAGAATAGTGTGAGATGGAACCGAAATGAGGTGTAACATATTCGTCGATTCGCTAGTCACAATCACTATCTTTCCATCTGGAGAGATGGCAACTCCTTCTGGTTCGATCCCTACCTCTATTTCGGCGAGTAGAGTGCCTGTTTTAGGATCGTACACCGACGCTTTAGCATCTTCCTCATTCGAGATATAGAGATTTCCGTTTGGATGCACAGCGAAAGCTTCTGGATCATCTCCGCTTTTAAATTTTCTTAGAACTTGCAGCGATTGAGTATCGATAACTGCTATTTGGTTATCGCCGCTAATCGCTACATATAGTTCGGTTCTATCAGGTGATAGACCAATGCCCCTGGGCCTTGTGCCTAAAGATATGCTTTTTATTACAGTATTGGAGTTGGCGTCTATCACCGTTAAAGAGTTCCCATATTCGTTACTCACGAAGATACGGTTCGAAGCCGCGTTGCTGTTGTTAAAATTAAATACAATGAAAAGTAAAAGTAAGTTTCGTAACATTTTTTCCTCGTAGTGTTATTTATAGCAATCGATGGTGCCGAGGCTATCTAATTGGCTTTTAGTGTTGGGACCAGGCGGAGGGATTTCACCTATCACTTCGTCGTTTTGCGTGATTAGGACCGGTTGCCTTAACTGCCCGTTTTCACGGAAACTCATACTTACACCTTTCTGACCATCAAACTTTAAATTATTTTTGATTGTTGAAAGTAATCTATCGGAGTTTGGAGACCGTGCGATGGTATCGGAGATAATTTTAATACTTGCCCAACCCGCCCAAGCAAGTTCACTCATTGGTTCGTTAAATTTTTGTTGGTATCTGGAGTTTAATTGGGAAGCAGCATACTTCCTCAGAGAATGGTGCCACCCTATTGCTTTGCTAGAGGGATTAATTTTTCCTCTTGACCATTGACTAGCTGCGTCATCGAGCATGGCCTCACTGGTAATTACATGTAGTAGATTATCGTGGCATTCCTCCCTGAGAGCTTCAGAGCGCTCAGAGACATTGAAGATAGGAATTTCTGTGGACTCTGTTGCAAACATCCTCAATCCAGAAGCATCTTCCTTCGACACGACTGCTTTTAGATTCCCGAGGACACGAATTTGCAGGGGAGTGGGGTTGTCGAGAATTCGGAACGAGCGGCCGAGAAATTTGCCTTGAATATTAGACTCCTGTAATCCAAGTTCTACACCTCGGCGAGCTTCGCTATTGGTGTCGCCAATGTAACCTATCAATATCTCTTCCTGCGCTAAGACGGTAGAAGTTATACAAAAGCCTAACCATAGGGTAATTAAAGTAGTGGTATTGTTCATACAAATACAGGGCTTTTCATATTAAGCCTCAATAATAACATTACCTTAATGAGAATGAGACGCATTTCTTAAAATTAATCGCGGAAGATTATGGTTTTTTTCATAATTAATAGATAGTCTACTGCACAGGAGTGAAGTTCAAAACATGATTCTACAAAAAATTTCATATTTAGGGATATCTTCGCGCGTTTAGCATAACTGTAGGGCAAGAGTTTTTGTTTTTCGGTGTCTTACGCGGATCCAATGAACTTCTACCGAACATAAAGTTATAGGAGCACACGTTATGTTGAGATCGTTACAATTGGAGTCTGAGAAATGCACTGGTTGTTTGCAGTGTGAGATGGCCTGCTCGTATGAAAACGAGGGGGTCTTCAATCCATCAAAATCTAGAATTAAGGTTTTTACTTTCCATGAGGAGGGGCGTTTTGCCCCGTATACGTGTAGCCAATGTGCTGAGGCGTGGTGTTTGCATGCGTGTCCGGTAGATGCCATTACGATAAATCCCGGTACAGGCGCAAAGGACGTCTCAGAGGATGTTTGCGTTGGATGCAAAGTTTGTACGATCGCCTGCCCATTTGGCACGGTAAATTATAATGCCGATTCTGGAAAGGTTATCAAATGCGATCTTTGTGGAGGAGATCCTGCTTGCGTGGAAGCTTGCCCGACAGAAGCAATTACTTATGTAGATGCTTCGAATGCGGGCATGGACCGAATGCGTGCGCATGCGGCGCAAACCATAAAATCGTAAGTTTAGGATAATACAAGATGATCAGGAGGTCTTAACCATGGCGTGGCAAAAAAGAGTTCTGCGTGTTGATTTGACAAAGGGTACATGTACCGAGGAGCCCTTAAATATGGAATGGGCGATGCAATACCTAGGCCAACGAGGTCTTGCAAGCAGATATCTGGCTGAAGAAATTGATCCGAAAGTGGATGCTCTTTCGCCGGATAATAAATTAATTATGGTAACAGGCCCTCTCACTGGCACCACTGCTTCGACGGGTGGGCGATATTCGGTAGTGACTAAAAGTCCTCTCACAGGTGCTATAGCGTGTTCCAACTCAGGTGGATTTATAGGTGCAGAAATGAAAAATGCTGGATGGGATATGTTTATCTTTGAGGGCAAATCCGAAAAACCTGTTTATTTGCATGTTGAAAACCTAAAAGCCCAATTGTTAAGTGCTGACGAGCTATGGGGCAAGTCTGTATGGGAAACGGATGAAATATTACACAATGTTCATCAAGATCCGTTGTCTAAAATAGCATGTGTTGGGCGTTCTGCAGAGCAAGGCTGTTTGTATTCCGGCGTCATTAACGATTTGCATAGGGCTGCGGGGCGTTCGGGAGTAGGTACTGTAATGGCCTCGAAACAGCTGAAAGCTGTAGTAGTTAGAGGAAATCTAGGGGTAGGCAACATAGACAATCCTAAAGCTTTTTTATCTGCCACAGCCGAGGCTAAAAAAGTGTTAGCGGAAAATGCCGTTACCGCTGAGGGACTGCCACAAATGGGCACGCAAGTTTTGATGAATGTTATCAATGAAGTAGGCGCAATGCCCACGCGGAATTTTAAAGAAGTCCAGTTTGAAGGGGCGCATAAAATATCAGCGGAAGCTATGCATGAACCTAGGGAGAGTGATGGGAAACCTAACTTGGTGACAAATGCTGCATGTTTTGGTTGTACTATTGCGTGTGGTCGTATCTCAACTGTAGATCCCAAACACTATACGATTGAAAATAAGCCAGAATACATGAGAGCATCCGGTGGCTTAGAGTACGAATCGGCTTGGTCACTCGGATCCGACACCGGCGTAGATGATTTAGATGCACTTACCTATGCTAATTTCATATGTAACGAGGATGGCTTTGACCCTATTTCTTTTGGGGCTACAGTTGCTGCTGCTATGGAATTATTTGAAACAGGAGCGATAACACTGAAAGACACTGGTGGAATCGAAATGCGTTTTGGATCAGCTGAGGCCTTGACTAAGGCAGCTGAGTTAACAGCGAAAGGGGAAGGATTCGGTCGTGATCTTGGGTTGGGCTCAAAGAGACTTTGTGAAAAGTATGGAAAACCAGAGTTGTCAATGACAGTCAAAGGTCAGGAGTTTCCAGCTTATGACCCTAGAGGAGTTCAAGGAATGGGTCTAGCTTACGCCACTTCGAACAGAGGGGCTTGTCACTTAAGGGGATATACTGTCTCCTCGGAAATAATGGGTGTTCCGGTGAAAACAGATCCGTTAAGCACAGAAGGAAAGCCTGAGTTAGTAAAAGGTTTTCAAGATGCCACTGCAGCGGTGGATTCTACTGGGTTGTGTACCTTTACTACTTTTGCTTGGACTCTCGAAGATATAGCGCCTCAAGTGGATGCAGCCTGTGAAGGTGATTGGACGCCTGAATCGCTTCTCGAGGCAGGTGAAAGAATTTGGAATCTCGAGAGGAAGTTTAATCTTGACGCAGGTTTGACGAAAGAGGACGATACACTTCCAAAACGATTGTTGAAAGATGCAGCTAAGACAGGTCCAGCAAAGGGTGTAGTCAATAGGCTGGATGAAATGTTGCCAGCCTATTATGAGGCAAGAGGCTGGACGGAGGACGGTGAACCAAGGCCGGATACTCTGAAAAGACTCAATGTTCAGTAGAGGTAAGATCTTATGCATCATGTAATTGTTGGCTCGGGACCGGCTGGAGTGGTGGCAGCCGAAACCTTAAAAAAGCATCAAAATGATGCTCGGGTTACTATCTTAAATAACGAAGACGCACCGCCTTATTCAAGAATGGCTCTACCTTATTATCTTATCGATCAGATTAAAGAGAATGGTACTCACTTACGAAAAAATAAAGATCATTTTTCTTCTCTAGGAATTGACCTAATAAATGGTGAGTTAAGTGCTTTAGACCTCACCAACAAGACGCTACATTTGAGCGAATCGACTAATAAAAGTTTGCAATACGATAAACTGTTATTAGCTACTGGTTCTTCCCCTAATACACCAAAGATTCAAGGTATAGAGGCCGAGGGTGTGAGCTCTTGTTGGACTTTAGCTGATGCTCGCTATCTTCTGAATAAAATAAAAAAGGGTGATGATGTTGTGTTGATGGGGGCAGGGTTCATTGGTTGTATAATACTTGAGGCGCTCGTAAAGAGTGGTGCTAATTTAACTGTAGTCGAAATGGAAGATCGGATGGTACCGAGAATGATGAATGATGATGCCGGTGGGATGATCAAAGACTGGTGCCTAAGTAAGGGTGTGACTGTTCATACCGGGACTAGGGTTGAAGAAATTGAGAAGCTGAATAGTGATAAATTAGCCTTGAAACTCAGCAATGGTAAAATATTGGAGGCTAATTTAGCTGTTTCAGCGACTGGAGTCGCTCCGAATACGGGGTTTCTGAAAAAAGAACAACTAAAGATTGGTCAAGGGATCCTTGTTAACAGGTCAATGCAAACTAGCGACCCCAATGTGTTTGCTGCAGGAGATGTGGCAGAGGGGTTGGATTTTTCTACCGGAGAGTATTCCATTCAGGCGATCCAGCCCACAGCTGTAGACCATGGCAGGGTGGCTGCTAAAAACATGATTCAACTGGGGTCAGTTGAACATCAAGGTTCAATTAATATGAATGTTTTGGATACTCTAGGGCTAGTTTCGTGCTCATTCGGAGCTTGGGCAGGGGTGAAGAACGGAGAACAGATAAGTTTGATAAATAAAGACCAATTCAAATATTTTAACCTTCAATTTGAGGACGAATTCTTAGTAGGGGCGACCAGCATTGGAATGACTCAACATGTGGGCGTTTTACGTGGTTTAATCCAAAGCAAAATTCGGTTAGGTGATTGGAAATATCGTCTACTTAAGGACCCCACCAGATTAATGGAGGCGTACCTATCGTCTACCCAAGCTTTGGGTTTTAACTCTAAGGTTTTTGTTTGATAATCTACAAGAAAAGTTACTTTTAAAAGAGCGTAGCTCCGTATTTGACCTTGAAAAAACTTGAAAATAAAATTCAAATTATTTGCTTCCCTGAGCAAGCATTTACCTGAAGGTTCGGTGGGGAATTCTACTTTGATAGAAATCCTGGCAAACACTTCGGTTCATGATGTTTTGGTTCGTTACGAAATCCCTAAAGACACTGTTCATCTAGTTTTACTGAATGGAATTTATATTGAGCCCAAAGATCGAGAAACGCCGATTTTCTCCGAAGGGGACGTACTGGCTTTATGGCCTCCAGTAGCGGGAGGATAAAGCTGTGCGTAATGAGCTAAAATTTTCTGACTTTGTTGAAAGGAAAGATTTAGGAATAACTCATAAGGATTTCCAGAGAGTTTTCCCGAGAGTATGTGATTCTTGGGGGGAAGTCGGACTTCTAAAAACGGAAAATGAACAATTTCAATGCGATTTTGAACCAAATATCGGGTTGCACGTTTTAAATAAAAGTATTGGGAAAGAGATTGTTGTCAAAGTTTCCGAAGAACGTCAGCGAAAAATAGGGAGACTGGCGTTCCCCTATCTAGAGGTGTCATTTTGGTTTAAAGGTTTTAAGAAGGATGAAATTACAAATTTTATGCGCCGGTTCGATACAGCTTTCCAAAAGGGAGGGGGTTAGTGTATCTTCTAGGGAGTCAAATGAGTTTTCGTGTTGGAACGCCTAAGAAGTAAGGTTTGCATTAATTTAATCATCTGGCTAAAAAATATAGAAGGATTCATGAGTCCGAAAAACATATCAAAAAATTGGCTTCTTATCTGTCTTGCTCTGTTGCTGAGTTTAAAAGGGGGCTCATTTGCGAATGAAATTGATTACTCGCTTGCTGTAAAACACGGTGACTCGAGTGTTTTTAAAACACCCTTTGAATGGAAGCACACTAATATGCTAGCTACCAGTTTTCGTTACGGTAGTAAGGGTTGGAAGTTAGTGCCTGATGTCGGTCAGTATAGTGCGGAAAAAATCAATCTCTCGTTTGCCAATGAGATAAACGATTATTCCTCTTATCATAGACACAGGTTCGGCCTCGACATGCTTGGCAAAGGGGTTTTTCAAGAGGAAGCACCCGAATTATTGAGGTTTTTATCTGAAGGTGACAGTTTTTCCTCAAACCGAAAAATCTATCTGAATTATTTTGCTAGCGTAGAGAAGGTGAGAACTAAGTTTTGGGCAGACGGCTCCTATGGTGAGGAGATGGAATTTTGTGGGACGACAGATTGTAGGAGTCATCCATCGCTCGAATGGACGGCTGGTGCCACATTTAACCTGGCTGGTTTGAGGTTGACTGGCTACTACAGCGATCGAGACAACATAAGTTTTAACTCGTTTAGCAAAAGATCAGGATTATTGCGGAGTGACCTTTTTGGAACCTATTATCCTAGGGAGGGCTACAGAGTGACTGGGAGTTATGATCTTAATACAGGGACTCGGTTAGGCTTTTCGTATGGAAGTGGCGAACTGGTTGATTCTGTTGACTCTGCTGGAAAAATGATGAGGAATAACTTCGAGCGTTCGTTATGGGCAGTGGGGGTTTATCACGATGTTACATCCTGGCTAAAGATAGTTGCTGAATATAACCGTACTCAGGTGGATCTTGAAAAAAATTCAGGTGATGGAACCGATTCTATAACTGTTGGAGGTGTTCTCTCTTGGTAGCTAAGCTAACAGGGTAATGAGGAAATTATATCCTCCCATCGAACCAATTGAAGTAGATCAACTGGAAGTGCCAGGTGGTCACCAAATTCATGTTGAATCATGTGGTAAGAGGGACGGTATACCCGTCATTTTTCTTCATGGCGGACCGGGAGGAGGCTGTAAAGCAGATCATCGTAGGTTCTTTGACCCTGATATTTACCAAATAATTTTGTTTGATCAAAGAGGCTCGGGGCGTTCGGCGCCCTTAGGCAGTACAGAAAACAACTCTACTGATTTCCTTCTATCTGACATGGAGGCCATCAGAAGGCATTATAGGATTGAATCATGGTTAATATTTGCTGGTTCTTGGGGTAGCACTCTGGGATTGCTGTACGCTGAATCCTTCCCAGAAAGAGTGTTAGGCTTAATATTGCGAGCGTCATTCCTAGCGAGACAATGTGATTTAGACTGGTTTGCTGGAGACGATGGGGTGTCTAAAATTCTACCCCGGGAATGGCGAGAGTTTGTAAATGCTATAGGCTTTAAGAGCTTATCAAGTCGAGAGCTGATTCCTCATCTTTATGATGGCCTGAACTTTTCAGATGAGAGGACTGTTAGGGAAGTGGCCTTAGCTTGGGAGAAATGGTCGGGCGCAGTAGTGTCGTATTCTTTTGAAAATAGCTTCGGTTCGTTAAGTGGGACTACTGAATCGACTATCGTTAAAGCCAAGATTGAGATCCATTACGCTGTTAATAATTATTTTTTGGAACCTAATCAATTACTACGAGATATTGCAAAAATTCCTAGGGTACCGGTTAAACTAATTCATGGAGGCAGAGATATGACTTGTCTACCAGATTCTTCCTGGGTGCTACATAGTTCGATTCCAAATTCGAAGCTGGAAATTCTTCGAACGGTTGGGCATCTTTCTGGCGAAGAAAAAATGGTTGATGCTTTAGTACGTGCGACAACTGATATCCTAAAAGATCTATGAAAACGTCTTGTAGTTTCTCTACTCTTCTTAAAAAACGTAGCCCCCTTATTATGGGAATTTTGAATATTACACCAGATAGTTTCTCCGATGGCGGAAAGTTTTCGACGCTTGAGCTGTCTTCTGCGCATGCGTTT
>MDTG01281656.1_pt1 | contig 15815 bp, 15 predicted proteins | sample 811421 | NCBI WGS metagenome assembly MDTG01 (sample SAMN05326645, study PRJNA326480) | marine metagenome | isolation source: seawater | place: Pacific Ocean: South East | collected 2011 | reverse complement strand
TTAGGTTCAGGTATTTCTTCGAAATCCAAAAACGAGGTAAACACCACTTTAAACCAATGCCTACTTAACGGAAAGGTGAGTATTTCATCTAAAGGGAAGCATCGAAAACTCGATAGGGGGACACAAATGTATCAAGATGTTGATTGGATTCACCACGATAAAATCGCTTACTTTTTACCCAGGCCTCAAGATGTATCTGTAATGAATGATTTAGAAAAAGGTTCTTGGTGGAGAATCAGTAAGCAGATAGATTCTTCTAAAGAGATCATCATTAAAGATGTGTTTAAAGCTTGGATCAATCATGGTGAGTCACCTGATAATGAGACCTATGAATACATCGTAAGACCAAATACTGATTTACTTGAATTGAAAAATAAGCAAGAACTTAACCCCATAGAAATACTATCTAATACTCCTTATTTACAAGCGGTTCAAAATACTAGTCTCAATCTTATCCAAGCTGTTTTTTATAAAGCAAATCAGTTACTTGTAGGGGAGGCTTTTAAGATTCAAGCAACCGCTCCCTGTATTTTGATAATAAAAATGAATCAAAATGATCAGATTGATAGTATTACTGTTAGTGATCCTAACAGGGAATTAAGTACTCTGCTTCTTAAGGTATCTAAAAAGTTTAAAAAAGGTGGGGAGAATTTTGATTCTAGATGGATTCCTCAAGAGGGCCTGTCAGAAATTACAATAAATTTACCTCAAGGAAATTATTCCGGCAAATCTGTTGTTATTAAATAAGTCTTTTTTATTTGATTCAAATGAAAAAACATGTTATCCTTTATCTGTTTGTTTTTACAACTCTGATCCTTGTTTTTCAACTGATCAATTCCAAAAAGGTTTTTGATGATTTGATGGAAAAATGGACCTATTCAAAAGAACATAATGAAGAATTAAAAGACTCTATATTTAGGCTTCAGCTTAGATTGGATGAACAAAATGATTTTGATTTAGAAGGAAATGAATATGCCTTGCGGTATTTTGAAAACTTAATTATTGAAAATATTGCCAGTCATGTGAAGGACCAGCTTTATGAAATAAATTTGTTGCGTGAAAATAACAACTTGATACCATATGCTGCTATGGGACGTACTTTTCTAATTAACAAAGTAAAGGTACTAAACCACAAGTGGATTATAGCTGATTTTTCGGATGGGAACCATTGGGGAGAAATATTTTTGACTTATCAAATTGATAAAAACAAAGGGTTGAGTTTTGAATTGAAAGAACATTTTTTATACCCTAATCCAGATTAGTTTTTGATAACCATTCCAGCAAATCTCTAAAGTTTTCTTGAGATACATTGTGTCCATCAGGATAAGAGTTAAACATTATATTGGTGTTATTCTTCCGCAGTCGGTTAATACTTGACTCTGCCCAATTATAAGGAATGGTTTGGTCATTTGTGCCATGAGAGGCATAAGCCAAAATATTTTGGTATTGATTTAAGGGTTTCTCCAATAGCTTAGTATTGATATATCCACTTATACAAATGGCTCTTCTGAATTGCTCGGGCTGATCCAACAAAAGAGACCAACTGAGTATAGCTCCTTGGCTAAAACCCATTAAACTAATGTCTTTGGAATTCAAATCATATTCTTTTATGAAATATCCCAACTGTTGAGTGATGAAGGCTAGCGATTTTTTAGCCTCCTCAATGTCAGACCACTTGTCTTGTGCCGAATCAAAATGAATCGAATACCAGGCTTTCCCTCCGAAGGGAGTTTCCAGTGGGGCTTCGAGTGAAATAATTGTAAAATGATTTGCTAAATAGTCTGAAAAAGAAAAAAGATCATCAGCATTACTTCCATAGCCATGTAAAAGCATGATGCAGGGATGAGGAGTGTCCCCTGTGGTTGCTTTTCTGACTTTAAATGATAACATTACTAATTAATCATTTAGCGTAAATGTCCCATTGTTAAAACTACCCAAAACTTTTCCTTGTAGTTTTAATCCAAGATAGGGACTGTTCTTTGATGTCGATTTTAAATCTTCCTCATTATAACTATATAATTTTTCAGGGTTGAAAAGGGTTAAATCTGCACCTTCTCCAACTTCAATTTTAGATTCAGGTATTCCAAAACACCTTACCCCACGAGTTAGGAAACTCAAGACTTTATCCAGTGGGAAAACTTTGTTCAGAACACCAAAGCAACTTTCTAGTCCTAAACAACCGGGAAGTGCATTTTCAAACTCCAACTTTTTATATTCAATATTAATAGGTTCATGCATGCTGCTTATCATATCAATGCTACCTTCCAATAATCCAGATCTGAGGGCTTGTTGATCTGATTTAGATCGAATTGGTGGGTATACTTTGAAATTTGAGTCAAAACTTTCCAGTTCAACCTCATCAAAGATCAACTGTGGTAGTCCAACACTACAACTGAGGTTTAGTCCATCTTTTTTTGATTTCCTAATCAAATCAACTCCCGCCTCTGTACTGATATTGGGTATATGAAGTTTTCCTCCAGTATATTTTAAAATCTCAAGATCTCTTGCAATTTGAACCGATTCAGCCATTGAAGGAATTCCTTTCATGCCTATTCGGGTACTGGTAATCCCCTCATGCATAACTCCTTTACCTGCAAGTTCTTTATTTATAGCGTGCGAGATCACTATTCCATCAAAACTTTGACAATATTGCAGCGCTATTTTAAGTAGACTTGCTTTTTGAATTGGGCTTTTATGATCGCCAAAAGCTATGGCCCCCTCTGTGAACATATCATAAAGCGAAGCCATTTGATTTCCTTTGGACTCAATTGTTAGTGCTCCTAAAGGATAGAGTGATGTGGTTGATCCTTTGGCCATTTTGATCAAATGTCCAATGATCGATTTAGAGTCAGGAACAGGATCGGTGTTGGGATTTAATAATATCTTAGTAAAACCTGATCTTGCTGCCACTTCCAAACCATTAGAAAGCGTTTCTCTTTCTTCGTATCCTGGTTCGCCAAATGAAACGCCGCTGTCAAACCAACCGCAAGAAACATGAAGATTTTCAAATGAGTATACTTGAGTATCTTTATCAACGTTTATACTTTCGGAAATTTCGACGATTATACCTGCTGAAATGAGAATGTCTCGACGGGAAGAATGGTGGGAACTTTGAGGATCTAATACTGTAGCATTTTTTAGAAGTATCTTCATCAAGAAATTGCAATAACACAAAAATATAAAATCAATAGTAAAAAAGAGTTTATATGAGAGCTTTAATATTTTAAAATTTTTCAAAGGCCCCTAATCCAAAGAGCGCAAAGTCATACTTTACGGGGTCTTTTCGATCCAACTTTCTGAGGATAGCATCTAGTTCCAATAGAGCTTTAGCATCGTTCTGTCTTCTTTTCAAAAGACCCAGTTTTCGGGCTACATTTCCAGTATGAAGATCCAATGGGAGAGATAATTCAGATTTTGAGATATCTTTCCATATCCCAAAATCAACTTCTTTTTCGCTCGATCTCACCATCCACCTTAAAAACATATTAATCCTTTTGGCAGCAGATCCTTTTTTTGGATCAGATACATGTTTTTGTGTTCTTGGGATGTGATCTATTTCAAAAAAAGTTTTTTTGAAATTATGAATGCGATCTTGAAGGGTGATTTTATTTGAAGAAAAAAGGCTTTCCAATCCATTGTGATTTGTATAAATATTTTTCAATGCTTTTACAAAAATTATCAAGTCTTGTTCATTGAATGTTCGATGCACAAATCCCCTAAAGTTTTCTAAATCTTTTTCTTGATGATTAATTATAAAATCATGAGGAGACACATCCATCATATCCATCATCTTTTTAGCACTTTTTATAATACTAAGTCTGTTTCCCCAGGCTATAGTCGAAGTGAGAAAAGCAGCAATTTCTATATCTCTTTTTTTGGAAAATTGGTGTGGAATCTGAATAGGGTCATGTGCTATGAATTCAGTGGATTCATATTGTTCAGCTTTAAAATCTAGAAATGATTGTAGCTCTTTAGAACTCATGGAATGATATTCCCATCCTTTAGTGTAATTTTCCGATCAGCCATGTTCGCCAATTTATCATTATGAGTAACAATTACAAAAGTACAACCCATTTGATCTCTTAGTTTAAAAAAGATTTCATGTAAGGAGGTAGAATTTTGAGAGTCGAGATTACCACTTGGTTCATCAGCAAAAACAACCTTTGGATCATTTATCAAGGCACGTGCAACTGCAACACGTTGTTGCTCTCCGCCTGATAATTCTTGAGGTTTGTGGTGGATACGATCGGTAAGCCCCATTTGACCTAATAATCCTTTGGCTTTTTCTTTTAGTTTTCGAGTATGATTTTTTCCTATCCAACCCGGTATACATACATTTTCAAGAGCTGTGAATTCTGGAAGGAGTTCGTGAAATTGAAAAATAAAACCCAAATATCTATTTCTGAATTCAGCCATTTGAGCTGGAGTCATTTTTTGCAAATCTATACCTTCAATTTCTATTTGGGTTTTTATATTGAAATCAGCAGAATCTAAGGTTCCTAATATTTGTAATAGGGTTGTTTTTCCAGCGCCAGAGGGCCCCACTATGGCAACAATTTCTCCATAATCTATTTTTATATCAATTCCTTTAAGCACCTTTAAATCACCATAGCTTTTAAAAATATTTTTACAAGAAATACCTTTTTTCATACTCAAAATTATTTTTTTTTAAGATAATATACATTTTATCAAATTTTGTAATTTATTTTTTATTAAATAGAAAATTATTTTGTTTAATATATTTATATATTTGATAAACAAAACTCAAAAAGTGATAAAACAAGCATATTTTGCAGGGGGTTGTTTTTGGTGTACCGAATCAATTTTTCAAAGGATTAGAGGTGTTGTAAAAGTTGTTCCTGGATACATGGGAGGACAGACTAAAAATCCTAATTATACAACTGTTTGTAAAGGCAATACAGGGCATGCTGAAACAATTAAAGTGATTTATGATCATGATATAATTTCTTATGGTAAGCTTCTTGAAATCTTTTTTTTGACTCATGATCCTACAACGCTTAACCGTCAAGGAAATGATCTAGGCTCTCATTATCGATCAGCTATTTTTTACAATAATTTGGAAGAACAAATTCAAATAGAAAATTGTATCAGAAGAATGGAAAAAGAGGGCTTTTTTAAAAACCCTATCCTAACTGAAGTTAATTCTGAGGCTAGTTTCTATGAGGCAGAGATTGAGCATCAGGATTATTATAACCAGAATACTGAACAACCGTATTGTCAATTTGTAATAAGTCCTAAAATAAAAAAACTTAAATCAATTTTTAATCAATATACCATATCATAATGAACGACAATTTGAACATTAACACTTTTCCCATCCATGAAGAGATCAAAATTAATTATTCAAAAATAATCGATTTACTTGGGGATAATTCAGATAGAGAAGGTTTAGAGAAAACTCCAATACGTGCTGCTAAAGCAATAAGTTTTCTTACTGAGGGATATGAAAAAGATCCAAAAAAAATTCTTCAAAGTGCCCTTTTTAATGAAGATTACAATGAAATGGTTATTGTCAAAGACATAGAACTCTATTCACTTTGTGAGCACCATATGTTACCCTTTTTTGGTAAAGCTCATATTGCTTACATTCCCAACGGAAAGATTGTTGGTTTGAGTAAAATTCCCAGAGTAGTGGATGTTTTTTCCAGAAGACTGCAAGTTCAAGAGCGATTAACTGAGCAAGTGCTAGAATGTATAAACGAAACTTTGGAACCGATTGGTGTTGGTGTTGTCATTGAGGCTTCTCACATGTGTATGATGATGAGAGGTGTTCAAAAACAGAATTCTACAACGACAACCTCAGGATTTAGGGGATCTTTCAAGGAAAGGGATACACGTAATGAGTTTCTTAAATTGATTACTTCGAGTTTGAGCTAATCCTTGTTTTTTTTCTCAAAGAGAAACTTTAGTCCCATCCGACTGAGAATTTTCTTTTCAAATTCCCAAAAGAATCTGAATTGAAAAAAAATAGTTGCTACTGCAATAAGCAAAATCTGATAAATGGGAAAAATGATCAGTATCCTTAAAAGGGTATAAAGAGCCTTTCCCATTGGAATATTGATAAAATCTGAAGATTGAACACCCAAAAACTCTAGTAAGGGTGTTGCCAATTTTGCACTAGCTGATCCAGTGATGGCAAAAACTATAAAAATAATTGCCAATTGTAAATTGGAGTTAATTCCCCATTTTTTTTTGAGGCGTTTAATCATTGAGTCTCACCCTAAGATTGAGATAATTTGGTGCCCAAGTTCAACACCGATTCTGTCTTGCGCCTCTAGTGTAGCTGCCCCAATGTGAGGAGTCAAAGAAACTTTTGAATGCATCAGTAGTTTGACCTCGGGATTTGGCTCATTTTCAAAAGTGTCCAAACACGCAAAAGCTAATTTTTTACTGTCTAAGGCATTTAACAGTGCAACCTCGTCTAATACCCCTCCCCGTGCAGCATTTATAATGACTGATCCCTCTTTCATCATGTCGAATTCTTTTTTTCCGATCACATAATTTTTTTGTGCAGGAACATGTAAAGTGATAAAATCAGATTGCTCTAAAACACTTTCCATAGAGGTAGTTTTGATTAAAACCTTCAGTGACGCTCCGTTAAATAAGGAAACTTCTATCTCAGCATCATCAATATATTTATCTGTGGCGATAATATTCATGCCTACTCCCAGACCTATTTTGGCTACTTCTTGGCCGATTCTTCCAAACCCAATGATCCCAAGTGTTTTTCCATTCAATTCGATTCCTTTGGCGTAGGCCTTTTTTAAACCTTTAAAGTTTGATTCGCCCTCAAGAGGCATATTACGATTGGAGTCGTAAAGATATCTAACGCCACCAAAAAGGTGGGCAAAAACTAACTCGGCTACAGAAGAGGAGGATGCAGCAGGGGTATTGATCACACTTAGCCCTTTTTCGCGTGCGTATTCCACATCAATATTATCCATTCCTACACCGCCACGACCAATAATTTTAAGCCCCGGACAGGAGTCTATCAATTCTTTTCTAGCAGTGGTTGCGCTTCTCACTAAGAGAACCGAAATTTTATTCTCATTGATGTAGTTGATCAATTGTTCTTGAGCGACATTTTTAGTGATGACCTCAAAACCAGATTCAGTTAAGAGGTCAATTCCGGATTGGGATACACCGTCGTTTGCTAATATTTTCATTATATTTTTTTGTTAGGCTTTTCTTTCAAATTCTTGCATGCAGTCAACCAGAACTTGAATGCTTTCAATTGGCAATGCATTGTAGATTGAAGCGCGGTAACCACCTACGGAGCGGTGACCCTTAAGTCCACTGATATTGGCCTGATTCCAAAGAGAGTCAAAAACTCCAGCTTGCTTATCATCAGTAAGGTTGAAGGTGGCATTCATATTACTTCGATCATCGAAATGAGCAAAACCTTCGAAAAGAGGGCTTCTATCAATCTCATTATATATTAGGGCTGCTTTTTTATCGTTTTGAGCTCCTACTACCTCCAAACCTCCATTATTCGAGATCCAGCGGAGATTCAACAAAACAGTGTAAACCGGAAAAACGGGAGGGGTGTTGAACATACTTTCTGCTTTGGCTTGGACCTCATAGTTTAACATTGAAGGAATAACCCGACTCACTTTCTTTAGGGATGATTCTTTGATTACAACCAGAGTAACACCAGAGGGTCCCATGTTTTTCTGAGCTCCTGCATAAAACAGGTCTAGTTTTGAATAATCAAATGATCTCGAAAAAATATCAGAACTCATATCTGCAACCAAAGGGACTTCAGTGTCTGGAAGTGATTTATATTGAGTTCCAAAAATGGTATTATTGGTTGTTAAGTGGAGATAATCTAAATAATTAGGTATTTCGAAGCCTTTAGGGATATAATTGAAGTTTTGATCTTTCGAAGATGCTAATTCTATAACTTCCCCTATAATTTTAGCTTCCTTAATGGCTTTGGTAGACCAAGTACCCGAATTGACATAACCTGCTTTATTTTCTAACAAATTGTAGGCCGTCATTAAAAATTGTAAACTGGCTCCCCCTTGAAGAAAAATGGCCTTGTATCCCTTTTTTTCAAGTCCTAATAGTTTAATAGATAAGAAACAAGCCTCTTCCATAATAGCTTTGAACTCACTGCTTCTGTGAGAAATTTCTATCAGTGATAATCCGGTGTTATCCAATTCTAAAACTGCTTTGGCGGCTCCTTCGATAACTTCTTGTGGAAGGATGGCGGGACCTGCACTGAAGTTGTGTTTTTTCATATCAATTTTAAAAGTGCAAATATCAAAAGTTCAGTTCAATTACCAATTGAATAGAGATTATTTTTTATCAATTTTTTTAACAAAATCAAAAACTGAAAAACATAATATATCATAAACATTTTATAAACTCCAAGGTATCAACTCCATCTGCATAATCCCAAAGCTGTGGATTTTGGGCCTGTCCAAAAGGAATGGCTCCATTAATATCGGTATTTGATACAATACATTGAATGTTTTCTTTATGTTTTAGCAAGTGACTTTTTATTGAACTGATTTCATCGTAAAATTCGTAATATCCCGTGGCAATCGGGGAGGAGATTGATTTGTCCTCTTTTAGCATAAAAAAACCATTTTCCAAAAAGTCAAATCCATTCATCAAAAACACTGCTTTATTATAATCATAATTATTGGCGTATTTGTTCATTTCAATAACATTTGCATAAGGATACAAGCCTCCAAAAACTAAATTGAGGTCAAAACCTTTTGGTAAATAAAGCTTGGAAACGTTTCGGCAACCCAATCCATAGTATTGTAGCATGTCTCTTCCAAGATTTTCAAGCTCGGCCTTAGTTTCTGAACCATTCAGAACCGCAATACCATTTTTGTTTTTCCTGATGATGTGTGGATATTTTGAAAAATAATAGTCGAAATACCTTGCAGTATTGTTGCTGCCAGTAGCAATTATAGCATCAAATTCTTCCAATTGCCCATCAGTGAAAGTTGTGAGGGATTTAAAAACAGGCTCAATGCCAACAATAAAAGGAATTAAAATACTGTCTTTGCTGGCGCATTTCACTAGTGCTCTGTTGCCTGAAATCCATATAGAAATAAGATCGTGTAAGCCTGCCAAAGGAATATTTCCTGCCATTATAACAGCAATCGTTTTAGAATTTAAATTTTCATTCACTTGGTATTTTCTTTCCCAACGTGCAATTTTATCTGGCTCAAGTGCTAATCCCCATGATTTTATGGCTGTTATACAGTCTTTTTTATGGAACCAACCATTTTGACTTTTGGCACGGTCAATAGCTTCGAAAAAAGAGTTATATCTGGAATTTTTTTCAGAAATATTACTTAAAAAGTGTCCCAATTTTTCTAATCCCTTAATTCTATCTTTCAATCCACTCATTTATTTGTAAAGAATTTTAATTGGTATTATTTTTGTGTTCAAATTTAATTAAACATATTCATTATGTCCATTATCATCACTGATGAATGTATCAATTGTGGTGCTTGTGAACCTGAGTGTCCCAATACTGCTATTTATGAGGCTGCTGATGAATGGCGATACGAGGACGGAACTGATTTAACGGGAGATATCATCCTCCAGAATGGTAAAGCGGTTAATGCTGACGAAGCTCAAGTTCCTGTGTCCGATGAGTTCTACTATATAGTTCCTGACAAATGTACAGAGTGCAAAGGTTTCCATGATGAGCCCCAGTGTGCTGCTGTTTGTCCAGTTGATTGTTGTGTGCCAGATGAAGATAATGTAGAAACAGAAGAAGTGTTGTTGAGCAAACAACGTTTTATGCATAAATAATAATTTCATTTTTTATGAAAGCCGGAATTGTAGGCTTGCCCAATGTGGGTAAATCCACTTTATTTAATTGTCTCTCAGATGCGAAAGCGCAAAGTGCCAATTTTCCTTTTTGTACCATAGAACCCAATATTGGGGTGGTCAAGGTACCCGATCCACGCCTCGATAGATTAACCTATTTGGTCAATCCCGAAAAAGTAATTCCTGCTACAGTAGAAATTGTTGATATTGCTGGTTTGGTTAAAGGAGCCAGTAAAGGGGAGGGATTGGGAAATCAGTTTTTGGGAAATATTAGAGAAACCGATGCCATTCTTCATGTTTTGAGGTGTTTTGAAGACGATAATATCGTCCATGTCGACGGTTCTGTCGACCCCCTAAGGGATAAAGAGACCATTGACATTGAACTCCAATTAAAAGACCTAGAAAGCACGGAGAAAAAAAGGGATAAAATCCAACGGGCAGCAAAGACTGGAAATAAAGACGCACAAAAGGAACTAGAAGTCTTAAATACAATCATTGCTGCACTTGAAGCTGCACAAAATGTAAGATCAATTGCCTTCTCGGAGGAAGATCGTATTAACTATGTCAATACCCTTCAACTGATTACCGATAAACCCGTGATGTATGTTTGTAACGTGAGTGATGAAGATGCTGTTGATGGAAATGATTACGTAAGCCAAATCAAAGCGGCAGTAGCCCAAGAAAATGCTGAAGTATTGATTCTTGCGGTGAGTATAGAGGCCGAAATCAAGGAATTGGAGTCCTATGAAGAAAGGCAAATGTTCCTTGAGGATTTGGGACTTTCTGAACCAGGTTCCGCCAAACTGATCCGCTCTGCCTACCAATTACTTTCACTACAAACTTATTTTACCGCTGGAGAAAAAGAAGTTCGTGCATGGACCATTCCCAAAGGAGCCACCGCTCCTAAGGCTGCAGGTGTAATCCATACTGACTTTGAAAAAGGGTTTATCCGCGTCGAAGTCATCTCCTATCAGGACTACAATGAATTGGGTAGTGAACAAAAAGTCAAAGAAGCAGGCAAAATGAGGGTAGAAGGGAAGGACTATGTTGCTGACGACGGAGATGTAATGCATTTTAGGTTTAATGTGTAGCACTTAGCTAAACTGCTTTTTTGTCCCCTGTGGGGCAAAAATGAAGTTTAGGTGAGATTAGTAAAAGTACTTTGTCTTGAGGGTATTGCTGCTTTCATAGGTTGGGATTGTATAAAACTAAATGTATAGGTTTAGAAAATCCAATTGATTTTTCCAATCTATAAAAATATTTTCTCAAAAGCTTAATGAACAAGGGAGTGTAATGCAAACTTCTCAACAATAGAAGATTGTATTTTGTTAATTTCTTTGACTTCATTCAAATGAAAAAGTGGCCTTCAAATTATAAATTAGCAGTGACTTTATGGCCAAGCATACTGAATACACTGAAGACAACATTCGCTCACTTGATTGGAAGGAGCATATCCGAATGAGACCCGGTATGTACATTGGGAAATTGGGTGACGGCTCTTCTCCTGATGATGGTATTTATATTTTGTTAAAAGAAATAGTTGACAACTGTATTGATGAATTTGTAATGGGTGCAGGAAAAACCATTGAAATAGTCATCAAGGATAGTATTGTTATTGTTAGAGACTATGGACGTGGAATTCCTTTGGGAAAAGTTGTAGATGTTGTTTCTAAAATGAACACAGGAGGTAAGTATGACTCTAGAGCTTTTAAAAAATCCGTAGGATTAAATGGAGTTGGTACTAAGGCTGTTAACGCGCTATCTTCAATGTTCAAGGTACAGTCTATAAGAGATAATCAAACGACAAACGCTGTTTTTGAATTTGGAAATCTTATTATAGAAGATCCCGTAGCTTCAAGCTCAAAGAGAAGAGGCACCAGAGTAGAATTTTCACCTGATGCGAGCATTTTTAAAAATTATAAATACCGATTAGAATACGTAGAGCGCATGCTAAAAAACTACGTCTACCTCAATCCTGGATTGACTATTGACCTCAATGGTGTAAAATTTTTTTCTGAATATGGTTTAAAAGATTTGCTAGAGGATCAAACTAACTCATCCGATCTATTGTATCCCATTATTCACCTCAAAGGAGATGATATTGAAGTCGCCATAACGCATAGTAGATCTCAATACAGTGAAGAATATCGTTCTTTTGTAAATGGACAAAACACCACCCAAGGGGGTACTCATCAAGCTGCCTTTAGGGAGGCTTTGGTCAAAACTATAAGAGATCATTTCGGCAGAAATTTCGACGCCTCTGACATACGAAAGTCTATCATATCAGCCATAAGCATAAAGGTCATGGAGCCTGTTTTTGAATCTCAAACGAAAACTAAATTGGGATCAACGGAAATGGGAGGTAAAATGCCTTCTGTTCGTGTTTATATTAATGATTTTTTAGTTACTCAATTAGATAATTATCTTCATAAAAATACCGAGACTGCAGAGGCGCTTCGGAGTAAAATTTTACAAGCCGAAAAAGAGAGAAAAGAACTTTCAGGCATTCGAAAACTCGCAAAAGAAAGAGCAAAGAAAGCCAGTTTACACAACAAAAAATTGAGAGATTGTAGGGTGCATTTGGGAGACCTGAAGAAGGACCGCCGATTAGAATCTACCATTTTTATCACTGAGGGTGATTCTGCAAGCGGATCCATTACTAAATCAAGGGATGTAAATATCCAAGCGGTATTCAGCCTAAGAGGGAAACCATTAAACACCTATGGGATGACTAAAAAAATTGTATATGAGAACGAAGAATTCAACCTCTTGCAGGCCGCTCTAAATATCGAAGAAAACATGGAGGGTTTAAGATACAATAACATCGTTATTGCCACTGACGCTGATGTAGATGGAATGCACATAAGATTACTCCTCATTACCTTTTTCCTACAATTTTTTCCTGAATTGATCAAAGAAGGACATCTATATATTTTACAAACACCCTTGTTTAGGGTAAGAGATAAAAAACAAACCTTCTACTGTTACAGTGAAAAAGAAAGAAAAGATGCCATTGAAAATTTAAGTGGAAAACCGGAAATTACACGTTTTAAAGGCTTAGGAGAAATTTCACCGGATGAGTTTAAATTTTTTATTGGTGAAGACATTCGTTTAGATCCCGTAATGCTTGATAAATCTATTACTACTGAGGATTTATTACAATTCTATATGGGAAAAAACACACAGGATCGTCAAAAATTCATTATTGATAATCTAAAAGTTGAATTGGATGTTGCCGAAGAAATTGTATAATGTATGGGTGGTTTAGAGGGAAATACACCAGATGGAGTCAATGACGGGGAAACACTTGTCAAAGTCACAGGTATGTACAAAGACTGGTTTCTTGACTATGCTTCTTATGTCATCTTGGAGCGAGCTATACCTGCGATATACGATGGGCTAAAACCTGTTCAGCGTCGGATCCTTCACTCCATGAAGGACTTAGACGATGGCCGTTACAATAAAGTGGCCAATATAGTTGGTCACACCATGCAATATCATCCCCATGGAGATGCCAGTATTGCCGATGCAATGGTGCAAATTGGTCAAAAAGAATTGTTAATAGATACCCAAGGAAATTGGGGGAATATCCTCACTGGAGACCGAGCGGCAGCATCCAGATATATTGAAGCAAGATTGTCTAGGTTTTCGCTCGAAGTCATATTCAGTCCCAAGGTCACAGATTGGCAACTCTCCTATGATGGTAGAAAAAAAGAGCCAGTTCATTTACCAGTTAAATTCCCATTGTTATTAACACAAGGTGCAGAAGGTATTGCAGTTGGCCTTTCTACCAAAATTCTCCCACACAATTTTATTGAGCTACTCAATGCCAGTATTCAGCACTTAAAAGGAAAAAAGTTTAAACTTTACCCTGACTTTCAAACCGGTGGAATAATTGATGTTCAGGGATATAACGACGGCAATAGGGGGGGTAAGGTCAGAGTCAGGGCTAAGATCAGTCAGTTAGATAAAAATACACTGGTCATAAATGAAATTCCCTATGGAACCACAACTTCTGGCCTTATCGATAATATACTAAAGGCTAACGAAAAGGGTAAGATTAAAATTAAAAAGATCGAGGACAATACGGCGGCAAGTGTTGAAATCATTATTCACCTACCCAATGGTATTTCTCCCGATAAGACTATAGATGCCCTCTATGCTTTTACGGATTGTGAAAGCTCAGTTTCGCCCTTGGGCTCTGTAATTATTGAAAACAAACCCCATTTTATTGGGGTTAGTGAAATGTTAACCCTTTCCACAGATCATACATTAACTCTTCTAAGGAAAGAGTTGGAAGTACAGCTTGTTGAGCTCGAAAACCAGTGGCACCATGCCTCTTTGGAGAGAGTTTTTATAGAAAACAGAATTTATCGTGATATTGAAGAGGAAAATACTTGGGAGGGTGTGCTAGATGCCATTCGAAAAGGACTTGATCCCCACATTTCTATCCTTAAAAGACCTGTTTTAGAGGAGGATCTGGTTAAATTAACAGAAATTAGAATTAAACGTATTTCTAAATTTGATATCGATAAGGCACAGCAAAAAATAAATGGCCTCGAGGGAGATATTTACGAGGTGAAAAATCATCTGAATCATTTGGTAGATTATGCCATCAATTACTTTAAACATCTGATCAAAACCTACGGAAAAGGAAGGGAACGAAAATCTGAAATAAGAATTTTTGATGATGTTGATGCTAAAAAGGTAGTGGTAAGAAATCAGAAGTTGTACCTCAACCGTCAAGAAGGCTTTATTGGAACCTCACTTAAGAAAGATGAATACTTATGCGATTGTTCAGATATTGACGATGTCATTGTCTTTACCAAAGATGGAAAAATGCAGGTGGTGAGGGTTGAGAGTAAGGTTTTTGTGGGTAAAGATGTTATCCACGCAGCTATTTTTAAGAAGAACGACACCCGTACGATCTACAATATGATATATAGGGACGGAAAAAGAGGAAGCTCTTTTATAAAAAGGTTTGCAGTTAAAGGAATCACCCGTGAAAAAGTTTACGAAATGACGCAGGGCTCTTTGGGTTCAACAGTTTTATATTTTACTGCTAACCCCAATGGTGAAGCTGAGGTAGTTAGTATTCTTTTAAGAAATACAGGAAATGTAAAGAAGTTGAAATGGGATTTAGATTTTGCGGATTTACAAATCAAAGGCAGGGGGGTTAGGGGAAACACCGTTACAAAATATAACATCCTTCGTGTAGAACTCAAAGAAAAAGGAGTGTCTACCCTAAAACCAAGAAAAATCTGGTTTGACCACACAATAAAAAGACTCAATACAGATGAAAGGGGAGAGTTGTTGGGAGAATTTAAAGGAGAAGATAAAATACTATTGATCAATAATGATGGAGATGCAAAAGTGGTTATCCCTGAGCTTTCATTGCACTTTGAAGATAAACTGATTCGAATTGAACAATGGAAGCCCAATAAGCCTATCACTGCGGTTTATTACGATGGTGAAAAACAGCGTTACTTTATTAAAAGGTTCCTAATAGAAAGTGAGTCGAAGGAAGATCGATTCATCAAAACAGGAGGAGAATTGCTTTTTCTTAATACTGACTGGAGGCCTTTGATTACTGTAAACTTCATAAAACCAAGAGAGAAAGATTCTATTCCCCCTTTGGAAATAAACGTAGAAGAATTCATTGCCGTCAAGGGTTTTAAAGCATTAGGAAATCAACTGTCTCAGCAAAAAATAAAAAAAATTCAGCTTAAAGAAGTCTTGCCTTATGATGATGATGATGATGAAAAATCTGTTGAAGAAATAGAAGTAAAAGATCAGGAGGAGTTAAGCGCAGAAGATGATTCACAGATAAAGTTGAATATATAATTACCTAGGCTTATCTCTTACTTGTCTATTAAAAAAATAACCCTTTCAATAAACTTCCGTGGAAAAGAAAGGTCCCTTTATTTATTTAATTTTCTTGATTGTACCCCGTTGCTTATTGTCGGATTTACCCACAAATGAATATTCAAAGG
>MDTG01341508.1_pt1 | contig 15817 bp, 12 predicted proteins | sample 811421 | NCBI WGS metagenome assembly MDTG01 (sample SAMN05326645, study PRJNA326480) | marine metagenome | isolation source: seawater | place: Pacific Ocean: South East | collected 2011 | reverse complement strand
TGAAATTCTAAATCAATTAATTTTTGCAATTTTCTGCTTGCTTGTGATAAATTGTTGATTTTAGGGTTATATTTGCTTTTGCTCCAAAATTTTTTAAATGTTATTTTAAAATTTTTATCAATTAATAAATTTGTTCCTGGAATTATATAATCAATATTTTCAAAGAAAGTACTTGGGCTAGAAAAAACACTTCTATAACCATTTCGTATAAAATTTAATATTTTTTTTTCATTTAAATTAGTTTTATTTAAGTTTAATTTTTTTATATAATTAACATTTGAACCAAAAATAAAAGATTTTTTTTTTTTATCTAAACTATAATACAGGGGCTTTTCACCAAATTTATCTCTAGACAAAACTGTTGTTTTTGTTTTTTTTGAATAATAGGCAAATGCCCACATTCCATCTAATTTAGAAATATTATCTTCCCCCTCTAAATTTAAAAATTTAAGCAGAACCTCAGTGTCACTTTTTGTTTTAAACTTTATCCCTTTTTTAATTAAATTATCTTTAATTTCTAGATAATTATAAATTTCTCCATTAAAAATAAGAATTCCCTCATCGTCCTCAAAGGGTTGGTTTGATCTTTTGTCAATATCAATAATAGATAATCTCGAGGCACAAAATAAATATTTAAATTTATTTTCAAACTGTAAATAAGACTGATTATCAGGACCTCTCCTAACCATTTCTTTTACACAACTTCTAATTTTATTCTTATTTGGTAAATATTTTTTGTTACCTATATACCCGGCTATCCCACACATAAATTATATTTAATATTTGAGATTTTTAAGTTTTTTAAATGCATAATATTCAAGATATTTATTATTAAGAATTAAAATTTATTAATTAATATCATTAATTCTTTAAAAAAAAATTATTAAATTATAGATCTACTATTTGGCTTTCTCAATAATTTAAGATAATAGTTTTAAAGTTTATTAATGAATAAAATTTGTCTTATTACTGGTGGTAGTAGAGGTTTAGGTAGAAATATTGTTCAGACACTCTCCGAATTAAAATATCATATTGTTTATACTTACACCAAAAACCATCCAAAAATGTCAAATAATAAAAACATCCTTGGTATAAAAATGAATTTAGAAAAAGAAAATGATATTAAAAAAATTTTTAAAACCATAAAAAAAAAACTAAATAAATATCCTTCAATTCTTATTAACAATGCTGCAATTTCTCAAGAGAAAAAATTTGAAAAAATTTCAAATAAAGATTATTTGAAAATGATGAAAATTAATCTCATTGGTCATATGTTGATGACTAGAGAATTTTTAAAAAATTTTAAAAAACAAAATAATGATTTTGGTAGAATAATAAATATTTCCTCCATAGGAGGACAATTAGGAGGTAAAAACCAAGTCCATTATGCAGCTGCAAAAGCTGGTTTAATTAATTTCTCAAAATCTATTTCAAATCTATATTCAAATCAAAAAATAACATCTAATTCTATTGCTATTGGATTAGTTAAAACTGATATGTCTTTAAACGAAATGAAAAGAAAAGATGGGAAAAAAAAGATAAACAATATTCCAATAGGAAGAATAGCTGAGTTACAGGAAATTTCTTCAACCATAAAATTTCTTATTTCAAGTGAAGCATCCTATATCACCGGTCAGTGTATTAATTTAAACGGTGGGATGTTCAATAATTAAAATAGTTTACATGAAAATTGACAGAAATAAAAATTTAGCTGTTTATTTTATTGGAGGTGGTTCAATGAACCTATATACTATAAAATGGGCTAAAGATTTTGGATTAAAAATAATTGTATCAGATAAAAATTCTAAAGCTCCATGTTTTAAATTTGCAGATGAAAAATTAATTGCTGATGCTAAAAAATCTAAATTACATTTAGTTTTTATTAAAAAAATAATAGGTAAATATAAAATCATTGGAACTATCTGTCAGATTGAGGATGCTTTAAAAACTCAACTCAAAGTAAATAAATTTTGCAAAATTAAAACTTTTTCTCTACAAAACTTAAAAGATTGTACTAATAAAGCCATTCATAAAAGAAGGTTAATTAATAGTAAAATAAATGTACCTAAAACATTAAATCTAAATAATTATCAGTCGGCTAAACATAACAAAATTATTTTAAAACCAGTAGATGGATCTGGTAGTAGAGAAGTGTATATTTTAGATAAAAATATTCCAAAAAAAAGTATTTATTTAAAAATAAAAAAAATAAAAACAAAATTCCAAAATTATATTATTGAAGAATTTTTGCCTGGTCGATCTATTGATGGAAATGCAGTAATAATCGATGGTAAATTTTATTTTGCTGGAATGTTTGAAAAATTCATATCTCCCGCACCATATAGATTGCCTTTAGGTGGCCAAGTTCCTGCAATTATTGAAAAAAAATTAACATCAAAATTCAAAAGAATTTTTAGAAAAACTTGTAAAGCTCTAAACATTAATAATGGCGTTGTTAAAATAGATACAATTTTATTAAATAATAAATTTTATATACTTGAAACAGCTAATAGATTGCATGGTGATGTTGGAACAGTAAATCTACAATATTTTTCAAGTGGTATTAATGTATTTAGTTTTTTATTTAATTTTTGGAAAAATAAAAAAATTAATACATCTTATCTAAAAATTAAAAATCAAAAATTAGGGTTTTGGAATGTATTAATGCTTCCTCCTAATTTTAGAGTTAAGAAGTTAAATAATTTGCCAAAAATTTTTACTAAAGTTTGGATAAACAACAAACTCAAAGGGAAAAAGTTAAATTATAATAATACATCGGAAATACCTGGTTATATTTGTTATGTAGTTAAAAATAAATTAGAAGCAAAAAAAAATTTAGCAAAATTATATAATAAAATATACCTGAATAGAAAAACTGAAGCCAAATTAAAATCAAATAATTGGTATAAAGATTTAAAAATTTACTTTAAAAATAACAAAATAAATCCAATTTCAAACATTTATTTTTGTTAAGTTGTCTGTGTAAATTTGAAAAATAATCTTAATTTATGAAGACTTAAATAAAACTTAATACTTTTTTAACTAATGAATGTTCATCAATATTATATTTTCTTAAGAGTTGAGAGGCTTCTCCCGATCTTCCGATTTTATCTTTAACCCCCATTCTAATAATTTTAATTGGTTGGGTTTCTGATAATATTTCACTTACTGCACTTCCCAAACCACCAATGATGTTGTGATCCTCAAATGTAATAATAACTCTATGTTTTTTTGCGTTTTGAACTAATAACTTTTTATCTAATGGCTTTATACTTGCCATATGAATTAAAGTTGGATTTACTGATTGATTTTTTAATTTTTTAATAGCATTGAGAGCTATGCGCGTTTGCATTCCAGTTGAAATTATACAAATTTTTTTTCCTTTATTTAAAACTAAACCTTTACCAATAACAAATTTTTTATTTGGTTTAGTTATGTTTTCAACATTGCTTCTTCCAGTTCTCATGTAAACTGGCCCTTTGTGTTTTGTAATAGCCTTTACAGCTTGTAACATTTCATTGCTATCACATGGACTTACAACAACAAAATTTGGTAAACTTCTAAAACACGCTAAATCTTCAATGCATTGTGCTGAAGCACCATCTGGTCCTGTGTCTAAACCTCCATGACTTGCGATAATTTTTACATTTAAATTTGAATAAGATATAGATAGCCGAGCTTGCTCATATGCTCTTAGTGCAAATACAGCGAAAGTGGTTGCAAAAGGAATCAATCCTAAACTTGACATTCCAGCAGCGACGGAAATCATATTTTGCTCTGCAATTCCACATTGAAAAAATCTCTTTGGATATTTTTTTAAAAAATGATGACAGCCAGTACCACCTGCCAAATCAGCGTCTAATATTACTATTTTATTATTTGTTTTTGCGACTTTTGTAATAGATTGTCCAAACGCTTCTCTTAAAGAATTTGATGATTTTGCAATTAAATTTGGATTACTCATAATTTATACATTCTTCAATTAATTTTTTTTTAGCACCCAGCTCTTTTAAAGAAGATTCTATTTGCTGAACACTCATTTTTAAACTTCCATGCCAAAGAGGTTTATTTTCCATAAAAGAAACTCCTTTTCCTTTAATTGTGTTAGCAATAATAAACAATGGTTTATTGTTAAGAAATTTTCTACTTAAGGCTTTTTCGATTTCAATAAAAGAATGTCCATTTATTTCAATCACATTCCAATTAAATGATTTTATTTTTTTTTTTAGAGGCTCTATATTCATTATATTTTTATTTGAATTATCACTTTGAAGTTTATTATAATCCAAAATTGTTACAAAATTTTTCAATTTATGCTGTGAAGCAAACATTAATCCTTCCCAAATTTGACCCTCTTGCATTTCACCATCACCAATAATAGCAAAAACTTTATTTTTTTTATTTAAATGTTTCATTGTTATCGACTGACCTATTGCAAAAGAAAATCCCTGAGCTAGTGATCCTGTACTAGCTTCTATCCATGGTGTATTTATTCTACATGGATGACCCTGATAAGGAGATTCAATATTTCTTAGTTTAATAATATCTTTATATTTAATTGCGCCAACTGCAGCTAATGTAGAATAAATTGCTGGTACAGAATGTCCCTTTGACAATACAAGTCTATCTCTATTTAAATTTTTAAATTGACCCAATCTTCTAATTCTCAATTTGCATACATATAAATAAACAATAATTTCCATACAAGAAAGAACACCACCCGGATGTCCTGATCCTGCAAAAAAAATTGACATCAGTCCATAAATCCTTGCCAGTTGAGATATTTTTTTCAAATAATTTAATTTAAACTTTTTCATGAAACCTAGTTTATACACCATGACCTAACAAAGTCTTCTGGTAACTTAAATAATTTATTTTTTTCATTTAATTTGATTTTGTTACAATCTTAACACTTTTTGATGCTTTTAAAGCTCTTGACTCTGCCTCTTCATAATTATCTCCAATTGCATAAACAAATCCTACCCTTGATGCATGATTTTCTGGAAAAGGTACATGGTCACCGACTTTAAAATTTAATTTTTTCTTAATAATCCACCCAAATTTATCTAATTCATTGAATCCATCAACTGAAATTATTTTTCCAGGATTAGGGAAAAAAAATCTTATACCTATACTACAAATTTTTTTTGGCTTTAGCTCTTTTTCATCTAGAGCTTCCCCTAAAGAAAGTTTTATGACTTGCTTTATAAGATTAACTCCGCTTGATCTAGGAATTTGATCAGTAGCCAAATAACCCCCACTTAATCTTAACGCAAATTCAATTAGGTTTGGACCATTTTCTCCAATAACAATATCACACTTTATAGTTCCATTTTTTAAACCAATAGCTTTAACAATTTCTTCAATCATTTTAAGTACAGATATTTCCTCATTTTTGCTCAATTTTGCAGGGATTACTCCACCATTTTCAATAATGAAAGGTTTTAAGTTATCAATTTGATCATAATTTCTATGAGAAATTGCTACAGTATAAACTTTTTGATTATAAATTATTGACTCAGTGCTTAATTGAATGCCGTCAATAAATTTTTCTGCTAGCAAATATTTTTTTTTAGATGATGCTACACTATGATCATAGTATTTAAGATCTTCCTTATCCCTAATAAAAACTACTCCTCTGGCACCCCTTCCATCAACTGGTTTTATTATTATTGGATAGCCCCATTTATTGAGAAGTTTTTCAAGCTTATCTTTTGAATAAATCTTTTCATAAATTGGTGTAATAATATTTTTCTCAGTTAAATACTTTTTCATTTTAAATTTATTTGAACAAATTTCTGCTAATTTTACGGGAATTGAGGGTAATTTTAATTTTTCAGCGACACAGGCAACCGTCAATGCTACATCGTTGGCAACTGTCATAACTCCATTAATCATTACGCTCTCATTAAATTTACTTACAGCCTCAACTGTTCCTTTAATATCTCTTGTGCTTACAATTATCTGGTTATCTGAATACTTAAAAGCTGGAGCATTAGGATTGACGTCTGTACCAATTACATTATGCCCTAAATTCTTAGCTTGTATATAAGCTTCTATTTGCTCACTGCCAGCACCAATGATTAACAAATTTTTTTTATCTTTCACTAATCTACTCTCTTAATATCACTTTCTAAAAGAGTCATATCAGGACATAAAATTCCTTTAATGAAGCCATCCTTTCTTTTTTGTGCATAATCTAAAGCTAAATTAATGTCATCCATCTTAAATGCATGAGTAACAGTATTTTTCATAAGATTTAAATTACTACTTATTAGAGACATTGATATTTCCAAATCTTTTTTTACATCTCTAGAATGATTAGGAAATGAAGGCACTAATAATGGAGCCCTATTAATTAAGTAATGTCCAAGAGTAAATTTTTCCTCTTTATAGTAAGAGGTCATCATAAGTTTTGCTCTACTTTTTGCTTTACATAAACTTGCACACAGTTGAAGATTGCTCATTTTTCCAGTAAATTCAAAAGCCATATCAACACCTCCTGGCCAGGGTTTTTTGGAAGCCATTGTTTTCTTTTCAAGCAAATTTCTTATTTCCCAGTATGCATCTTTATTTTTTACATTAATGGTGTGTTTTGCACCAATTTGTTTTGCTACATTAAGTCTATTTTCATGATGTCCAACAACTATAATATTTTGATCTTTGTAACTGGAAAGTGCTGCAACAGTCATGAGAGACATAAAGCCATCTCCTAAAAACAAACTATTTGCATTTGGAAATGGCTCAGACATATGTACTGCATTAACCGCAGCCATTACTGGTTCACCTAACGCAAACTCAATTGGTACATTATTAGGTATATGAACTAATAATTCAGATGGAGCAACAACATAATCAGAAAATCCTGAGCCTATATAAGCAAGTCCTGTTACCCTATTGCCAATTTCCACATTTGTAACTTTACTTCCCTTGTCTGAAATTATACCAGAAACTTCATGACCTAGATTTATAGGGTATGATTTATATCTATAGGAAATACCTGGCTGTCCATATGTTTCCCCACTTATAATTGGAAATTCACTACTACAAATTCCACATGATACCACTTTAATTAGTACCTCATTTTCTTTTAAAGGTTTTAATTTTCTTAAGTGACTTTTAATTTTATTAGGTGCAACCAGTAATAATTCATTAATAATCATTATATTATGAAATTAGTTTTGGCCATTTTTTCTTTGCTTTTTAATTATACTTGGAATATCTATGCCAAGTTTAGAATGCAGGTGTTCTCTTGTGCCATGATCTGTAAAAGTTTTACCAAGATTGATCCTAAGTATTTTTATATTAAAATTATTATCATTTGCAATCTCAAGTATAGAACTTCCAAGTCCACCTCTATTTACATTTTCCTCTAAAACAATAATTGATTTATATCTTTCTAATAACTCAATTATTTCTGAATCATTAATAGGAGATATTTTTGTTAAATTTTTAATACCCCAATTAGAATTTAATTTTTTAAATTTTTCTCTTAATTCTATTCCTTTTTTAAAAAAACCACCTGTTGTAATAATTATTCCATCATTGCTTTCATTAAATATACTGTTTAATGATTCTTGATAAACTTTTTTATCTATTTCAAGCATCTCAATTGTTCCATATGCATTCATCAATATAGTTGGTCCACTCACCCAATTTTTTAATTTATCCTCAAGAATAGAGTTGAATTCTTCATGGTTAGGAGGGAATAGAATTTCTAAATTAGGTATGCAAGTCAAATATGATAGGTCTAAAGTTGCATGATGTGTCATGTGATCAAGGCCTGCTAGACCAGATCTGGCTAAAATTATTATCATTGGAATATTGTTTACACACACATCATGAACTAGTTGATCATAAGATCTTTGAAAAAAAGTTGATTGATATGAAATTACTGGCTTCATACCTTTTAGAGAGAGCCCTACACCAAGAGTTAGCGCGTGTTGTTCTGCCATACCAACATCAAATGAACGGTCAGGAGCAGAGTTGAAAGCAGTCAATGTTTCTGATGCACCTTGGGTCGCAGGAGTTAATAATACCATTTTTGGATCATTCTTTATCAATTGATCAATTTTTTTTCCTACTAAACCTGCATTGAATGGAGAAAGAGGTTTGTAGAATATACCTTTTTCAGATCCAATGTCCTCCGTGATAGGTTTCCCTAATTTATCAAGTGGAAAACAGAAATGATGGTTGGTAATATCGTCCTTGGGAAAATCCAAACCATTACCCTTCTGTGTTTTTACATGCAAAATCATAGGTCCTTCTTGATGATTTTTTTTAATATTGTGTAAGTTATCTATTAAACTAGATAAATTATGCCCATCTATAGGGCCGCTATAATTAAAACCCATTGAAGTAAAGAATTCTTCAGATAATTCTGATCCGATTTTTCTTTCGCCAAGATATGATTTAATTGCTGTTTTATTTTCTGTAATTCCCCATCCATTATCATTAAGAATAATTAACATGTTCGGCTTTTCATACCCAATATGATTTAAGGCTTCTAATGCCATACCTTCTCCTAATGCCGAGTCACCGATGATAGCTATAGGCAAGCCTTCTACATTTTGAATTTTATTAGCAATTGCAATTCCTGCTGCAACAGAAAGGGAAGTTCCGCCATGACTAGAATCCAGAACATCATGTTCACTTTCATCTTTAGATGGAAAACCTGGTGATCCTTCGTCTTGCCTTAATGAGTGAATCAACTTAACTCTTCCTGTTAGGATCTTATGTACGTACACATTATGACCAACATCCCATACAAATTTATCTTTTAAAGAGTCAAAAACATAATGTAATGCAATGGTCAATTCTACAACACCTGTATTTACACCTAAATGCCCTCCAGTTCTGCATATAGATTCTTTTAAAAATTCTCTTATTTCATCTGCAAGCTCATTAAGTTCTATATCATTGAATGACTTAATATCTTTGTAGGATTTTATTTTTTCTATAAATCTTTTCATGCCTGTTTCTTTTCTTTAATAGGAGTTTTCAATTATTTTTTTAAGTTCTTTTTCACCAAAAACTACTTCATGTTGTCCTATAGGTCTATACATATAATTCGTAGCATCAACGAGTATATTGTTTGTGTCTTTTTTTGTAATACCATAATCAGATAGTTTATTTTTTAAATTAAATTGGTTAATAAATTCCTCTATCAGATCAATACCTAAATCAATATCCGAAATATTTTTTGAAAATTTAAATTCAGGGTCAAAATTTGGAATCACAGAATTAAATATATCTAAACCATGAGGAAGTGTTTGTCTAAGAACTGCAGACGTATATATACTGACAGAAACTCCGTGAGGAATTCCAAACCTTGCATCTGTTGGATGAACTAATGCATGACAAACAGTAGTTCCTGCCATCGATATTGCCATACCTGCTAATGTTGCTCCATAAGCAACTTTTCCTCTTGCATTGATATCATTTCCATCTTTGAAAGCAGTTGGTAAATATTCCACAACATTTTTAATAGCTTCTAGCGCAATAAGATTAGAATAATTTGATCTATTTTTTTTATTAAATAATGACTCTAATGCATGTGCAAAAGCATCTATTCCTGTTATTGCAGTCCAATTTTTTGGTAAAGATATTAAAAAAGTTGGATCAACAATTGCAAGCTTAGGAATAATTAGATCATTTTTTATCGTCCCCTCTTGTTGAGTTTGATTATTTATTACAACAGAGTAAGGAGTTACTTCAGACCCTGTCCCCGAGGTTGTGGGTATTGCAATAACTGGAATCAATTTTTCTCCAAATATTTTATCTGGAGGTTTGTTGGACAAATTCACATAATTCCATATACCTCCCTCATGAGTTGAAGCTATAGATAATCCTTTGGCAAAATCAATAACACTACCACCGCCAATTCCAATAATTATATCAAAATCACCTGCTTTGAAAAAATCAATTGCTTCATCATAATCTTCAATCTTGGGTTCAGATTTAACATTTTTATAGATTTCATAATTTATACTATGCTTATGAAGTAATTTTTTAATTGGTTCTAATAAACCAAAATTAACTAACTCATTCATTGTAACCAATAAAACTTTTTTGCCTAAAGATTTAATTTCTTCAGGTATAACATTAAAAGCTCCCTGACCAAAAATCACTTTTGGGAACCTTTTAATATTAAATGTTAAAATATTATCATCCATTAAAGATTGTTTTTTAGTAAATATTTAGTTTTTCATTGATTAAGTTAGTTTTAACATGAATAAAATTTTTTTAAAAAATAATTTATTGATTATATTTAAATATTTAATAAAAGCTAAAATACTTATTTTGTTTTATTTATTAATACTATCTAATATATAATCTTTAATCATTAGATGCTTAAAAGGCTTAAATTATATTATAGGAAATGCCCATCATGTGGTTCCAATAATTATAGTTTATTTTATAATCATAAAAATTTTGAAAAAATTGACAGTTTAGGAAAAAAATATTTAATAGATAAGTTTTATGTAATTTGTAGAAAATGTAATTTAGTATATACTAACCCAACTGTAAGACCCTCAGAGTATGACAAGATTTACGAAAATACTATTATTGGATCCTTTAGAAATATCAAAAATAGTAAATCTAATTTAAAAAAACTTAATTATTTTTGTGAATTGGTAAGCAAAAAAATAATTAAAAATAAAACAATATTAGATATTGGGTGTGGACAAGGTGAATTGTTAAAAAATATTAAAAAAAAATTTAAAATACCTCCAAAAAAAATATTTGCTATAGAGCCCTCTAAAAAAATTTACAATTATCTTAAAAAAAACACTTCAATTAATGTTCGAAATATGTTTCTTGATGGATTAAAAAATAATGAAAAATACGATTTTTTAATTTTAGATAATGTATTTGAACATTTTGATTATCCAAAAAAGTCTCTACAAAAAATAAACAATATTCTTACAGATAATGGGTACGTTTATATTTCTATACCAAATGCATTAAACCCACATTTTGAATATGAAGATCCATTAAACCACACATGTAACTATTATAAAAAAAATATTAAAGAACTTTTTTCTAAAAATAATTTTAAAATATTGAAATTAGTTGAACGAGATACTTTAATAAATTTTTTAGCTATAAAACAACAAGTAAAGTTTACAAATACTCAATACAGAGAAGATAAAAAAAAATTTTATTTACTTAAAGAAAAGATTAAAAAAAATAAAATTAAAATTAAAAAGCAGAGTGAATTAATTAAAAAAACTGGAATTAATATTAAAAAAAAAAATATGAAAGTCATTGTTTTTGGCTCTGGAAATTATTCATTGGAATTACTTAAAAAATTAAACATAAATAAGCAGGTGTTGGGTTACATTGACAGCAACCCTATATACCACGGTTCAATCAGAAATGGATATAAAGTATTTAGTATAGAGCAGCTCGATAATTTTAACTTTGATAAAATTATTATAGCTTCAAATAAATTTAAATTTGAAATTTATTCGCTTCTTTTGAAAAAAAAAGTTAAGCATAATAAAATAATTTTATTTAAGTAATATTTTTTTTAATTTTAAATTTTTTATATGCTAATGGATTGCTATAAAATCTCACTTTTTTAATGAATTTTTTACCATACAAATTGGTTAAGTATTCTTTACTCATAGATGGAATAGAAATTGACAAATCTTTTAATTTCAAATTATCAATTTTTTCAATATATTTTGCGGGAAATTTTATTCTATTATTTCCATATCTATAATAAGTTCTCTTATTTTTATAATAAAAGAGGCAATCTAAAACTGCTGGTTCAAATTTTAATTTATTATTCTTTGATAAAAAAGCAATTTTTGGAATTTTTTTATCTCTAATATACGAGCCTTTTAAAATTTTATATTTTTTTTCTTTTTTAAATATTGAAAATAATTTTTTAACATTTTTTTTATCTATACCTAGATCAAAATCAGAGAGTATTGAGATATTGTCTTTTCTTATTAAAGATAATAATCCTGATGTATCAGCCCAGTAACGTATTTTGTAATTATTTAGCTTATTAATTACATCTTTTAATATTTTATATAGCTCAATATCTCTTTTTTTTATTTGTTCCCTAGAAGGTCTTAACTGAAAAGAGTCCCAAATTATAATTTTATTTTTATTTAATTTGAGCTTTAAATAAGACTTAAGCTGATCCTTAATGTGGCGTCCACAAAATATTATTTTGTCAAACTTAATTTTTTTTAAATTTTCTAAATCTGTTATTTTTTTTCCAAATAAAAATGAGTTTTTCAAACTTTTATTACTATCAACCCAATTAATAACCTGTAAATTTTTATTATTTAAAACTTTTCTAAAAGCTGCTCTACCGTGATATCCACACCCAAATATAATTACTTTTTTTTTCATTCTAGAGTTAAATCAATTGTAAAAAAGTTGCAAATAAATATCTCAAATAATATTCTTCATAGCTATATATTTTGCTATTTTTAAATCTCTCTCAGTTTTAATTATATATGATGACTTTTCATCAAGAAAAATATGACCAACAGTATTTTCATCTTTTCCAATTCTATGTGATTTGATCAGCTTTAAACCACCAATCTCTCTATAAACTTCATTTCTCTCTAATGACAAACTAACATTTCTGTGAATCGACTTTAAACTTTTTCCATTGTGAATAAAAAAATTGTCATTTTCCTTTTTAACGGCAATAACTTCATCGGTTTCAAAAATTTTTGATAAATTAATTACTGCTTCAAAGGATGAAAAATTTAAAAATGGACAAACTACGTTTACTGTCATAATTAAATCTGGCTTAAAATTTTTGGAACTATATTTTTTTAGAATATTTTTAATTGTTGAATTCAATGGAGTATTCATCCTAGCCAATTTTTCTTCTCTTTTATCAACAAATATCTTTTTTTTATTATGGTATTTTTTTTTAACTTTATTGATTATTTCATTATCTGGTGTTGAAATTATAATCTTTTTAATTTCTTCGACTTTGTTTAACTCATCAATTAAATTAAATATAATTGGTTTTTTATTTAGTTTTTTTAGGGCCACCAAAGTTTCATTGAAATCCTTTCCTCGAACTGGAATTAATGCAATAATACTTTTGTTTTTTTTTTGATTTTCTGCGTGCTTTTTTAAAATTCTGTTTCGTGTGTTAAAAATTTTAATTTTATTTTTAGTTAAGCTGTTTTGATGTTGTCTATAATAAAAAAGAGGTAAATTAACATTCTTAATTTTATATTTATTTATTAACGATAACCACAAATCAACACCATCTTGACAATTAAACTGCTCATCATATCCTCCAATATTTTTTAAAATTTCCAAATTAAGAAGACTACATGCGCCATGCGCAGGCTGGTTTCTTAATTTCATTTTTTTTATTTCATGTCTATAAAATTGATCTATTACTTGACCTTTTTCATTTACTATAAAATAATCACAAAATATCATTGCAAATTTTTTATTTTTTTTTGCTGTATCAACCATAATTTGTAAAAAATTAGGATGAAGCCAATCATCAGCATCTAAACGAGTGATATATTTTCCACGTGAGGCTTTAATAGCAATATTATTTGAAACGGTTAGACCCTTATTTTTTTGGTAAATTATTTTTACTTTATTATTATTTGAAAATTTTTCTATTTTTTGTCTCGAATTGTCTGTTGAACCATCATCAATTATAATTATTTCAAAATCTTGGAAAGATTGAGTTAAAACACTGTTAATAGATTTCTCAATATATTTACCATAATTATGGTTAGTAACATATACTGTAACTAGCGGGTTATTATTTTTTTTTTTCATAATTATAAATTTAATTAAGTTTAATTGTTGTATTTACCTTTAATTTATTCTCTGACTGGTTTTGATTATTTGTTTTTTTTCCATAAAATTGAATTATGTCATCAATAGTAAATACATCTACTTTATTGCTCAATATCATTTTTTCCAGAAATGGTTTTACAAAATTCAAATCTTTCTGGTTATCTATTGTAAGTCTAATCTTTTTATTATGTTTTTTTTTTACAGGAGCCGAACCTGTTCTAAAAAAAATTTCATTATCTTTAATATAATAAGTTAAATATTCTGTGCCCGTGTTGTCTTCAGCATTTTTATTCAGGAAATCTAGAGTTTTTCTATTAAATATTTCTGTTTCAGTGCCGCTAGGAAGATCTTTGTGATCTGTATAATCTAAATTATTTTCTAAATGATAATTAATGGCTTTGTCCATATAATTTGGATCAATCAAAATATCATCTCCGGTAATTCTTATAATTACATCTGGGGAGTCATTTTTTGTAGCTCTTAGAACTCTTCCCAAAACATTTTCTCTAAATCCTCTAAATACTCTGATATTATTTTTTTCTGCAATTTTACATAATTTATCATCAGATTTATTTTTTGTTGTACAAAAAATAATTTTATCAACAACCTTTGATTTCTTAATTCTTTTAATTAAAATTTCTAATAGATGTAAGTTTTTTATTTTAATTGCTGCTTTACCTGGCAATCTTTTTGAGTCATATCTTGCTACAATTGCTGCATAAATTTTTTTACTAAATAATTTATTTGTTATAACTGAACCTTTTTTTAGATTTTGATTTATTTTTTTTTTTAAAATCTCGTTAAGCATCAGGGGTTCTTTGAATTGATTATTTATACGTCTAAACTCTATATCTGAAAGTTTGATAATAGAATTTTTTTTTAATGGTTTTTTAGTTATCCAAAATTTCTTTGTACTTTTTCTATAATAGTTTTCACTCTCTGAAACTGCATGTTTATTTCTAATTCCTTTATTAACTAAAGTTAATATTTTGTTTAATTCATTAAATTTATTTGGCTCTATAGAGGAATAATAATCAATACCTTTTTTCTTTCTCTCAATAGTAACATGTCTTTCTAAATACTTTATGCCATAGCCGATTGAAACTAAGCTCATGTATAAACTAAATCTACTACTACCTGATATGTGGTCTTGATATCCATACTCACATGTTTCTCCGTATCTTTTTTTTAAAAATTTAATGTGATCTAAATTTACATCTTCAATTTTGGTCGGATAACTTTGAAAACCATGCATAAGAATTGGTTTGTTGTTATTTTTTTTAAAAAAACTTATTGCATGATTTATTTCAAATAATTTTGCACCACCCACTGATAAGAAAATTTTTTTATTTTCTAAAGCTATTTTTTTTAAAAGAATATCATTATTTAAATCCGTCGAATGGACTTTATATCCATCCAATTTTAATTTTTTTGCCAAACTAAATGCTTTGAGACCCAAAACATCTGCATAAATATTCTTATAACCAATTTTTTTTGTAAATTTTATAATTTTTTCCCAATCTTTTTTTGAAAAAGATTGTTTTTCAAAATGTAAATATCTTTCGTGATTTTTAGTTAAAAAGTCTTGTGCAAAATAAATTTGAAATTTAATTGATTTTGCACCTTGTTTATAAAATTTTTTTATTATTTTTTTTAATTTAGTCGTACTGCCTTGATGTGAATTAGCTACCTCTGTAATCAGCTCAACCGGCATTAATTTACTTTTTTCCAATCATAGGTATCTTTAAATGGGCACTTTTTACATATTGTTACTTTCTCAATATTTTTTTCAACATGAAATTTTCTGACCTTATTGATTTCATGGCCATACCAAATGTCTTTTATTGAAGATATTTTCTGTTCAGGATAATTAAATTGGTCGGGCATTTTTAAATCCATTAATTCAAAACCTTTCTCATTTTTTTCAGCTTTCATTTTTACTTTTTTAAATTCTTTGTCACCAACTTCTATTGCTAACTTATCTACATATCCAACTGGGTGCATA
>MDTG01274066.1_pt1 | contig 15817 bp, 11 predicted proteins | sample 811421 | NCBI WGS metagenome assembly MDTG01 (sample SAMN05326645, study PRJNA326480) | marine metagenome | isolation source: seawater | place: Pacific Ocean: South East | collected 2011 | reverse complement strand
GTGTCGCACAAGAACCGTGTGCTCAACACATTATTGAGAAGGAAATGCGTCTAGCAGATCCTATCCTTAACCAGTTATTTATTGACTATAAAGTCCAAGTATTTACACAACAAGCCCACAGCGGGGCGCGTGCCGAACTTATTGTAATTCCTGTCGTGTTTCACATCGTCCATGACAACGGACCTGAGTTCATTTCAGATGCACAAATTCACAACGCAATGCGCATTATGAATCAAGACTATGCAGCTATCAACGAACAGCTTTCTGAAGTGGTTGCGGCTTTCACTGATGACATTGGCGTTGTAGACATTGAGTTTCGATTGGCCCAGAAAGACCCCAGCGGAAGTCCTACAAATGGAATCGATCATATTTTCTCAGATGAAACGTATGTGGGCGATGACGGATCGAAACTAAACAGCTGGCCTCGAGACAAGTACCTAAATATTTGGGTAACAGACGTTATCTACATTCAAGGTGCGGCAGCTTATGCCTATCGTCCCCCATCTGCAGACGGCAACCCCACCGCTGATGGCATCATTTCCAATCATCGCTATGTTGGCAATATTGGTACTGCCAGTGGCACAAGCGGCAAAACTCTAACCCATGAAATTGGGCATTACTTAGGACTGCCTCATACGTGGGGAGAAACAAATGCACCTGGCTGCAATGGTACAAATCCGAACCCTCCTTGCGATGGTGTAAATAATTGTAATTTGGATGACGGCATTAATGACACCCCCAACTGTCTTGGAGTCTCTGGTAGCAATTGTCAATTGAACCGCACTACTTGTGGCTCTTTAGATAATATTCAAAACTTCATGGATTACTCAAGCTGTGAGGCAAACTTCACCAAAGGACAGGTTAATGTTATGCGCAACAGTCTCAACAACTCCTTGGCCGATCGAGACGAGCTGTGGACGGAGAGTAATTTGGCAAGCACTGGAGTGCACAAGTTGACCAAAGCTGATTATTTCATTGAAAATGGTCCTAGTCAATGCATCAATGATACGGTAATGTTTTATGACGCATCAACCTACGGTGCCAACAGTTGGTCGTGGAAATTAGAAGGACCTTATCAAACCATTACTTCTAGCGACAAAAACCCCAAGATTGTTTTAAAAATGCCAGGAGTGTATTCCTTAACGCTTGAAGTAAGCGATGGAAATGACACTAAATCAGTCACGGCAGAGCGTGCAGTGATGGCTTCAAGTGTATATGGTCAAGCCATTCCATTCTTTGATGATTTTAGTGATGACAGCAACTGGATAAGTGATAACAATCAGGAAGAAGACGAAGACGATGTATGGGAGCACTTAAGCGACACTGGTTTTGATGGAGACGGTTGCTTTAAAATGAATGCCTTGGGCTCGCCACCAAACCGCTGGGACGATCTCATACTATCCAGCCTTGACCTAAGATCTTTGACATCAATTTCCGTTTCATTGGATGTAGCTTATTCGCAATTAAATAATTCTGATGATGACGAGCTTTCGATTCAAATCAGTACAGATTGTGGAGCAACATGGAGAAATATTTGGAGTCGATCGGGAGCAAATCTCGCAGGGTCAACTCCACTTTCTACAAGCAATTTCGTGCCTGAAAACTCTGATTGGGAGACCTTCACAATCAATAACCTACCAGCCATTTGGTTTTCTGGCAACACGATTTTTAGAGTGCGGTTTACAAGTGACCTTGGCAATAATCTATACTTGGACAACTTTAATGTAACCGGCAACTATAGTGATGTGCCTGTTCTCGCATATCCGGTAGATGGCGCCACCAATCAGGGCGAAAACACCACCATCGACTGGCGTGCTGTTCCTAAAGTTTCAGGCTATGAGTATGAAGTTGATCAAATCAATCTTTTCAACTCAGCTTCATTAATATCAGGTTCAACATCATACATCGATGAGACCTCAGAAGGTGAAGACACCGAAGTGCTGATTCAAGGACTTGAACACGGTGAGAAATATTTTTGGAGAGTGAGAAGCGTTGATGGTTCCGTTACCTCTGATTGGAGCGAAACATGGGAGTTTGAAGTAGATGAAAATGGGCTAGGAATTAGCTTGAGAAACACACCTCCTATTTCAGTCTTTCCAAATCCAGCAAAAGACCGTCTATTTATCACATTGTCTGAACCTCAGAATGTAAAGTCCATTCGGGTCATGTCACTTGATGGGAAAGTGTTGCTGAACAATCAATTGACAGACGGTGTTGTTGAAAGATTGGAGGTTTATAGTCAAAAACTGAGTTCAGGGATTTACTTCTTGCAAGTAAATTCAGAAAACAGCTCAATTTATGAGCAGTTTGTGATTTCAAAATAAAATAACAATAATGATCAAAAATGTATTGACAGCCGTTGGAGCTGTTTTAATGGGTATTGTTTTACAGGCTCAGAATTATGGGTGTGCTACCAATGAATATATCAATATGTTACTCAGTGATGAGGCTTCGAGAAATGCCTATCTAGAACAACTGACAGAGTTCGATGCGGTTGCCGCTCAAAGATTAGGATTAAGAGAGGATGCAGAATACATAATTCCTGTTGTAGTTCACGTGATCTACAACGACTGTGAGGGTAATATTTCAAAGTCGCAGATTGAGGATGGGCTAAGAGTACTCAATGAAGACTTCAGAAGAACCAATGCAGATACTTCCTTAACACGCGAAGTATATCAAGACTATGCCGTGGACGTAGGCATTGAGTTCAGACTTGCCCATCTAGATCCATCAGGAGATCCTACTGATGGAATAAATCGTATACAAGCGGGTATCGCAACCAATGCAAATAACAACGTGAAATCACTGGCATACTGGCCAAGCGATGAATACATGAATATTTGGGTGGTTGAGTCGATCCAAAATTTCACAGGAACAAGTGGCATTATCCTAGGTTATGCACAATTTCCAGGTTCTGGTTTTTGGAACACTTATGGAATCGTGATACGAAACGACGCATTCGGAACAATAGGCACTTCAAATGCCGATGGACGCACCTTAACTCATGAAATTGGTCATTGCCTAAATCTTTTGCATACATTCCAAGATGGATGCGGTTCGGGTTGTAGCTTCACAGGAGACCGTGTTTGCGATACTCCCCCCGCAGCTGAAGCAACATACAATTGTTCGTTTAATACCAACTCATGTGGCAATGATGGTGGAAGTGGTTCCCCTTATAATTCGGGCACCCCAGACCAAATCGAAAACTACATGAGCTACAACAGCTGCCAAAACATGTTTTCGGCTGGTCAAAAAAATAGGATGATTGCCGCCTTGAATACATATAATCCACTAGAGGAGTTAGTAAGCGAAGAAAACCTTATCGCCACCGCTGTTAATGGACTTGTAGAAGCAGACTTCAGCACCTCTACTGACATTATTTGTAACACTCAACAAGTGACTTTCTCTGACAACTCACGTTATGCTGGTATAGCAACTTCTTGGGAATTTGGTGGAGAAGCACGACCAGCAGAATCGACCGAATCAAATCCCTCGGTTCAATTTCCATATGAGGGATACCAATCAGTTACATACACTGCATCGGATGATGGTCAATCTGCTACTACCACGCGTTCCGTTTTTGTGGTTTCTGAAGAGGGTCAGTTTGCACCGTATTCAGACGATTTAGAAGAAGCGAATTCCATCTCAAATTCAAATTGGTACTCAATCAATCCTGATGATGATGGGCACGAATGGAAACTTACTACAGAGGCTTCCTATTCTGGGGATAAGTCAATCAAAATGGATAATTACGATAAATGTGGCTCAACAAGAGATGACTTGGTCACACGGAGCTTTGACTTTTCACCCTATTCATCGGTAAACATTCGTTTTGCCCAAGCATATGCACGGGCGGTTGGTCCAAACCAAAATTTCTTGCGTATGTATGCTAGTTCAAACTTCGGAGAAACCTGGGAACTCGTTTGGGCTCAAAGTGGAACTGCCTTGCAAACCGTAAGTCAGACTATATCAGGACCATTTGTACCTGAAGCAAATCAATGGCAAGATCGATCCATTGACCTAATACAATCGGCTTACATGAAAGAAGGTGTATTGTTGAAATTAACATTTGAAGGTCTCGGTGGCAACAACTTATACATAGACGCTTTTGAAATAAGTGGGCAGTATAGTGGAGATCTACTGCTGAGACGCCCTGAAAACGGCAATAGAGGAATGGCTAAGGATGTTTTACTCGACTGGAAGTCGGCTGGCATTGTAGATAGTTACCAATATGAACTCGATACAAAATCAGATTTCAGCTCTGGTAATGTAATCTCAGGCACTACAGACTTTATTAATATAAATCCTAACAATGAAGATACCGAAGTGCTTATTGAAGACCTAGAGTTAAGCACAACTTATTATTGGAGGGTGCGATATATACAAGATGGCAACACGTCTGAATGGAGTGATACTTGGAATTTTGCAGTAGATGACACAGGTCTTGGCACAGAAAGAATCAAGGCTGAAAGTAACATTAAAGTCTATCCTATTCCAACGAATGGGCTTGTAAATGTTAAGTCTGACTTGCCAATTGAGTCAGTGGACATTCTCGATTTAACTGGTAGAAACGTATACAACTACAACGCACTTGGCGAGACATTCATAACCATGCAACCACAATTACCAAATGGCTTGTACAGGATCAAATTTATATTACAGAATGGCAACATCGAAACCAAAAGCCTTATCGCACAGTAGAAGGTTTTTTTCGAATACTAACTAAATAAACTCCACTGAAGATGAGTACCGCAGCCAGCAGTTGAATCCAATGGAGTTTTTCCTTACCCAAAGAAATACTCAAAGCACCAGCCAACAATGGTTGAAGATATATGTAGGCGCTCACCACCGATGGACTCACCGTTTTCATTGCAAATACATTCAGAAAATAAACCAGAAAAGTTACACAAATCACTACGTAAACCACACCCCAAAATATATCCTGCGGCATTGAAATCCAATCTACTTCCATAGCTTGCTCAAAACCAAAGGGAACTACATAAATCAAGCCCAGCGTGAACACCCACTTAATTACGGTCATGGCTTTATATTTTTTCATCAATGGCTTGACTAAAATGAGATACAGACCATAGCTCATTGCATTAATAAATATCATCAGATCACCTGTGGAATCTCCTTGAGACCAAGCCAACGTATCTCGACCCATGATGATAGGAAGTAAGATTAATAGTAGCGCTCCCACAATTCCCAAACCCACTCCTATGGATTTTAAAAGGGTAATCCTTTCCTTGAGGATGACCGCTGAAGCAAGCAGAACTAGTATGGGGTTACTGGTCATAATTACCGAAGCATTTATTGGTGTGGTCAGACTGAGTCCGTTAAAGAAAAATAGTTGATTCATGGCTACTCCAAACAGCGCACATAACGCCAAACGTGGAACATCTTTTCTATTTATCCGCTCCTTTGGAATAAAAAAATTAACGAGCCAAAACAACAATGTAGCTCCCAATACCCGAAAAAAAATAAACCCACTTGCACCGATATAAGTGGGCATAATATCTTTAGCAACGATATAGTTGATCGCATAAAAAGCTCCAACAATGAATAGCACAATATGTGCCTGCAATAATTTACTCACTTAAGTAGGCCTTAATCTGCTCTACGGTTTTCTTAGCATTTCCAGCATATACTTCATCTTTTATAAAGTATAAAGGCCTTTTCATAAACGTATATTCATTGAGTATGAGATCACGAAACTGATCATCGCTTAAACTCTGCTCGTTCAAGCCTTGCTGGCGATACTTGATTGCTCTTTTATTGAACAAAACCTCATAAGAACCCAACTTGGCCTTGGCGTGATCTAGGTCTTCGGAGCTGATGATTTGCTCCTTGATATCAATCACTTCAAACCCGTTTGTTCCAGTTTCACTAAGTATGCGCTGGCAGGTATTACATTTACTCAAGTGATAAATTTTTCTCATGTGTGCTATAGATTATTTAAGACTTCTTCCGAATCGACCAAAATCATTCTTTGCAGTTAGCCCGCAAAAGTAGATTTTCACGGTCCAGATGGTGAAAAGATCGAATCCAATAAGACAACTGCTTGATCCGAAAAAGGTTTTTATCCCTATAGGCATTGGGCTAGCCATCTTAGCGTGGTTCATCTACAGTGATTTCCAAAACCAGAAAGCCGCATTTGAAAGCTTTTCTTTGGGGTGGCAAACCACGGGTTGGCTTAGTGTAGCCCTTGTCATGGTTGCTTTAAGAGATATTGGATATATGATTCGTATCCGGATTCTAACAGACCAAAAACTCAATTGGCGCCAAGCCTTCGAAGTAATTATGCTATGGGAGTTTGCCTCAAGCATTACCCCATCGGTAGTTGGAGGGTCAAGTGTGGCAATATTCATTGTGAACAGAGAAAAAATCCCTTTGGGACGAAGCACCGCAGTGGTCATGATTACGGCATTTTTAGATGAACTCTTCTACGTCTTGATGGTGCCTTTATTGCTCATATTCGTTGGCTGGAGCACACTATTTCCATTGGAAATGCAAACCATACTATTCGGATTTGAATTGGGTGCGCGCGAAATTTTCATTTTAGGCTACGTATTCATATTGATGCTGATCACAGGAATCTATCTCGCCATTTTTAGGTTTCCAAATGCCGCGCACAACCTTTTAGTTAGTGTCTTCTCCAACCGATTATTAAAACGCTGGAAAAAAGGAGCCGAAGAAACTGGAAACGATCTGGTGATCACCAGTGGTGAATTGAGGACAAAGCCATTTAGTTTTTGTATAAAAGCATTCACTGCAACCTTTTTAAGTTGGACAGCAAGATTTTGGGTAGTGAACTTTATCATCCTAGCCTTTTCCATGATAAATCTAACCGTGGCTGATCACTTTCTCATATATGCTCGACAATTGGTTATGTGGGTGATCTTGCTCATATCACCTACCCCTGGCAGTGCGGGTGTAGCCGAGGTGGCATTTGAAGGGTTCTTGCAGCAGTTTATTACTCCAGTCGGGTTCGCCTTTGGAATTGGGGTGATTTGGCGTTTTCTTACCTATTACCCATACCTGATTATAGGAGCAATTGTGCTTCCAAGATGGATACAGCGTACCTATCTCGGTAGAAAACTCATCTCATTTAAAAAGCCAAGTTGATCATCAACCAAAGAGTTGCTGAAACACCTCATCAACTCTTTTTACTGGTCTAACGTGAATGTTTAATGACGAAGTATCAATTCCCGTTAAGCCGTACCCTGATACAAAAATTTCTTCAAAGCCGAGCTTCTCCGCTTCATGGATTCGCTGTTCAATGCGAGTTACCGGTCTTATCTCACCACTGAGACCAACCTCCCCAGCAAAACAGGTTTTAGCAGGAATGGGGTAATCCTCCGAACTTGACAAAGCCGCACATATCACGGCCATATCAATCGCTGGATCATCAACGCGCAATCCACCTGCCATATTTACAAACACATCAAATTTTCCAATTGCAAGACCACATCTTTTTTCGAGCACCGCAAGAAGCATATGCAACCTTCGTTGATCGAACCCTGTGGTGGTGCGCTGTGGTGTCCCATATGCAGCTGAACTCACTAAGGTTTGAGCTTCAATCATCATTGGCCGTGCACCTTCCATACTGGCAGCAATGGCTGAGCCACTCAAACCTTCATCTCTTTGACTCATTAATACGTGCGAAGGATCGTGTACCTCTTTGAGTCCAGATCCTTGCATTTCATATATACCTAGTTCATTCGTTGATCCAAATCGATTTTTTGAAGACCTAAGTAGACGATATAAGTGTTGTCGGTCGCCTTCAAATTGTAGAACAACATCAACCATATGTTCCATAACCTTCGGGCCAGCAATATTTCCTTCCTTAGTTATATGACCTATCAATATCACGGGAGTATTCGATTCCTTCGCAAATTGAATCAATTCGCCTGTGCACTCTCTAATCTGTGCTACAGAACCAGGTACTGAACCAACTTCTGGGCTTTGTAAAGTTTGAATGGAATCAATAATTACCAAGCTGGGTGATGTTTCATCTATGCGATCCATTACCCTTTCGAGAGATGTGTCTGTCAGCAGAAGAAGTTTATCGTGCAGACCATCAATGCGCTCAGCTCTCATTTTAATCTGATTTGCACTTTCCTCGCCAGATACGTACAATGTTTTTTGGTTGGTAGCTTTCAGCCCTAATTGCAACAGCAATGTTGATTTTCCAATACCTGGATCTCCGCCAATCAGCGTAACACTGCCAGGAACAAGTCCACCTCCGAGTACCCGACTCAATTCAGAGTCTGGCAACTCAATTCGATCAGCCTCTTCACTGCTCACGTCTGTAATGGGAACTGGCTTCTTGGCTTGACTATCTACAAATGACCTCCTTGCCCCTTCACGCTTCTCTTTATAGATAATCTCTTCGATCATTGTGTTCCATTCATTGCATCCTGAACACTGTCCCATCCACTTTGAAGCATGTGTGCCGCAGTTGTGGCACACGAAAGCAGTTTTTGTTTTAGACATGGTTTAAAGCTGTCCTTAATTATTATTTACGATGCACAATGTAGTAACACATTTTGCCTTTTCTATCTGTGAAACTAGAGCAAACCAAGTCATGGTCTATTGCCCCAATCTGAGCTTCTAATTCAAGAAACTGATCTTGGTTTAATACCAAGGGATATCTCGTTTCTGAATACGCTTCGATTAATTTATCAGTATCTTCAATGAAATCAATACGATTGAATATTCGCTCAAGGTAAAAGATCAAGCTTGGTGGATGCCCCTTGCTGTTTGCTACAATAACATTGGATGTTTTAGGAGTATCAATTAACGCTTCGCACACCCTTTTTGGACTATTTTTTATTACATCTATTTGGGGATAAACTATAATCCATAATCCACAAATCAGCACAGCATTGTAGAAGATCATTCGAGTGAATCCAGTCTTGTTCCAAAGTGACTTCAGGCCCCTAAAAAGCAGAATCATAAAAATGAAGGATGATACGCTACTGGTTATGATAAAAACCGTGTTAAGACCAATGATGGTTCCAGAAATGGGTATGGCCAGCACAAATAGTGTGGAGAAAATACATTGAATTATGATCATGATTTTATTCTGGGAGGCCGGTCTCGCATTCAATAGTGTTTTGGACAATAAAATAGCCAGTGGAATGTGCGCTGCTATGGTATAGGCAGGGAGTTTGCTCGGTGAAAATTCATACGGAAACCAAGCCGCAATAAACCAAATCAATATGCCAATCCATTCATACTCGCGATTCTTTACAATGCTTCTACCTTGTTTTGCAAGCATCGGATAGGCAAACAAGTAAGGACTAAAAGAAACTAGAATGAATACGAAATGTGTGCCAAATGGAGCACTTTGTCCAAGCACGCTTCCTCCAATTCGCTTTAATATGTACCAATCGATCATCCATTTAATGAACTGTCCATTGTCTTCCTGCCAAGCCAAATAGCCCCAATAAAACAGTGGTAATGTGGCAACGGGTAAAAAAAACCAAGGATGGAACTTGAGTAAACTGAACCGCTTTGGGTGTAAGATAAAAAAGAGGGCCGCAAAAAATCCGGTGAAAATGATCACCGGTGGCCCTTTAACTAATAAGGCGGCAGCAAATGCCAACCAAAAAATGACTACTCTTTTCCAGCTGGGCTTTTGCATAAAAGACAACACCTGAACCGCGCATACGGTCATGTAAAAGAGCAACGTACCATCGGTAACTGAAATCTTTCCTAAACTCAACACGAACAGAGAGGTAGAAAGAATAACCGCGCTTAAAAAAGCTTCTTGCTTTGATAAAAAGTCACGCGTGCCATAAAACATCATGCAAATCGTGCCAAAAAGGAAAACCGCTGAAGGAAATCGAGTACTAAACTCATTCATTCCAAACACTTTGGCAGAGAGGGCAATATTCCAAAAATGCAGCGGTGGCTTTCGATGAATTTTCGACCATGGAAATTCAGGAATTAACCAGTCTCCAGTGGCAAGCATTCTGCTTGCGAAGCCAGCATAAGCTCCTTCATCTTGATCCCAAAGGCTAATGAAGTTATTGTGGATGAGTAGGATTACAGCTAAAAGCACAAAAAAGGTAATGTGCACTCTTCTATCCGAAAGCCAGGCCCAATTATTCACTCAACAAAACAAACGTTTTTTGCACTCTAGGGAGGTATTATCCCAACATCTTCGCGGCTCTTTTTACGGCTTCGACAAGGACATCTACCTCTTCTTTGGTGTTGTAAATGGCAAATGAAGCACGCACTGTGCCCGGAATATCATACCAATTCATCAATGGCATGGTGCAATGATGTCCCGTGCGAACAGCAATGCCCAATTGATCTAGGATAGTTCCCATATCGAATGGATGTATATCTCCAACTAAAAACGATATTACTGAAGCCTTTTTCTCCGCAGTTCCAATGATCCGAAGACCATTAATTTTTAAGAGTTCTTCGGTAGCATAGTCCACAAGCTCTTTCTCCCAATTTCCAATATTTTCAATACCAACTTCATTCATGAAATTAATTGCCTCACCCAGCGCAATGGTATCGGCAATATTTGGCGTACCGGCTTCAAATTTGAATGGGAGTGAGTTGTATGTAGTCTCGTCAAAAGTGACCTTATCAATCATTTCACCACCCCCATGATATGGCGGCATATCGTTTAACCATCGCTCTTTTCCATATAGTATACCAATACCTGTAGGGCCATACATTTTGTGGGCCGAAAAGCAATAAAAATCAGCATCAAGGTTTTGCACATCCACCTTCATATGAGGAACAGACTGTGCACCGTCAATCAAAACCGCAGCTCCAACCTTGTGTGCTTTGGAAATAATTTCAAATACTGGGTTAATTGATCCCAAAGCATTGCTTACATGATTTACAGCCACCATCGCGGTTTTACTACTGAGCAATAGGTCGAACTCATCCAAGATGATTTCGCCACGATCATTGATGGGAATTACCTTCAATTTAGCTCCCCACTCTTCACACATCATTTGCCAAGGCACAATATTGCTATGGTGCTCCATGGTTGATATAAGGACTTCATCGCCTTCCTCGATAAATACTTTACCAAAAGAACTCGCCACTAAATTGATAGCCTCAGTAGTACCACGCGTGTATATGATTTCATGCTCATGTTGAGCATTGATGAGTTGTTGCACTTGTTTTCGCACAGCTTCAAATGCATCCGTTGCCCTCTGACTTAGCGTATGCACTCCCCTGTGAACATTGGCGTGGTCATTTTCATAATAATACTTCAAGGATTCAATCACCCTAGTAGGTTTCTGCGATGAAGCCCCGTTATCGAGATAAACCAACGGCTTACCGTTAATCTCTTGATTCAAAATTGGAAACTGACTTCTAATTTCTTCTATATGTATACTCATGAAAACTTTGAATCAATAAACTCTTCTACATCTTCCTTTAACTCAACTAGGTCAATTGTATCGATTACGTCTTGAGCAAATGCTTGCACCAACAGGCGATGTGCTGCCTCCTTGCTAAGACCTCTGCTCTGCAAATAGAACATGGCTTCTTCATCCAATTGTCCTATAGTGCAGCCATGCGAACACTTCACATCATCCGCATATATTTCTAGCTCAGGTTTAGTGTTTATAGTGGCCTTATCGCTCAACAAAATATTTTGATTGCTCTGAAATGCATTGGTTTGCTGGGCAGCCTGATGAACCATAATCTTACCATTAAAAACTCCCGTAGATCGGCCTACCATTACTCCTTTGTACAGCTCATTACTATTGCAACCATGATCTTGATGGTCGGCATAAGTTTGATTATCCACGTGTTGATTTCCATCGGTGAAATGAACTCCCATCATATTCGATTCGCAACCGGGTTCGGTGATAGCCAAATAGATATTATTTCGAATGAGTATACCAGACTTTGTCACGGTAACAATGGTGAATCGACTATCTTTCTTTTGTGAAACATTGGTGCTGGTAATGGCACTCGTTTCACTTCCTTCATTCTCAATGAGGTAATAGTCCGCTTTTGCATTATCATCTACAAAAATTTCACATACCGAATTGGTAAAAGCCCCCGCATTACCCTGACCCTCAAACTGATGCACGAATTTCACTTCTGCACCTTGCTCAACATGAATTAGACTACGGGCATTAATTACTTGGCTTTCCCCCAGCGAAATATTCAGAATGACTACGGGCATTTCAATACGAGTATTGCGCTTTACTTTGATGTATGCACCATCTAAAAAATATGCCGTATTGAGTGATGGGAATGCGTCTTGCTTGAGGTTGAATAGTGTCCCCATTTTTGCTAAAACAGTGCCTCTTTCCGAATCGCTAATATTAGATAGCGAACTGAATTCCACTCCATCGGGCACCTGATCACTCCATTGCTCTGAAAACTTTCCGTTAATAAACGTAAGGTGCTTCCAATCCTTATGGATTTTGAACGAGTCAATATCACTAAGCTCCATTTGATTTTGAGCGTATGTAGCATCAATAATGGAATTGACTCTGGTATACTTCCAACGTTCATTTTTCGTGGTCGGAAAGTTCAACCCGTTGTGCAATGCGTCTCTTGCTGCAGCCTGTATGGCGAAGTGCTCAGGTAAATTATCAAATTGCTTTAAAAAACTGTCTTTATTCATTTCCCGCGCACTGATTTAATCCTCAACCTCTTCTTTGATCCAATCGTAGCCTTTCTCTTCCAATTCTAAGGCAAGTTCCTTACCCCCCGACTTCACTATTCTACCTTCGAACAACACATGCACGTAATCAGGCACAATGTATTCTAGCAAACGCTGGTAATGCGTAATCACGATAAACGATCGATCCTCACTTCGCAGCTTATTAACTCCGTTAGAAACAATTTTAAGTGCATCAATATCCAATCCCGAATCAGTCTCGTCAAGAATTCCCAATTTGGGTTCGAGCATGGCCATTTGAAAGATCTCATTTCGCTTCTTTTCTCCACCTGAGAATCCCTCATTCACAGAGCGGTTTGCTAAGTTCGATTTCAACTCTACCATCGCTTGTTTTTCTTTCACCATTGTCATGAAGTCCTTGGCTGAAATATCGTCTAAACCATGATGGTGACGTTTTGCATTGATTGCAGCTTTCAAGAAGTTGATGTTGCTCACTCCAGGTATTTCAACTGGATATTGAAACGCTAAAAACAAACCTTCTCGCGACCTTTCTTCTGGCTCCATGTCCAATAAATCTTTGCCTAGAAAGGTGACCTGATCTGCTTTCACTTCATAATCATCTCTACCTGCGAGCACTGAAGATAGCGTACTTTTTCCGCTTCCATTCGGCCCCATTATCGCGTGCACTTCACCAGGCTTCACTTCAAGATTTATTCCTTTCAAAATCTTATTTCCCTCGATAGAAGCTCTAAGGTGCTTTATGGTTAAAAATTCGCTCATCTGGCTTTATTTCAATGTATTGTATGGATTTTTTCCTTCTATGCTGAATAGAACTGCCGTTTTGTATACATCCAGTTGCTTTAGATGATACGCCTTAATCAATTCCTTTTTATGCTCTTCATTCCGGACAAGCACCTTATCCCCCACACTCAAACCATGTACTTGGTTTTGTAACACCAAAGCTTGGTTCCTTGTTTGGAACTTATGTCTGTAAAAAATTAATGCACCTTGAAAATGATCGTGGATTATAATTACATTATTCATATCATCCCCCCGATTGTAAGCTCGATTTAGAAAAATTTCTTGTGACTCAAAGTTCATTTCTCCGTTATTCAAAGCCATAGCTTGAGTGTGAGAAAACATGTGATATGTAGGTAGGATAAATACAGCAACGAGTAACCCTTGCCTTGTGCGCGACACGAAATTTTTTGAGAGAGTTTTGATGGTGAAGGCAACCGGAATTGAGGCCATTGGGTAAAAAGGCATGTCATACCAATCTAACTTCGATTTTGATATCGAAATGACCAGCAAATAAGAAACTGCGCAGATGGCTGCATAAGCAACGAGCGAATTTGCTCTTGCATCTTGCATAAACACCATCACTACTCCCAAAACAAATAAGGCAAACCACCATGTATATCGACCCCTGAGCATATTGCTTAAATAATAATTAAATGCCTGACTGTGACCCACACTTTTGGTATAGCGACCAACATTAGACTTGAAAAACATAGATATATAACCCAGCTGATTGCTTTCTCGAATAACCATGTAACCTGCAATAAAAACTAGCATCGCGAACAGCAGTGCATAAAACTGCCAAGACTTTGTGAGTAGATGAATCGATGATGAATCAAAGATCAAGGCATAAATCAAATAGCCTGGAAGCATCAAAAAACCTGCAACCGATTTTGTCCAAAATGAAGCAACCAAGGCTATTGCAAATCCAACCATCCACTTCCAATTTTTAGATTGAAGAAATTCAAAAAAGGTGAACGCTTGAACGATAAGCGTTAAAGTTAAGAGAGCATCAGCCTCTGCAGCTCTAGACGTGTGAAAACCGATAAATCCAATCGATGTAAGCAAGACTGCAGCTGATACTAAACCAAACTCAATGGTATAATGACGTTTTCCGAAAGAATAGATAAGCAAAACTGACATTGCAGAGGCTATGGCACTTGGCAAGCGCAGTGTAAGCTCAGAGATTCCAAAAAGCTGTAATGAGGCAATTTGCAACCACGTTTGCATAGGTGGTTTTGACGATATAACGCTTGGCTCTCCGTCAAAATATGAAACGAACCAAGAACCGTTTTGCCACATCTCAATGGCGTGCACGGTAAACCAACCTTCATCCCAAAGACGAATATGTGGTACTCCCAATTTCACAAATAGAAAAATGTAAATAGGAGGCACGAGCAATAGCCATGCGAGGTGATGGTATTTAGAAAGGTTTGTCATTAGCTATCCTACGCTGCCCTCCAGCGATATATTCAGAAGTTTTTGTGCTTCGATTGCGAACTCCATGGGCAGCTTATTTAGAACCTCTTTTGCATATCCATTTACGATCAGGCTTACCGCCTTTTCCTCATCTATTCCTCGTTGGAGGCAATAAAAAATCTGATCTTCTCCAATTTTCGAGGTCGTGGCTTCGTGTTCTACCTTGGCTGTACTATTCTGAGTCTCTATATAGGGAAAAGTGTGTGCTCCACACTCTCTCCCCAAGAGCAGCGAATCGCATTGACTAAAGTTTCTGGCTTGACTAGCTTTCGGTAATATCTTAACAAGCCCTCGGTAGCTGTTGTTACTCTTCCCCGCAGAAATGCCCTTGGAGATAATGGTACTCTTGGTGTTCTTACCAATGTGCACCATTTTGGTTCCTGTATCTGCTTGCTGATAATTATTGGTCACTGCCACTGAGTAAAACTCTCCCATAGAATTATCTCCTTTAAGCACACAGCTGGGATATTTCCATGTAATGGCCGAACCCGTTTCGACTTGGGTCCAGCTGATTTTCGAATTTATTCCTTCGCAAAGACCTCTCTTCGTTACGAAATTGTAAATGCCTCCTTTGCCATTTTCATCACCAGGGTACCAATTCTGAACTGTGCTGTATTTTATTTCCGAATCATCCATTGCAATAAGTTCCACGACCGCAGCGTGCAGTTGGTTTTCATCGCGCATTGGAGCCGTGCACCCTTCGAGGTAACTGACGTAACTTCCAACATCTGCAACTACAAGAGTTCGCTCAAATTGCCCTGTCTGAGCATCGTTTATTCTAAAATACGTACTCAGTTCCATTGGGCACCTAACGCCTTTTGGTATATAGCAAAATGAGCCATCTGTAAACACAGCCGCATTAAGTGCCGCATAGAAATTGTCATTGGTCGGCACCACAGTTCCCATGTATTTCCTCAC
>MDTG01276335.1_pt1 | contig 15819 bp, 8 predicted proteins | sample 811421 | NCBI WGS metagenome assembly MDTG01 (sample SAMN05326645, study PRJNA326480) | marine metagenome | isolation source: seawater | place: Pacific Ocean: South East | collected 2011 | reverse complement strand
TTGGCTTATCCTGGTAAAGGAAAGGCGGCCAAAGGGTCGCCGCCCTTGCCTTATCTTGCAGATTTGCGTTTAGCACTGAATGTAACAGCAGCTGATCGTCAACCGTTGGTTGTGGTTTTCTCAAAAAGTGCGGAAGAAAGAAAAAAAATGGAACAGGAACTTGCCAAGCTTGCCTGGTCAGATCAATTCATTGGGGATGCTCAGTATGTTTTTGCTAGTGACGCTTCGGAGTTTAAATCGGTCAAGAATTTCAAAATGAATTCCGGGTTTATCGTGATCCAGCCGGGGACTTTTGGTTTAACTGGAGAGGTGATCGATGTGATTGATGCTCAATTGTCTGCCGATAAACTGACAGAACCTCTGGCAAAAGCGTTGGATAAACACAAGCCCAGTACTCTGACTTACGATCAGCACCGTCAATTGGGAGCTCAAGCTGGTGCCCATTGGAAAAGTGCAACCCCCAACACCGATGGTTTAAGCCGTAGAGGTGGTGGACGGCGCCCTCGACGTTAGGATTTAAATGACGGCTTTTTGGGCTAAAATATTTATTTTTGCTTTCACTGCAATTTTCACGTTCCCCATTTTAGGAGCGTCCAAGCCGAATATCATATTGTTTGTCTCAGATGATATGGGTTGGAATGATGTTGGTTATCACGGTAGCAAGATTGCTACTCCCCATATTGATCGACTTGTAAAGGATGGTATGCAGCTTGATCGGTTTTACGTTCATCCGATTTGTAGCCCCACGCGTACAGCATTGATGACCGGACGAGTACCTGCCCGGATGGGTATCACCGGGGTAATTGGCCGCAGTGGGGGGGTGCCCAAAGATGAGCACTTTCTGCCTCAGACTTTTCAAAAAGGGGGGTATCAGACCTTCATGGTTGGCAAATGGCACCTTGGGTCAAGTGAGTCTGAATATACCCCAAATTCCAGAGGTTTTGATTATTTTTTTGGTTTCCATGGTGGAGGAATTAATTATTACAGCACCGAAAGCTCACGCGTGCGGGGATGGTTTCGCAATGGCCAGTCGGTAGCTCCTAAGGGCTATTCTACGGATCTTTTGGCCAATGAGGCTATCAAACAACTGAAGAACCGTGATAAGCAAAAGCCTGTATTTTTGTATTTGCCTTTTAATGCTCCGCATCAACCTGCGCAGGCCCCGGAACAATTGCTTGAGAAATATCGAAAGCGTGGATTTTTTGGTCGGAAGCTAGGGCAAGCCGGCGCAATCGAAGCAATGGATGGAGCCATCGGCCGAGTGTTGAACACAATCGAAGAGGAGGACATGACCAAAGAAACTCTCGTGATGTTTTTTTGTGATAATGGTTCTGGTGGATTTGGTCGTCGTGGTTCTAGCGTTTTGCCAGGGCAGTTGGCACTCCGCGGTGGTAAAGGCACTGTATATGAGGGAGGAATTCGTGTGCCTGCAGTTCTACGGTGGCCGGAAGTGATTTCTCCGGGCACAAAATGTGATCAGTTAATTTCTGCTCAAGATCTATTTCCCACATTCTCTGCTGCCGCTGGCATCAAGCCCGCCAATCAAAAGTTGTTTGATGGTGTGAACCTTTGGCCGTCAATTGTTGAGAACAAACCGATGAAACGGTCTCCTGTAATTGTGGGCGGATCCTCAGGAGAGTTTGCGGTTTTGCATGGAAAATGGAAACTAATATGGAGCCGGCAACAAATCAGGTTGTTCGACTTAAAAGAGGATCCTATTGAGGCTCAAGATATCTCAGTGCAACACCCCTTGATGGTTGCCGAATTAGCCGATGCTTTGGCGTCTGTTTTGACGTCTCCTTCTAAATTGGATCGGCATGGGCAATGATTGAAAATTTATTAATTCGCTCACCAAACCTCAAAAGACAAAAGCCATTGTGGCTGATCAAAAGCGTCCAATCAATAATGTTGGTGAAGTCTTTAAGGATAATCAGATTTTGGATTATATAGGTATTAAATGTAGCGAGCTAACAGCAAAACAAAAGAACCAGTTGCTTGACCTAATTGGTGTTTATGTCGGTAACATGGTTGAGGGGCATGCCAAGGTAAAGATGACTGAAGTAAAGAAGCATCTTAATGCAACTTAATTTGGATGGATGGGGCAAACGGACAAAACAGTGTCTTCTATTACCGAATTCAAAGTCCGGTGGTTCTTATAGAGTTTGATCACCAACGGCCCATTGCATTGGCTCGATCATCTACGCCTACCCTCCAGCACATCCATACGGTCGTTCGGACCCCTAACGGAAATGACTATGGAAAGGACTTGTTGGGGCAGCATTATGAACTGCATCACAAATAAATTTAATTTAATCCCTTTGCCTTTAGTAGTGCTCTGATTTTCTTTGGATCTTGGCGGCCCACCGGTAAATCCCATCCCAGCGTATCTCCGTTGGCTTTAAAACCCCCTCCATCTACATCCACCCATATTGGATTGATATAAGCACAGGGCTTCAAGCTCGCGTTGGTACTAGTACCATAACCAGTTTTCAACGTGGAGTTCTCACCCATAGCTACTACAATTAAATGTGCATCTTCTTTAAGTTTGATTTCAATCGTACGAGCGAATTTTACTACGCCTTTGCCGAAGTAATCTGGATGACTTGCTCTGGTGAAATTGTATTGGGGTTCCTGCTTGCCGTTGACGAGCACCTGTAACCGATCAATATCAATCCAATCAGTGCATTGAACTTTGACCTCAAGGTTTACTGTGCCGGAAGTGGATTTTACATCGGCGCCACTAATCGATTTTCCGGCGTTCACCTCCAGGAAGGGGCCGGTCGTTAACATGAGTTGAGCAGCTTTGGCGTTGCGAATAATTTCCTTGGGGTCAATTTTACTGGGTTCGTCGGTACTGCTGGGAACATAGGTTCGCCATCCACCGACACCATTTCCATAGACAGAGTGTGCGTCCGCCACGGCAATGGCCCGAGTGCGCATACCTTGATTCAGCATTTGTAACCAGACAAACTCTCGAACCTCCCGAACGCTTTCACTTGTGCCTCGTCTAGTAACGATCCACGGAGATTTAGATAGAATATTATTGCCGCGGAAATTTTGTGATTCCAGTGCATCAATATATTTTTCATATCCGACAAAACCGCCATCAGCCTTGCCATCGAGATTCCGGTCCCAAAACTTTTCTGTTATATTTGGATGATTTACATGTATCCAACGGTCCGGACTCCATCCGCCCAGGTTCTGAAGGTTGATGGCATTAAGGCGAGGATCTTTTTTGAATACCGGAGCACCGCCATCTTGTACATAAGGATTAGGGGTAGGTAGGGGAAATGCATTATGGTGAGATCCGGCCCCTCCGCCAGTTAACTCTAGGCCAACAATTGTGCTTAAGTAGTTAATTAGGCCAAGTTTTTTGATGTGCGGAGCCCAGTCATATAAACGGTTGTGTTCAGTGGTCGGGGCGAATTCAATATGTTCAGCCGCAAGATTAATGATCCGATCATCAGTGCCGCATTGATTATCCCCGCTGGGTGTCGAGTGGTTGTGAAAATCCGTACTGATCCAACCAGCAGTATTAACCAGGCGTTTAAGAGTGCCAGAGACATTAACGAACTCGCCTGCTTTAACAGTTATTTCGCGAGCTAAATGATTGAATTCAATGCCGCGGGTAATTACCAGCCGATATGTGCCAGGATCTAGGGCCACATTAAATTTACCCGTTTCTGAATGCCATTGATCTACACAACCATGTGCACGGTTTTGTGGTCCAAGGTTTGGCGTTCCTGTTTCACCCATTCCAGAAAACTGAATTTTGCAGGGCATACTGAGATTTTTTTCGTCGCGAATATCAAAAGCAACACCCGATGGATCGGAAAGTGTAAACCGTAATTTGACAGGTCCCTTTTGATTTGCGGTTATCTTTTGTTTCACGCTTTTTCTGCCACGATCAATTATCTCAATATCATAATCGCCCTGGGGTACGCTAAAGGTGGATTTCCCATTCTTTGAGGGGTATGCGGGAAAGGAACTTCCTTTGCTTGTGAGATTAATCAAAGCAGTACTGGAATTTTCAATTTCAACGGAAATTTTAGGGGAGCTTTTATCGGTGTAACTGAATACTTCGCCTAATGCTTCTGCAGGAGAGTTGCCTACAGAAATATAACGGGTAAAAGTTTTATGCTCACCGGGTTTGAGAGATAATGAGCCGGGATGAGAACCTAAGCCATTTAGACGTTCGCCGTTTTCGGGTAACCATCCAACTGCGTATGATCCTTTGTCTGCAGGGTCAACTGCATCAATCCACTTAACTCCCCGATAAGTTCCGCGTTTTCCCGAGGGTTTCCAATAATCATCTACTGTGCCGCGCTTTGTGACTTTCGAAAGATTCTTGTATGTCGTGGTGATGACTATGCCCTTGGAGTTTTCATCAATCCTGTAGGTGTGTTTTTTATACAGCCCGTTGTTACGGGCGGCGTCCACAATCACTTCGATCTCAGCAGTTTTCGCTTCGGATGGGACAATCCTTACATGTGAAATATCACCGCGTTGGTTGCTTGGGGCAAATACGGTTAACTGATCATTTTGACGATCATTAAGTGTAAGGTCGAATAGGCAACCTGGGGTGATGCCTCCATCACCATAAAAAGTGCTCATATTAGCTCTTCGTAAAGGTTGGTTGCCGGAAATAACCGCTGTGATATGGCTATTGCGCAGCACAAAGTCACCAATAATCCCATCAGCTTCCTTGCCTTTGGGAAGTTGATCTACGTTGTCGGGGCCAATTTCAAATGCTTCAACTGCAGCTTGGGAGCTCAATGAGGAGAATAAATAGAATATGAGAATGATTTTTTTGGGACTCATGCAGAGATTTTGGCTAAAGCTGTGTTAGAGGCAAGAGATAAGAGCACTATAATACCAAATCTTTGCCTTTAGCCTCTTTTCTGCTAAAAGAGACATCCCCATGGCTAGGAAATCCAAAAAGAAAGCATCTGTTTCTGATGGCCCCTTGAAATTGATGGCGGCCAATCGCAGTGAAATTGCCATTAGAATATTTCGTGCAGCGACAGAAATGCATATGCGTACGGTTGCGATTTACGCGCAAGAAGACCGTTTAGCTGTCCACCGTTTCAAGGCCGATGAAGCATATATGGTTGGTGTAGGTAAGGGCCCGGTGGGTGCTTATTTAGATATTGAGGGGATCGTAGAAATGGCCGCAGAGCGCGGCGTAAATTTAATCCATCCCGGTTACGGCTTTCTTGCTGAGAACGCGGATTTTGCGGAAGCTTGTGCTAAGGCTGGAATCACCTTTGTTGGTCCACGACCAGAGCTGTTACGTCAAATGGGCGACAAAACAGAGGCTCGCGCTTTGGCTAAAGCCGCAGGGGTTCCAATTTTGCCTGGCACTGATGAGCCTATTAAGACGCGGGCCAAGGCAGTGAAGGTTGCTAAGGATATTGGTTTTCCACTGATCATTAAGGCTGCCTTTGGGGGTGGTGGGCGTGGCATGCGTGTGGTGCATAAACCAAAAGATCTGGAGAGACTCTTGGATGAAGCCCGCGGTGAAGCTGATCGCGCCTTCGGGAATCCGGCCGTGTTTTTAGAAAAGTACGTCCCGCGTGCAAAACATATTGAGGTGCAAATTCTGGGTGATCAACACGGTAATGTATTACACCTCTATGAGCGTGATTGTTCGGTGCAAAGGCGACACCAAAAGGTTGTGGAAATCGCTCCAAGCGTGGCCTTGGATCAGAGGGTGCGTGATGAACTTTGTTCTGCGGCTGTAGGGCTAGCGAAGCACATTCGATATGACAATGCCGGGACCATGGAATTCCTTTATGATATGGATACCAAGGGGTGGTATTTCATAGAGATGAACCCTCGTATTCAGGTGGAGCATACGGTTACTGAAGTGGTAACCGGAATTGATTTAGTGCGGGCGCAAATACAAGTAGCCCAAGGAGAAAAGTTGCATAATGAAGTGATGCAGCTTCCTAAACAAAAAGAAGTTCCCTGTGTTGGCCACGCGGTTCAGGCGAGAGTGACTACAGAAGATCCAGCTAACAATTTTACTCCCGATTATGGCCGTATAATTGCTTATCGTTCAGCCGCAGGTTTCGGCCTTCGTTTGGATGGTGGCCAGGGTGATTCAGGTAGCGTGATTACACCTTTCTATGATTCGCTTCTGGTGAAAATTACCGCTAGCGGAATGAGTTTTCCAATGGCATTGGACCGAATGGACCGCGCCTTGAAGGAATTCCGGATTCGAGGCGTACAGACAAATATTCCCTTTATCGAGAATGTCATAAAAAATGAGACTTTTCGTAGTGGTCAGGCAACGACGACGTTAATTGATACAACACCTGAGCTGTTTGCTTTTCGACCGCGTCGTGACCGCGCGAATCGATTGCTGAGCTATATCGGCGATGTTGTGGTTAACGGAAATCCACAAACCAAAGGCTTTGAGATTCAGGAGCCTTTTGCGCCAATTTTAGAGCCAACCTACGAGGGAGATCAGGAGCCAGCCGCGGGGACAAGGCAGATTCTCCTCGAGAAAGGTCCGGAAAAATTCGCTCAATGGGCACGTAAAGAAAAACGCCTACTCATTACCGATACGACTCTGCGAGATGCGCATCAGAGTCTTTTCGCTACCCGTATGCGAACTGAAGACATGCTCAACGCAGCCGACGCCATAGCGCGTCGAACCCCTAATCTCTTTAGCCTTGAAATGTGGGGTGGTGCCACTTTTGACACGGCAATGCGTTTCCTGCGTGAGGATCCGTGGCGGCGACTGCGTCAACTACGTGAGGCCGTGCCTAATATTTGTTTTCAGATGCTTTTCCGCGGCTCCAACGCGGTGGGATACTCAGATTATCCAGACAATGTAGTAAAGGCATTCGTAAAGCATTCAGCTGAAAGCGGCATGGATATCTTTCGAGTATTCGATTCGCTAAACTACCTACCCAACCTCAAAGCCGCAATGGAGGCTGTTCGGGAAACGCACGCGGTTTGTGAGGGTACGATTTGCTACACAGGTAATTTCCTCGACGAAAAGCGCGACAAGTACCCGCTTGAATATTACGTAAAGTTAGCGAAGGAACTCGAGCAAATGGGTGCACATACTTTGTGTATCAAAGACATGGCCGGTCTCTGTCGTCCTTATGCTGCCAATAAACTAGTAAAGACGCTCCGTCAGGAAGTCGGGTTGCCGATCCATTTTCACACGCATGATACCAGCGGGGTGAATGCTGCTTCCGTAATCAAAGCTGCTGAAGCCGGCGTAGATATTGTTGATTTGGCTGTGGCTTCAATGTCCGGCTCTACCAGTCAACCCAACCTCAACAGTGTGGTTGCCTCTCTTGATGATACGCCGCGTGAGACTGGTTTGGATTTAGGTACATTAAATGAGTTTTCCGATTATTGGGAACAGGTTCGAAAAGTTTATGCCCCTTTTGATACTGGGCCCCGTAGCGGAATTGGTGATATCTATGAACATGAAATGCCGGGAGGCCAATACACTAACTTGCGGGAACAAGCTGAGAGTATGGGGCTTGGAGCACGTTGGAAGGAAGTGGCTCGGACCTACGCAGAGGTAAACGAACTTTTTGGCGATATCGTCAAAGTAACACCTTCCAGCAAGGTTGTAGGGGATATGACCATGTTTCTGGTCACGCGCGGGATCAAGCCTGTCGATGTGGTAAATCTTGAACCAGGTTCCACACCTTTTCCTGAGTCGGTCATAGATATGATGAAGGGGCGCTTGGGTAAGCCCTTGGGTGGTTGGCCGCGAAAGGTGCAACAAGTGGTTTTAGGAAAGCAGAAACCCATTAAAGGTAGACCGGGGGCGGACCTGAAGCCTTTAAATCTTGATCGGACCCGGAAAAAAGTGGAGGAGGAAATTCAGCGTAAAGTCAGCGATGATGACCTACTAAGTTATTTGATGTATCCAGAGGTGTTTATTGAATACAACAAGTTTAGGCGACAGTATGGAGATGTCTCTGTCTTACCCAGTTCAACCTATTTTTACGGTCTTCAATCAGGTGAAGAAATTGCGGTGGATATTGAGGAAGGTAAAACACTTTACATTAAGCTTATCAATGTTAGTGAGCCTGACGAGGAAGGTGTTCGAACCCTTACTTTTGAACTGAATGGTTACCCGCGCGAGGTGGAGATTGCTGATACTTCCCTCAATGTGCAGGAAAAAGCCATCGCTCAGGCTGATCCGGGTAATGATTTACATGTTGGCGCTCCAATTCCCGGTATTATTACCGAAGTGACGGTTGGCGTCGGGGCAAAAGTTTCGAAAGGAGATAAGCTTCTCACGATGGAGGCAATGAAGATGCAAACCACTGTCTACGCTTCTGCAGATGGGGTGGTAGATAAGGTTAATATTTCGATCGGAGACTCGGTGGAAAGCAAAGATCTCATCATGGAATTGCGTGAGGCTTAGCCACTATCCGTTAAATTAGGGGGTTTCGCAGGCAAAGACCCTATATTTTTCTCAATAGAATTGGGGTCATGTCATTGATGAGAAGTGATTAATTTCCCTATTTTATTAAAGTTTACGTAACTTATGTCACTTGATTTCGTATACATGTGGTACAATTAACAAGCTATTAACAGGCGTGTTCTGCCTGTTTTTGGCTCTAATTTGCTTAGTTTTGAGCTTGCTGATACCATCAAACGTGGTACTTTTCCACAGGGCCTCAATATGTTGGGGTCAGCCATTATTATTTTGGCAAAAGGGGAACTGGGGGGCTCGGAAACGGGCTGGGTGCTAGGATGGCTTACACTTCATTTAAAGACTTTTGCATCGCTGCGAATTTGGCGACAGCTGATCAATTTGATGATTGGCGTAAGGAGTATTCTTCAAACGGTACTGCGGAAAATGAGTCTTTCTTTGAGTCTGTTCGGGAGAAAAGTAAAAAACCTGAAAAAGAATTCCTTTCACTAGTTGGCGAGGCGTTTGATTGGGAAATTATTGATCTTTCTGAAGTAGCACCGGAGAAAAAGGTGCTGAGTAGAATTCCCTCTAAAGTTGCCTTTCAGCACAAGGTTGTGCCGATAAGTGTGGAAGAGGATGGGGTTCTGGTGGTGGCCACAAGTAATCCCTTCAGTGCTGATTTGCTCAATGCAGTGCGCTTTTCTGCAGACGGACCTGTTAGATTTGCTCTTGCTGCCTCTGATGAGGTTACAAAGTCATATGAAAAATATTATGGTGCAGGTGCTGACACTATCGATGCATTGTCAGCAGACTACACCGCTAAGGATGACGGAGAAGAAGACGATGACTTTGAGAAAGAAATTGGCAAGGGGAATACCGATGAAGGTATTACGGGATATGTAAATCATCTTATCAAAAAAGCACATGCCGAGCGTGCGACTGACATTCATTTTGAACCGCAGGAGGACGAGCTGCAGATACGTAATCGAATAGATGGCATACTCCACAAGATCAACCTGCCTCCCTCGCTGACAACCCTGCAAGACATGATTATTTCTCGGATTAAAATCATGAGTGATATGAATATTGCCGAAAAGCGCATGCCTCAGGATGGGCGCATCAACAGGACAATCGATGGTAAGCAAATAGACATTCGTGTTTCCACTGTTCCAACTCGTTATGGCGAAAGCGTTTCCATGCGTTTGCTTACAAGAGAAAATGTTCTCAAGGGTATGGATACATTGGGGATGACCAAGGAAATTGAGGATCCCATCAGTAAGATTATCCGAAAACCTCATGGGATTGTGCTTGTGACAGGTCCTACCGGTTCTGGTAAGTCCACATCTCTTTACTCATTTCTGAACACCATTAACGACTATGATAAACGTATCATGACCGTTGAAGACCCTGTTGAATATGAGATGAAGGGGGTGAATCAGGTTTCAGTAATGAAAGATATTGGCCGGACATTTGCCCATGTGTTGCGCCATTTTTTGCGTCAGGATCCAGATGTAATTATGGTTGGTGAGATTCGTGACGGGGAAACGGCTGAAATTGCCATTCAGGCCGCCAACACTGGGCACTTGGTGTTTAGTACTTTGCATACGAATGATGCGCCAAGTGCTTTTACGCGGTTAATTGATATGGGGATGGAACCGTTTTTGGTAGCCGATGCTGTTGAGGCAGTGATGGCTCAGCGATTGGTAAGGACCATTTGTCCTGAATGTAAGGTTGAGCAGGAAGTGAGTAATGAATATTTGCTTAGCGTTGAATTTCCTCCCGGTAAAATTGAGGGTGCGAAATTTTGTAAAGGAAAAGGTTGTGATGCTTGTGGTGAGCGGGGTTATCAGGGGCGTTCTGGTATTTATGAATTGCTGCAAAATAGTGAAGAGATTCAGGCGGAGGTAATCAAGCGGTCTCCAGCTACGGTAATTGGTCAATTGGCTCAGTCTCAAGGAATGCAGACGTTGCGAGAGTACGGTTGGGGTCGTGCATTAGATAGGGTTACGTCTATTGAGGAGGTTTTGCGCGTAACACAGGTTTCTGAGGCGATTGCTGAGCCCGTGGAGAATTTTTGATGGCCAAGGGTAAAAAACAAAATTCTGCGAGCAAGCCATTGGGGTTACCTGATGCCTGCAACGTAGTGGATTGTTCCACGGGCAAGCAGCAGTTTTGGCGTTTTTCAAAAAGTAAGGGTCGCATGAAATTGGTGGATGTACGGGATACAGCCGTCGATCAACCTGTTCAAGCCAAGCATTTGGATCGTGATGCCAGTCAAATGTGGCGACCTCACTGTCAGAATGATGCTTGGATCCCATCTCATCAGGTTTATTTTCGAGTGGTTCACTTGCCGAAGTGTAGCGAAAAAGAATTGCCGGGTATGGTTGGGCTGCAATTGGAAAAAATTTCACCCCTTCCGCTTATCAAGGCAGTTTGGACTTTCGAGGTCGTGCCAGTTTATCGTTCTGATCGTGATCAGCAGACTGTAGTGGTAATGATTGCCGACCGGGCGGTGGTTGAGCGACATGTTGGAGAATTAGAAAAAATTGGGTACAATCCAGACCGATTAGAGCCGGCTGTTCTGCATCAGATTATGGCAACTCCGCAAGGTGGTGAACTTCCTGATGGAGCGTGGATCTATCCCACCCCCAATGAGGAGCAAGTCGTATGCACTGTGGCATGGTGGGATGAGGGGGTCCTTCATAACATTACCCAAATAGCTCTTAGTTCAAACGAGCACTTGAATGAGTTAACCAGCCATCTTACTGCAACTACTTGGGCTGGGGAAATGGAGGGGTGGCTGACTGGGGATACTGATTGGCATTTGGTGGTAAATAATGAGCTGGGCGGCCAATGGTTGGATGTTATGAATGGGTGGGCTGGCAAGGGAGTCCAGGTTGAGGAGCCGCCCGAAATAAATGCGATGGCCGCGGTTGCTGCATCTCGTGCACAACGCCCGCTAGAGCAGGGAAACCTGATGCCTCCAGAGAAACGTGCGGCTTATCACCGTAATGATGTTGATCGAGTTTGGGGGAACATTCTCGCTTGGTCTTTGATGTTTTATGTAGTGCTACTTTCAAGTTATTTCGTGATGAAGAAACAGGTCTCGGACAAAGAGGAAGCTGCCTATCAGGCTAACAGGAAGGCTCGCAAGATCGAAAAGGAGGTTAAAGAGAAAAGAGTAGAGCTAAGCTTGCTTATGGAACAGCGTGAACTGCGAGGTACTGCTCTTAACGTTTTTAGAGCGGTTGCTAAGCACATCCCGGAGACAATCACATTGGATTTAATGAGTTTTACCGAATCTCGTGATGCCAAAGGTAGTAACATTCTTCTAAGAGGGAGGGTGTCACAGGGTGATACGCAGTTGTTGCAGGATTACGCTGAGGCTTTGGCAGGAGAGGAAGTAGAAAAAATTAGAGGGGACGAAGTCGTATTAGATAATCTTTTCAGGGAAGTTCAGCCACCTAATATGGATGCTCGAGCAGCCGGCTATTTGAGCTGGACGATTGTGTGTAGTGTGAAACGCGATGAGGTGAAGAAATGATTGAGCTGTTGGCGAAAATAGGCGTAAAGGAAAATGAACGAAGGTCGGTTATCATATTCCTGTTGGCCGTTTTGGTGATAGGTAATGTGATTTGGTTTTTTATGGGCCCACAGTATTTCGAGTTAAGCGATTCTCTTCAGGACTTTGAAAAGAAGAATGAAAAGTTGGCCAAGGAAGCAGGTGAGGCAGAATTGGATAATCTGAAGATGAGCGTAAGCACCTTGAAAAAGGAAATGGGTGAGGTGCCTGATAAAAAGAAAGCACAGAATCTGCAGGCGGAGATTTACAGTAAAGGGGTGCGTAGTGGCCTTAATTTTACAAGAAGTCGTGGTGCTCAAGGGGGAAGTCGAAAAAATAAGGATTTTGATGAGGAGAGGCGAACTGTGACTTTTCAGGCGTCGACCGAGGATTTGGTGGAGTTTCTAAAGAATATATCAGAGGAGGAAAAATCAATGATTCGAGTCGGCTCTTTGAACGTGTCGCCTACATCGGATCGACTGAAGCTTAAAGTGGATTTGACGTTTGTTGCAAGCTACCCGAAAAACAATGAGGTGACAGAAAAGAAGCCAGTTAAACCCAAGACCTCAAACTAATCTAAACCCAATAAGTAGTAATGAAAATAATACTGAACCTTATGGCCTATTTTGGCTGTGCCGCATTGGCCGCCGCTCAGCCAGCCCCAAATCCAGCAGTACCAGCTGTTCCTGCCAATCCAGACCCGGGAGTGCCAGCTGTTCCTGCCAATCCAGACCCGGGAGTGCCAGCTGTTCCTACCAATCCAGACCCGGGAGTGCCAGCTGTTCCTGCCAATCCAGACCCGGGAGTACCAGCTGTTCCTGATGCCGGAAAGATAGTGATTCCGCGCGGGCTAACAATGCAGGGAATTCCACTAAGTGTGCTGCTTGAGGAGTATGGTACTTTAGTGAATAAAACAATGATCCCAGCACAAAATCTTCCTAAAGTGACATTTGATTTTAAAACCAACAACGATCTTACTTTTCAAGAGGCTAAGGATTTTTATGAGACACTTATGATGCAGCGGCAAATCGCGGTAATTCCCCAGGGAGATAAGTTTATACAGGTTATCCCGGCAGCAGAAGTACCAAAAACCCCGCCGACTTTTTACCCAAAGTTGACTATTGATGGGATCCCAAGCAGTGAGTTGCCTATTATGGGGCCGTACCCGCTCAAACATATTGAGGCAGGGGCTGCTCTCGATATTATATCTTCGATGGCTAAATCCCCCAATGCCATTGTGTCCGTTGATGGTGCCAATGTTTTGTTTATTCGGGATGCTGCCAACAACGTTAAACGAATGTTGGTAATGCTTGAACAGGTAGATGTGCCTGTGGACATCAAGGAAGAGTATGAGTTGATAAAAATTAAATATGCCCGTGCTGAGGACATTCAGGCAGTATTAAGCACCTTAACAAATAATCCTCAAGGCAGTCGAATTACAGGGGGTACAAGTCGAACCACAGGGGGCTCCACCTCTAGTCGAACTACAGGCGGTTCCACTTCTAGTCGAACCACAGGCGGTTCCACTTCTAGCCGTGGATCTACTTCCAGCCGTGGTGGCACTTCTACAAGCCGTAGTAACCTGTCCAGTCGGTTAAGTACAATTCAGAGAGGTGCTGGAGTATCTGGTATTGGGTTGCCTATCCTGGGTGATACCCAGATTGTTTCTTACAACAGAGGTAACGAGGTTCTTCTAATTGGCACACGCCGTCATTTGGATGCAGCTGCAGAACTGATCGCCAAGTTGGACACCGTTCAGCCACAGGTGCTTATCGAGGCTATTATTATCGATGTGGCTCTGGGTGATGAAAAGAATTTTGGTGTATCACTGCGAGGGAGTAAGCAAGGCGTCAAGGGAGAGGGGCAGTTAAGTCAAGCACTTGCCTCGGCTATGGGGCCAGCTGGTTTTACTGATACATCCATTTCAGGGGCTACCACCGGCTTTAATTATTGGGGTTTTCTGGGAAGCAACTGGGAAGTAGCTGTGAATGCTATTCAAAATGATACGCGGGTAACGCTTCACTCTAGGCCGAGAATTCAAACCTCACATGCTGAATATGCTGAGCTTTTTATCGGGGATACTAGGCCAGTGGTAACGGGTACCATTACAGATATTAGTGGTGGAAGTAGTTCCCAATATCAGCTCCAAAAAATTGGAATTACCCTGAACGTTACTCCATTTATAAACGAAGAGGGACTCGTGGTGATGGAATTGCAACAGCAGATCCAAGATATTGTAGGGTCACAGACTATTAACGGTAACAGTGTTCCGATAACAACCGATCGCTCAGCCAATGCGAAAGTGGCGGTCCGTGATGGGGAGATGATTGTTTTGGGAGGTTTCATTAAAACAAAAACGACGACTTACGAGGATGGGGTTCCGGTGCTCCGCCACATTCCTTTACTGGGTAGTCTCTTTGAAAAAACACAGGACATAGATGAACGCAATGAATTGATTGTGCTCATGCGACCCACGGTGTTGAAAACTCCGGAGGCGGCTGCGATAAAGGCAGTATCTGAGCAGGAGAATCTCCCTGGGATTGATCTGGCCAAAGATGAGGAAAAGCGTATTCGTGAAAAATATCAAAAACTGGTAGATGAACTTAGGATAAAGAAGGAAAAAAATAAAAAGGAAGAGGATAAGAAGGAAGAGGATAAAAAAGAAGAATAGGCTAGGTTTCAAGGTATCGATTTCAGATTTAAAACTTCAATCGTAGGTCGGCTATAAATTGGTGTTTTTTAGTTGTGTTACTGAAATATGTTAAGTTTTCAAACCTCTTATTTCAGAGGGGTTTAGAGGTGAAAATTGGATTCATAGAACTTTCCCTCTTTTATCTTCTGAGAAGGTGACAGGTAAGCAGCTTGCATGGTATTGTATAACTGTATTTCGCACTGTATATGCAACCCTATTCAATAGAGCCCTTAGTTTCGGAAGATTCAGTAACAGGCTGGTCTTGGAAAAAACGGGTTTTGGTCGTCGTAGTTTGCTTGGGTTTCTTTGTTGTGACGGCTTGGAATGTAGGTAGTAGTGAGTGGTTTTTACAAAAAGTATTGTTGCCGCGAATAGGAGAATCGATAAATGGTACGATAACCGTTCAATCAGCGGACTGGTCATTAAATAACTTAATGGTTCTCAGAGGAGTAACCATTAAAGCGAATGGCCATCAACCTTGTTTTAAAGCTCAAGAGTTAGGGTTAACATATAGTTTAAAGGATTTCATTTCAGGAGATGCCATTTTTAACGGTGTGAAAGTGGTTAAGCCCGACGTTTTCGTGCAAATGGACTCAAAAGGGGGAACAAATTTGGATCCTTTTTTCGGTATTTCAAAAAAAGAAACCGGAACTCTGCCACTAGTACATTTTGGCAAGATAGAAGTATTCGGAGGGCGCGTATTTTTTACACGTCAACTAAGTAATGGCAAAAAAGAGAATATCATAGGTTCAAATTTTTCAATACAAGCTAAGGAGTTTGGGAATGATTTGACTGAGGGGACATTAAATCTCTCAACCGGATTTCAATATGTTGAGGAGTTCAATGATGATACGATAAATTCGGTTGAAGGAACTCTCAGCCTTAAAACGGAATTGGTTTTTTCAAGGGATTGGAATCCTCTTCGGCTGGCCTCCAAGGCTAAAGCCAGAATCTTTCAGACCTCTGAACAATTTGATTATGTACAAAACCTAGAGATTGATTGGGATTCTCTAATACGACCCGATAGCCTTGAGCGGCTCTCTATTTTTCTCAACCGTGGAATCGATCGTTTAGGGTCACTTACAGTTCGTGGGCCGATGGATCTGGAAGAAGGGAGTGCTCAACTTGAAGTTGGAATGCATGGTGTTGATCATGAGCTAATGA
>MDTG01079170.1_pt1 | contig 15823 bp, 11 predicted proteins | sample 811421 | NCBI WGS metagenome assembly MDTG01 (sample SAMN05326645, study PRJNA326480) | marine metagenome | isolation source: seawater | place: Pacific Ocean: South East | collected 2011 | reverse complement strand
TTCATTTTGTTTTGAAATCTTTCTTTAATAAATTTCAAATTAGGTTTTTTTGAAATTAAATATGTTAATTTTTTTGTTAGGTGAGCTTTAGGATTAGAATTTATTGCAATGTGATCAACTTCGGATATTTTTAAGGATGCATTTTTTAGACACCAGTCGATAGCTCTATGAGGGAGACCAGATTCATGCTTAATTCTGCTAAATCTTTCCTCTTCACAAGCATTTACAATAGAACCATCTATACATAAAACTGCTGAAGCGTCTGCATGATAAGCATTTAATCCAAGTATTACTGTCATTTTGTACCAAATTTGAAATTCCTAATGTATGAAGGTCGGTTTAGTTCCTTTATTAAGAAGCCAACCATATAAGTGATAAAAATTCTTTTGTATTATATCCCATGTAAAATTACTATTAACAAAATCATAGGCTTTATTGCCCATAGATATAAGCTCTTCATCACTTTTTTTACAAAATTTATCTAATACTTTAGATAATTTATCCGCATCAGCCTCAATTAATTCTGAGCCATTATTAAAAGCATCGCTAATATTACATTCTTTTGTGAGAAGGCAAGGTATTTTATAAGACATAGCTTCAATTGCTGTAATTGGAAATCCCTCAGAGAAAGAAGGTAGAATAAATGCATCTGAGTTCCTAAAAATAGAGTCTTTTAGATCACCAAAACATGGTCCATACATAAAGCAATATTTTAAACGCTCTCTCAGGATTATTTTCTTAATACTAGTAGTTTCTCCAAAACCGACTAAAACTAATCTCCAGGAAGTATTTGGATTTCTTTGGACAAAAATATCCCAAGCCTTTAACAAAGGGTAAATCCCCTTTTTATGATGAAATCTTCCAAAGAAAAGTAAAATTTTTTTATTTTTATCAAACTGATTGTCCCATGGTGCCTTAACAATATTAATGGGATTCATAGGTGGAAGATGAACTCCATTTGGAATTAATGCTATTGGTACACTTTTTTCAATATTTCTTATTGCGTCAATTTCACTTTTACACAAAGCCTGTATGCAACTTGCATTAGCTATTACATTTTTCTCCCATATTGAAAATACGATATTCTTCTTCAATCTTGATTGTTTTAATGCCCATGGATCAAGCATCCCATGTGGTGTAATAATATATGGATACTTTTTTGGGATATAAAATCTGAGCGATCTTGTTGGACTACGCCATAATCCATGCACTTGAATTATTGACGGTTTAAACTTTTTTATTTCCTTAGCAACTATATAATCTCTTAATAAACTTATGTAATCACTGGAGCAAATCCAGTTTGAATGAATATTTGATTGAGCTTTAACTAAATTTTCTACTGCTATTGAAATACCTCCGTCGTTAACTTTATTTGAATGAGAGATATGTGAAATTTTCAAAATAAACTTTACTTAGCTCTCAAATATATCATCAAATAGGTTTTTTAAATATTTCATATAAAAGTAACTTTCTAATAATAATGAAATTTTGATAATTTTCTTATTAAGTCTTTTGTACAATTTTCTACTCCTAATTTATTATTAATCTCCTCTAAAAATTCTGATGAGTTAAAGTCCTCTAAAAAATGAGATTTAATTTTATTTAGTATTTGTTTAGCTTCAACAATTTTTATACTTTTTGAATTAATTATCTTCATGTACTCTTTTTCATAGATAGTAGGGGTCAAAAAAATTCTTTTATTTAATGCATAACATTCCAGTAATGATGTTAAGCCAGCCATTGAGTTGATTCTTTCAGATGAAATTAAGATTAGATTAGATTCTAAAATTAAATCTAAATAATCTTTATAAGATAAATTACAAAATTCATAAATTAAATTAGAGTACTTTATTAAAGAATGATTTTTATTAGGTGCGAAACTAGAACTAACTAATTTGATATTGTAATTCTTGAAAAATGAATCCTGCGATAGTTCTTTAAATAGACTTTTATTTCTATATGCTGATCCTACAAAAAGCAGGTATTTACTTTTTAGATCAAATCCAGCTAAGTTATTTTTTACTTGTTTAAAATTAATAAATCTATTATAAAAAGATAAATCAACTCCATAAATAAAAGAAAAATCAGAATTAATCTCTCTTTTATAAATCGATCTAAATATTTTTAATTGCTTATTGCTTAGAAAAATAAAATTTATCTCATATTTTAAAAGTATTTTAAATATGAGATATTTGAAATAATAAATTTCAAATTTAAAATTTATTTTATTTTTCTTAAAATCATAATATTTTATAAAAGGAACTTCATAAAGTATTAAAAAGCATTTTTTTTGAAGACCTAAAAGCCTAAGCAAGATTATTGTAGATAATCCTCCAAATGTTAAAAAGATAAATGAATTGAATTTCTTATAGGAAATTAATGAATATAAAAATTCTTTATTAATAAATTTTTTTAAAATATTAAAACTAGATTGAATATATTTAGGCAAAGAAATATCTTCTATTGTGGAAATTTTTGATTGCAATTCTTTCTGAGAAAAAATTGCTGCCTCTCTATAAAAATTTGGAAGTCCAGTCTTATCGAACTTACTGGAAAAATCATGAACCAAAAAGGATTTAAAAAATATTTTTTTCATTTATTTTTAATATTAAAATTCAATAGATTTCAAGCTTCAAATTTCCTAAGATTTGTACTTTTTAGATTTTTTAAAAACAATAAAAATAAAATAGAAATAAATCCTATCATTTTATTAATTATATTTGTCTTTGATGTATTACAAGACTGATAACATGATTTAGCAAAGTTATATGTACTAATATTACTAATAGAATTTCTACAATTTAATTTTGTTTCATCTTTATTCGATAAATCAATTAACTCTTTAATTCTTTTCGCAATTTGAGGAATATTATTTGCATTTACAATAAAACCATTTAAATCATCTTTTATTAATTCTTTTGAGCCACATTTATCAGAGATTAAGACAGGTATTCCACAGTTAAGGGCTTCATTAGTAACCAATCCCCATTGTTCGGAGGTACTAAGTAATATTAATCCATTAGATTTAGTATAAAATTCTGGAAGATCTTTATAATTTATTGGTCCTATAAATTCAATATCATGAATTTTTAAACTTTTTAAATAGAGCATAAGCTTATCTTGCAGAGGACCATTACCTGCAATCTTTAACTTTATTTTTCTATAAGTAGGAAAATTATTTTTGAAGTATACAAAAGAGTTTATAAGCGTGAATAAGTTTTTCTTCTCAACAAACCGGCATACACAGCATACATAAGATTCTTCAGATTGTTGAAGATTAACATTTTTAGATTTATTAATAAAAAATTTATTATCAACACAATCATATCCTTTAAAAATTTTATTTTTATTCATACCTAATTTTAATAAGTATTTCTTATGACTTTCACCCCCAACAACTGCACCATCAAATATTTTAACTATAAGTTTTTTATAAAACTCTACATAAAAATTTCTATTTATTTTATCTAATGCTTGGCTTTCTGAGAAAAGGATTATTTTAATTCCTTTTAAATAAGCACCAATAATGGCGGATAAAGATGATAATTCTAAATAACCAGTTATAAATACAACCTTAAAATCACTTTTAATAATATATCTTATAATTTGGAAAGTCTTATTAAATTTATTTCCATTTGATATGACCTCAGTATCAAGATTATTATTAAAAGTTGAAAGTGGTTTAAATAAATCATTTTTATAATTCAATAAGCATTTACAATTAAAACCAAAATCTATTAATGCTTGAACTCTTGCATTATTATATGGAACTAAATTTATAAGTTGAACGCATATATTATCATTTTTGGAAATGAACTTTTTTTGAGCTTTATTAGAAATTGGTTTGAAATATAAAATTCTTTTCATTTTTTTATTTTTAAATAAATAAGTTTCATAGAATTAAAAAAATAATAAATATTTAATATCACAAAAATTTGAACAGAAGAATTATTTTCAATAATCATTTAAAGTAAACATTTTTATTACTTGAAATTAAATAGTTAGATAGTAGAGAAATAATTCCTAAAAGAGGAAATATATAGGAGAAGCTTCCCTCACTAATCCCTTTTAGAAAATCAAAAGATATTATAATTGCGACTATAACATCAAAAGGAAAATTTGATTTAATTAATAAATAAATTAAATTTAAAAAAACAAAACAAATAGAAAATACAAAAATAAAGGGATTAAAAATTGAATTAGACAATTGTAAAGAGACACCTAATAATGAAGGTGCAAAAGCTACTCCAGTTCTACCTAAAGAAAGATCCGCATTTACAATATCAGCATAAAAAATACTTCCAGATTCTCTCAAGTTTGAAATTGATTCAAAAAAACCAAATATATCAGGAGAGGCAAATACAGGATTACTTTGTGAAAAATTCATTATTCTAAGTAAACAATCAGCTCCTTGTAGTCTAAAGATAGTAGAAACGAGAACAGTATTGAACAAATTAATATTTAATGCATTAAAGTCCTCAAGTAAAGTCCATAATTCATTAAAGCCTTGATTTTTTACTAAAAAATCAAAAAGAAAAAACATCGTCTCAATACCACCGCAATCATTACATAGAGTAGTATTACGAATCAGTCTTGCTTGAATTGTAAAAAGTACAAAAACACCAAATAAAAATAAATTTAAAACTAAAAAAATAAATTTGATTGAAAATATAGTTCTTTTCTTCTTAAATCTATTCAATCTTAGAAATAATATCTCTAATGTTAATCCAGCAAACAAAATTAAGAGATACTCCTTGCTTGTTGTATACAGACCAAAAAATAAAATATAAGAATAAAGAGTAAACTTTGTTATCAAAGAAATAGTAGAAGCCTGTTTACTGATTTTATTAAAATAAATTAAAATAAATCCATATATTATTAATATATATTTTTGAATTATTTGTAAAATTGTACTTAAACCAAAAGGTAATATATATTCAATTGCTTCTTGATCACTAACTATTCCCACCCTAAAGTTTATAAAAATTACGGTACCTAATATTATTGAAAATACAAAAAAGTAATTTGAACTTTTGTTTGCAAAAACAAAATTAAAAGTTTTATTATTTACTAAATTATTAAAAGATAATTTAAAATTTTTAATACTTATTTTATATGTAAATAAAGATGCTGCAAATAATCCTAAAAAACCACTTATTACATAGGTAATAAATAAAATATGTTGTTCATTTGAGATAGATAAATAATTGGTTTGCTGAAAATCAAAGTAAGCATCAATTATAAAGGAACTATCTGATGACATTAAATAGTAGATATATGCATACTTAAGTGGATAACATATTAATAATACGAAACTTATAATTAAATATGGAAAATTATTAATTTTTATCCAGTATTTTGTAAATTTGAAAATTAAAATACACATAAATAAAACAATAGAAAATATCTCCAAATTGAACCAATCTTCTAAATACATTGGTATTAAAATTATTCCAAAAAAAATACTATATAAATAAGGTAAGAAATTATATATTTTTAAATTATTAGTTTGATTCATTATTTTAAAAATAATCCTCTAAGTACATCTTTTCTACAATATCGTTAAAGTCTGTTTTTGCTTTCCAATTAAGTTCAGTTCCAATTAATTTTGGATCAAGGTAAATACTTTCTAAATCAGATGGTCTTTTTAGCGATTTATCAAATATTATAAATTCTTCTGGATTTAAAGAAGCCATCTGAAAAGCTTTATTTATAAATTCAGTTAAAGTATGAGAATATCCAGAAGCAATTACATAATCTTTTGGAGAATCATTATTTATCATCAAAATAATTGCATCAACATATTCAGGAGCCCATCCCCAATCCCTCTTTACATTTATGTTACCCAATATAAGTTTTTGAGAATTATCTAATTTAATGCGTTTTACTGACTTTATAATTTTTTGAGTAACAAAATTTTCTTTTCTAAAAGGTGACTCATGATTAGCTAATATTCCTGTTACTGCGAAGATATCATAGGCTTCACGATAATTTACAACATTCCAATAAGCCGATGCTTTTGCGCAACCATAAGGACTTCTTGGCCTAAAGGGTGTTTGCTCATTAGCATAACCTTTTTGCACATTACCAAAACATTCACTACTCCCTGCACAAAATAGCTTAATCTCCTTATTAATAATTCTTATAGACTCTAGGATATTTAAAGTAACTGTAGAGATTGAATTTATACATACATGAGGATTGATAAATGAGGAGGCCACACTAGTTTCTCCCGCAAGATTAAAAATCTCCGTTGGGGTAACTCTTTTAACTATTTCAAATAATTCTTTAAAATTACTAGGATCTAATTCAAAGAATTCAATATCATCTTTTATTTTTAATTTACTAAGACCACTTTCACTATTAATTACTTTACTTCTACTTGTTCCAAAAATTTTATAACCCTTTTGTAAAAGTTTATAAGCCAGATAAGAACCATCTTGGCCAGTTATACCAACAATTAAGGCAGATTTAACCATTTATTAGCAAACTGATATCCATTATTTAAAGTTTACACCTTTTTATACAAGACTTATATTTATTTAAAAAAAATTATTTTACAATAATTTACTATAAATTTTTGGAATATTTACAAAAATCTTGTATTAATATAAGATTTAATATGAAAAACATGTTTATAAAACAGTAAATTTATAGGATGTCAAACAATAAACTTAAATCAAACATTTTTAGAAAATTAAATTTTATATTAATAGTTTTATTTTCAACTTTACCTTTTTCAAGTTTAAAGTCTGAATATAATTTAACTAATGAGAATAATTCAATAAAAATTGACAATCAAAATATTAATAAGAACTTTTATATATTAGGTGCGGGTGATATCTTTTTTCTAAAATTTGAAGATTTTCCAGAGTACAGTCAGTATGTAAGTATACAAAACAATGGTGATTTATATCTTCCAAAGATAGGTAATATTTTCGCAGCAGATCTACTGATTGAAGAGCTTAATTCATTAGTGCAAAAAAAATATAATGAAATAATGGTAAATCCAATCATAGAAATTCAATTAAAAAAAAGAAGACCCATTAAAGTTGTTTTCTCTGGAGAAGTAGCTAGGCCTGGTTTGTATCAGGTTACAAGAGATGATAGACAAGACCCATCAAGTTATGCACAAGATTATTATAATCCTCAACCCTTAACCCCATTTAGATATTCCGATAATTTTTTTCTTGATAGTTCACCGACACTTTATGAAGGTTTAAGAATAGCAAATGGAATTACGAATGAAACAGATCTTGAGGATATTGAATTAAGAAGAAAAATTCCTCAAAAATACGGTGGTGGTTATAAGAAAAAAACACTTAATTTATTATCAATTTTTATCAATGGAGATGAAAGTAACAACATTAAATTAATGGATGGGGATGTGATAATTTTTAAAAAAAGTAATAAAACAATTTCAGAACAATACATACAAGCTTCAAAATATAATATAAACCCCTCAACTATAGGAGTATATGTAACTGGAAGGGTTCAGAATCAAGGTTTCAAGTCGCTAAAATATGGCTCAACTTTACATGAAGCAATTTCTGTAGCAGGAGGTCTTAAAGCTTTAAGGGGGAAAATTGAATTAATTACAAGTAAAAATGATCAATTACTTGTTAAAACATACAAATATAATTCAAGAACATTAAATACTAAAGATAATCCTATCCTGCAAACTGGTGATATTGTGAGAGTTCGTCACTCTGGACTAAGTGCTACAACTGAATTATTCTCAGAAATTTTACCTCCAATTATGGGTATTAGCGCTGTAAAAAATATACTAGAAGGAGATGATTAATGAATAATTTATCGGAATCTAACGAAAGTGAATTTAATTTGCCTTTATTATTATCTGCTATTTCTAGACGAAAAAAATCATTTATATTAATTTCTTTTTCTATATTCCTACTCTCAGGAATTTATGCTGTAGCGAAAAAATCAGTTTGGGAAGGAACTTTCCAAATAGTACTTAAAAAGGATGAAAAAAAGGATACCTTAAGCTCCTTAATTAATACAAGGAGTCCAATTTCACTATTAGCCAATAAATCATCTATTAATAAACTAAATACAGAAATTTTGATTCTTCAGAGTCCATCTGTTTTGAAACCCGTTTATGATTACGTTAAGGAAGAATATAATTTGTTAGGTTATAACACTTCAAAATTTAGATTTAGAAAGTGGAAAAAAAAGAATCTTTTAGTAAAACTTGAAAAAAAAAGTGATGTTCTCAAAATATCATATTTAGATAAAGAAAAGGATCTAATAATTCCTGTTTTAAATAAGATTTCTAGAAAATATCAAACCTACTCTGGTCGAGATAGACTAAAAAGTCTTTCAAACGCAAAAAAATACTTAGATAAACAAGTTTTAATTTATAAAGAGAAGGCAAGAATATCCTCAAACGAACTGCAAGCATATGCCAATTTACATAATATTGGCATTTTAAGTCCAGGAGTAAAACTTAATTCAAAAGAGAAAACGGAAAAACGAATCCCAAATTCTAGTCCTACTAATGTACTAATGCTAGATCTGGAAAGTAAATATATTGGATCTAAGAATCAGGTAACACTTATTAATGAAAAATTGAAACAGCTAGAGAATATTGATGAAAAAGCAAGTTTAGATAAAAGAATTGCAATTTATACTTCGTTATTTGATTCAAAAAGAACTCTTGAATTTAAAGAAACTTTAAAAAAAATAGATACAGAACTCGTAAGATATAAATCAGGCTTTAACAACGAATATCCAAAAATAAAGAACTTAGAAAGATTAAAAAATGAAACTTTCCAACAACTTAAAGCATTTGTAATTGGTACTTTAGAGGGACAAAAAAAAGACCAGATGGCTTTAAAAAATGCATCAGAGAGACCTCAAGAAGTAATTTCTAAATACAAAGATCTTTTTAGGATTCATAAGTTAAATTTAGAAACGTTAAGTAATTTAGAATTAGAAAGGAAAATAAATGAATTATCTCTTGCAAAGAAAACTGACCCTTGGGAGCTAATTTCAAATCCACTAGTTTTCGATAAACCAACTGCACCAAATAGAATCAGAATTGTTTTCATAGGTTTATTTTTAGGGTTGAGCTTAGGTACTTTATATGTAAGATATAAAGATAAAAATTCAGAACTAATTTATGATAAAAATGATATAGATATCTTTCTTGGTGAAAAGAAATCTTTTGATTTCTCTAATATTGATAACAATAAATTAGAGGAATTAATTGATAATTTAATAAGCCAATATTTTGCAAAAGAAAAATTAAATATTTTGACTTTAGGGGATTTTAAAACTGAAAGAGCAAGTAATATTTTAGCTCTAATAAAAAATAATAAGAATATATTGAATGTAGTTAATAATCTTAAAGATATTGAAGAGTCCTCTAAAATGTTAATCTTTATTAGTTTCAGTAATCTCAATAAAAAAGAATTATTTTATATAAGTCAATTCTTAAATCTTAGAAAGGATTTAGAAATATCTACTGTATATATTTAATAAATTCAATTATAGTTTTACCACATCAATTTCTTCCTCAAGTTTTAAAAGCATATATCTATTCTTTGCATATTTTTTAGCGATTCCTTTATGAGAGATAATCAATATTCCAATGTTCTTCTCTTTTAATAATTTTATACTTTTTAATTCATTTATATTATCAAGTCCACTAGTGGTTTCATCTAGAAAAACAAATTTAGAGTTTGATAAAATTGTTCTCGCTATAAGAATCCTTTGAAACTCTCCTCCACTTAATTCAGTTAATTTCTTTTTTTTATTGATTATAGACATAACCATTTTTTTATTAAATAAATCTAACAAAACATTTGATATTTGATTTGCTTTTAATGGATTGACAGATTCAAGAAATTCAAATGCAGTGATTCCATCAACTAATAAATTTTGAGCATTAAGACAAAATAGAGAGCCCAAAAATTGATGCTTATTATCTAAAGTAAATTTGCTTTGTAAGTTAAATTGAAAGTCTTCATGAATTTTATTTTTTAAATTAGATAGCATTAATAACTGACAAAATGTTGATTTTCCTATTCCTGAATCTCCCTCAATGGTAGTTATTTCTCCTGGAGAAATTATAATCTCATCTTTAATGTAAAAAGGTATTTTAAAATAATCACTTCTACCTTGTATTAATAATCTAGATTTATTAGAAATATCAATTTTAGATTCTTTTTCTTGTTCTTTGAGAGAATTAAAAATCTTTTGACTATTAATTAATTCCTCTAATTGAGAGTTGTTTGAGCCTACTGAGGCTACGACTCCATATATTTGATTAGCAATACTAGATAATCTTAAAAAACATATTAATATAGTAGCTAATTCGCCAGGCATTATATTTGTAGCATCAGATTTCTGATTATTAAAAACTAAAAGATAATATGCCAAAATAACAATAATATATATTGCTACTTCAAGCATGGCCTTTGGAGTATTATTAAATATAATCGTCTCAGCTTCAGCTTTACGAACTTCCCTATTAGCCTCATCATATTTTTTAAGTATATTTTGAAAACTTCCGTTTAAAAATAAATTTAATCTATCTCTAAAACTAAAAGATAATAATGATTTCATTCTTTTATCTTGACTTTGAATTATTTTTGATCTGAATTTGAGTATTGGAGAAATTACCTTAATAATTGTGAAATAATATAAAGTTATACTTAATACTCCAATTAAAACTAATAGTGGATATTTATAAATCAAGTAAATTGACAGGAATATACTTACTATTAATGGTGGGATAGCGAATGTTATTGGGACGATAATATTATTAGTTATCCTATAACTTGAAATTGTTGTTTTTGTTATAAAACTTGATTCATCTGAAGACCAATTAAACAATGATTTATTTAATGAAAAAAGGAATGAATCTCTATAGATACTAAGGCTTAAAAAATTAACAATATTTCCACAAAAATGCATTATGTAAATCTTAAAGAAACCAAAAAATATACTTAAAAATATAATTAAAATGAAAAACAAATTAGTAAAAATTTCTCTGTCATAACTAGGATTAAGAATCATATTTATGATAGATAAAAAACCAATCTCAAATAATGCTCCAACAATTGAAATTAATATTAGGAATAATATCTTCCTGAATCTAATCTTAGATCCAGCAAAGGCTTTATAAATAAAACTATAGGTTTCTCTTTTCATAATTATTAAATTATAAAAATCTATTTTTAAAATTAATAAAATACAATCTTACTATTAATTTTTTTAATTTTTCCATTTCCTCAAATACCCTTAAATCATACTACTTTTGAATTTTAATTTTGGGAAGTATTTTCAATAGATAGAAATTTAAACTTAACAAAAAACATGAAAAAGATCTTAAAATAATTTAATCAAAATCATATAAAAGAAATCCTAAATATAAATAAATTAATCTATTTTATATCATTTACCTTTTGAATAATTTTGAAGTTAAAAGATGATTTTTACTATATAATAAATAAATTCACTTTAAACTTTTACTATCCAGCCTGATAAATCAGGAAATTTTAATGCAATATAAAATATAATAAATTTATAAGTCAAAAGACATATTTTGTATTTTAAATTTATTACTTTTAAGGAAATTATATTTGCATTAGTTTATAAATTTCTCAAAAATAATTTATGAAGATCGTATTAATTTCATCTAACTCAAGTTCTAGAGGAGGAGGAGAAGATTTTATAATTTATCTTTCAAGAGCATTTAGTCAGTTTTATAAAAAGAGTTTATTTGCGATTTATTCAGATAAAGCTTATATGGATAATTTTGTATTTAATATTAAAAAATATACCAACAAAGTAACAAGGATTAATTATAAACAATTATCTAGAAGAAATTTAAGGTTTCTTTCATCAATATTTGATTTCTTACAGATATTTAAAATTTATAAAGCATTAAATAAAATCAAACCAAATCTAATTATTATCAATCAGCAATATGATGAAGATGCTCTTGAAATAATAATTAGTTCAATTTTCTACAAAATTATAAATAATAAGACTTTAGTTAAAATTGCTTGCATAATGCATATGCCAAGAGTAAAAAATAAAATTAAAAAACAACCACTCGGCAAAGCAAGATATATATTTTTATTAATTTTCTATGGATTATTAAAACCAAATTTTTTACTCACATCAAAAGAATGCTTGGAAGAGTTTAAAAAATATTATTTTTTAAACAAAGACAATTCATTTCTTATAAAAAGCCCCTTGCCAGATATTAAAAGAAATATAAGCAAAAAATATTCTATGGAAATCATAAATTCCTCTAAAGTGCCAGAATATGCAAAGATTAAATTAAATAATTGGGTTAAAGAAAAGAGGCAAATCATATTATTAGGTTGTCAAATGAAAACTCAAAAAAATCCTATATTTGCTCTTTCATGTTGGAAAAAATTAAGAAATATATATAAAAGTAATGCATGTTTATTAATAATTGGCGATGGTCCTCTTAAAAATAATATTTCGAAAATGATCTCAGATTTAGATTTAAGTTATGTCGGAGACACATTACAGATAAATTGGGTTCCTGAATTAAGTAGATATATTTTAATTTCAGACCTTTTATTAATGCCAAGCTCTTTTGAAGGAATGAATCTCACACTTTTAGAGTCAATTTCTTATAACAAGGACATAATCCTAAGTAAATTTGAAGGGATAAATGAAATAAAAAATTATTCACAATGTTGTAACCAGATAAATTTATTTGATGAAAAATTATGGGCTAAAAAGATTCATGAGATACTTTCCGCTCAATCTAATAAAAAGACTAAAAACACGATTAATAAAAAATTTATATCTAATTATTCAGACTTTGAATGCATAAATTCAGTCATTAAAAGTGTAAATTTCTCATAAGAATAAATAGAAAACCTTTTAAATCTAATATTGAGAAAATTTAAATGAACTAATTCAATATTTAATTTGGATTAAGATTTATAAATTTTTGAAAATTCTTAACAACAAAATAAAACTATTTTTTTAAAATTTAATTATAAAAATACACTTTAACTTAAAATAGGATATTAAAAGAAATTTGATTTTTAAAGTTGATAAAAGCTTAAGAAAAATAATTATTGGGCATACTGGATATATTGGTAGTTCTTTATTAAAAGAAATAGATAAAGAAGATGATTGCATTCTAGGAATATCAAGAACTAAAAGTCATTTAAAATATCAGACAAAAAATAAAAACTTTTTAGAAATTGAGTCTGATATTTTTAAAGATAATATTTCTGAAGAATTAAATTTTAAGGCTAAGCCTACTATATATATATGTGCTCATAACTTACAAACAGATTTCACCCAAAGACGTAAAAATCTTAATTTTGTTTATCACTCTAATCGAAACTTTTATATAAACTTTGTTAATAATATAAAAAAATTTAATCCAGGTAAATTAATTTTTCTTTCTTCAGGAGGATCTTTATATAGCAGTACAAAAGCTTCTAGTCCATCTGATGAAGGATCAATTATTAATCCAGTATCTGAATATGGCTTAAGTAAATTTATCTTAGAGAATTTTTTAATTAATTTTTCAAAAGAATATGAAATTCCATTATTAATTTGTAGAGTTAGTACAATTTACGGAGATTCACCTTCCATAAGAAAGTTTGGATTCATAAATTACCTTAAACAGTGTGCCTTAAAAAATATTTCTCCAGTTATTTATGGGAAAGATACTTATAGAGACTACTTACATATTAAAGATTTAATAAATATTCTAATGAAAATTAGTAAAAAAAATCTTTTATCAAATACATATAATATTTCATACGGGAAAAGCTATTCATGCTTTCAGATTTATGAAAAAGTCAAAGAATATTTAAATCAATCTGGGATTGAATTAAAAGATTTTCAAGATCAGGGAATTAGAGAAGGAGAAAATAATAAGATATTTATATCATCAAATAAATTGAAAAATGAAATATTTTGGAAGCCAAAAATTAATATAAATGAAGGTATAAAAGAGATTTCAATTAATTGAATAAAAAAATTTATAAAAACTAATAATAATATTAATTGAAAGATAACATAAATAACTTTTATTTTTTATATTACATTTGATTATTATTAAGTCCAATTCTTTCTCCAAAGTAACCGGCTTTTTGAAGCACCCCCTTACACCATTTTTGATTATCTAGATACCAATAAATTGTTTTTTCTAAAGCTTCTTCAAATTCAGTATTTGCCTTCCAATCAATCTCATTTTCAATTTTCTTAGAGTCTATGCCATACCTAAAATCATGACCAGGACGATCTTTGACAAATTTTATAAGTTTTTTATATGAGTAACTTAAGGGTTGAATTTTATCTAGCTTTTCGCAAATAAGCTCAACCATTTTTAAATTTGTTAATTCTTTATGACCACCGATACAATATTTATTTCCTTTATTTCCCAAAAAACTTATTTTCAAAAGAGCGTCAACATGATCCTCAACAAATAACCAATCTCTAATATTCTTGCCATCTCCATAAATTGGAATATTTTGTTTTGACAAAGCTTTAGAAATAGTTAATGGAATTAATTTTTCTGGGAATTGCCAAGGACCAAAATTATTACTGCAATTAGTTGTAATCGTTGGGAGTCCATACGTATGAAACCATGAATTTACAAGATGATCCGAAGACGCCTTGGAGGCAGAGTATGGGCTTCTTGGATCATATTGAGATTTCTCATTAAATAGCAAATCATCGTTATTTAACGAACCAAATACCTCATCAGTACTTATATTTATCAAACGAAATGATTTTTTTCTTGTTTGATTTAATTTTTTATAAAAATTATTTGTGCTTTCCAATAAGTTTAGAGTTCCTAATATATTATTTTCAATAAAAAGTTTTGGATTATCAATAGATCTATCAACATGACTTTCGGCAGCTAAATGAAAAATTAAATCTGGATTACAATAATTAATAACTTTATTCAGATCCTCACTATTTCTTAAATCTAGTTTAAAATGTTTATACCTTTTTGATTCGATAGTTAATTCTTTTATAGTTGAATCTATTGAATATAGATCACTAGAGTAAGATAGTTTATCTAAATTATAGATATTACTTTTAGTATTTTTTAAAAGTTGTCTTATAAGGCAGCTACCTATAAATCCAGCTCCTCCAGTTACTAATATTCTTGGAAATATTTCCTCATATTTATCTCTAATTAAATTCATATTTCTTATATTAATTATTCTTAAGATTAAAAACGAGGTTATTTAAGTATAGTCCATACCCACTTTTAGTTAAATTTTTAGCAATCTTTCTAATTTCTAAATCATCTATCCAACCTTTTCTCCATGCGACCTCTTCAGGGCATCCAACTTTTAATCCCTGCCTATGCTCAAGTGTTCTAATATAGCCAGATGCTTCATGCAATGATTCAAAATTGCCGGTATCAAGCCATGCCATTCCTCGACCCATTAACTCAACACTTAACATTTTATCTTTTAAATAACTTAAATTAAGATCTGTTATCTCATATTCATTTCTTGAAGATTTCTTAATATTTTTAGCTCTCTTCACAACACTATTATCATAAAAATATATTCCAGTAATTGCATATTTAGTTTTAGGATTTTTAGGTTTTTCAACTATATTAATTAATTCACCTTTTTTATTAAATTCTGCCACCCCATAATTTTGAGGATCACGTACTTCATAAGCGAATAACTTTGCTCCAGATTCATCAGAACTACAATTCTCTAATTTTGATATTAAATCTTGACCATGGAATAAATTATCACCAAGGATTAAAACAACTGGTGAATTTTGAATAAATTCTTCTCCAATTGTAAAGGCTTGAACC
>MDTG01276038.1_pt1 | contig 15826 bp, 9 predicted proteins | sample 811421 | NCBI WGS metagenome assembly MDTG01 (sample SAMN05326645, study PRJNA326480) | marine metagenome | isolation source: seawater | place: Pacific Ocean: South East | collected 2011 | reverse complement strand
CGTCAGACGGGTCACGTCAATGCCGTCTTTTCGCCCAACGGTCGAATTGGTCTCGATGGTCTGTCCACCGTGGTTTTGGACCAGATGGCGGCCCCAAGCGCGGGCGAGGCCTTTCGAACCGAGCACCACATCATATCCACCCTGAACAGGCCCTTCCTTGGTGATGAAGAACATCGGGTCCTCTGGCATGTTTCCAATCACGTCGTCGAGGGTGCCACGCAGCGTCGTCAGTTCCTCTTCCTCGAGGCGTCGGCCGCTTGAGCGCAGCTGGACGGTCGCTTCGAAGTAATTCCCAGCGCGGCGGGTGCAGGTCAGGCACACGCCGTTGCTCATGCGCGCCCGTACCGTGCGTTCCTCGGTGTACAGGAGATCGTCGATGACGCCTTCGGCTTGAATGTGAAGCAGGGTGTGACGATCGGTGATCGGTTGCGCCATCATGCCGATGGCGATGTCCTCTGCATCCTCGTGGAACGTGACGTGACGTTGCACCAAGTCGTCCATGAGCGTCTCGTTTTCAATGAAGGTCCAGCGGCCCTCAACCTCCGTCGCTCCGCACCGTGCGCACCGGATCCATGGGATGTTGTCCGGTGCTCGCATCAACGTCGTTCGCTCACGCGAGCAGGACTCACACATGCCGTCGGTGAAGAGGGGGGGCGGGGCTCCACACACGAGGCAAAAAGCCCCGCCAAGGTCCACCGCCATGCGTGGTGGGTCAGCGCGTCTCCCTTCAGGCTAGCGCTCGTCGTCGACCACCGGGGCCACATTGCCGTCGCTCAAGCCAAGCGCCGCTTCCGTCGAGGCCAAACGACGCTCGATGTCTCGGGCACGGGACATGACCGTCCACGTCCAAACACCCAAGGCCGTCAACATCCCGAGGTAGCCAAGCGCAAGAGCCGTCATCCCGTTCAATCCGTCACCTCCGCGTCAAGTTTGCCTTGCAGGCGGTCAAGCCGCTGTTCGAGCGATGTCAGATGAACGCTTTCCATCAAATGACCCACGATGAGCACCGTAAAGGAAAGGGCAGCGAAGCCGAGTAACGCACCCATTTCGGGCGCCAGCGAACCACCACCGTCACCCGAGGCGATAACTGGGCCAGGATGTCGTATTTGCCAAATCCGCGTGGCGATGTAGGTAAACGGGACCAGCACGAAACCAAACAACCCAGCCGTGGCAAACGTATCACGCGACTCGACCCCATCGGGCTGCGCACGACGACCGAGCACCAACACCATCGCCAGGAGGGTCAACAACGCGAAGCTGTTCAAGCGAACGTCGGTCCAATCCCAAGGCACACCCCATTCTGCGGCGCCCCAAAGGCATCCAGACCACACGGCCATCAGGCCCGTGGCCAGTCCAGCCTCGCTTCCCGCCACGTGCAAACGCCAGCCGAGGGCCGACCTTTTCATGAACCAAAGTGCAGAACCAACGAAGAGCACGCCAAAGGCGATCATGGCCATCCAAGCGCTCGGCACATGCCAGTAAAACAAGCGTTGAGCCTCTGGCGATTCGAAGGCGTCGTTGGGGACGCTGGGTACCCAAAGAAAAGCCAACGCAAGCACAGCTGTCGCGCCAAAGTACCCCAGCACCAAGCACAATCGACCGGCGTGCGTTCCGCCCTTGAACAGCAACCCGAGAGTCAGCATTGCCACGCCGAGGCTCGGGAGAAACAGGTATGTTGAGCGTTGCGCGTCATGGGATTCAACCATCAGTGCGGGCAACCACAGTGCGGCCATGATGAGCACAAGGCCGACCACAACGTACACGGGAGCGAAGCGGGTCTTGCCGGCCTGCTCGCCCATGTTTTCCCCTCCGAGCGTGTTGGATTTGAACCATGTTCATGCAAGCAGGTCCAAGAGCAGCCCAAATGGGAGGACAAGAAGTGGCATCATCAACCGAAGATGAAGGGCTTCAGGGCGAGCTAGCCTGAGCCCGAGTGCATCAGCAGCGGCGACGCTCTGACTGAGCAGAAGCCCCACGACTGCACCAGCAACGACCACGTCGGAGGTGACGGATACGTCGAGCAGCAGACCCATCACCGCGGGGCCCGCGGCCCCTAGCAATAGGGGAGTGAGGGGGTCGCGGGGCCGAAGGCCGAGGGCGGACAAGCGTTGGAAGGCACGATCTCGTCTCAGCGTCAACAAGGCCGCATCCCCAGCCGAACCGGCCACAAAGGAGGGCATGAGGAGAAGGCCCATCACGGCGGTTGGCGGCATGTCGGCCACGCTGGAGGCATCGAAGAGCAAGGTGGCCAGCGCCAGGGTCATCAGCACGCCGAGCACGGATCCAGAAAGCGGTGTTCCCCCCGACCATGCGTACCTTCGACCAAGTCCCCACAGGGAGGGACGTGTGGCGTTGCCGGTCAACTCGGGCCATGTTTCTCCCGGTTCTTGTGACGTGGTCTCGTGCTCGACGTGCTGCAGTTGGCCCTCGTCCAGCACGTAGACTTGATGGGCTAGCGGAAAGCGTTCAGGGTGATGCGTACCGATGAGCACCGTCGCACCGCGTGCCACCACCTCCGCCACCAAAGCAACGGTGGCAGAGCGCCCGCGCTCGTCAAGGGCCGACATTGGCTCGTCGAGGACCAAGAGGCTCTCGCGACCGTTGACCAATCCAGGGAGCAACGCGCCAAGGACGCAGACCTTCCGACGCTGACCCTCCGAGAGCGAGAGCATCCGGTCATCCAGACGGTGACGTAGGTCCATGCGCTGGGCCAAATCGGCCAAGGCTTCGTCGTGAACGTGCACGCCTGCGACTGACGCGCACACCTGCAGGTGGTGGCGAACGCTTTGGTCGCGCACGCTTCCATCGGTTTGCAACAACACGCCAAGGGGAAGATGTGGGCGGCTGGCGCGCCTTCCTTCAGCGTCGCGGACCACCTTCGAGCGGACCTGGACGGCCCCTTCTTCGAGCGGGTGCAAGCCGAGAATCGTCTCCATGAGGGTGGACTTTCCCGTACCGTTCTCACCGAGCAAAAGCGTGCATGTGCCCCCTTCGAGCGAGAGGTTGGCGCCACGCAGGACGGTGTGTTGCCCACGGCGAACCACCAGTCCGCGCGCTTCGAGCAGCGTGCCCATGTCGATGCGAGCCGACCCGCACCCAAGAAGCCGCCGACCCGCGAAGCGTCAAAGCAGAGGGCACCCAGGAGCATCCATGGCCACGGTTCCGTTCGCTTGGCCAGCCCTGAGTTTGCTCGAGCAAACCCTCATCATCGGATGGTGTTTGGCCGTCGTTCTGCCCATTGGCTACGCCATAAAATCGCGGGCACCTTTGTCCCTCGGCATCGTGCTTGCTGTTCTCTTTGGTTCCGTCATGCAAGCCCTCATCGGCGCAGCCTACCGAATGGACCTGATTCAGGACTTCATGCTCTGGTTCGATCTGGTGCTCATACCGGGCCGGATGAACGATCCACGTTGGTGGCACACGGCCGTCACGGCAGGGTTTCTGCACGCGCAATTCGACCTCATGCACGTCCTTGGCAACGTGGTGATCCTCGCCTTGGTCGGCGTGCCGCTCGAGCAACGTTTGGGGACGAAACGGTACGCCATCGTGTACGCCATTGGCTTGCTGGGGGGGTCGTTGGCGTGGACGCTTGCCAACTGGGAGAGCATCACGCCTGCGTGGGGAGCAAGTGGCGCAGCCTTCGGCCTCCTCGGAGCGTATTTGGCCGGTTGGCCTCGGGATGAGATTCCTTTCCCTCTCATTCTGATTCGGCCTTGGCCGGTCAGCCTCATTGCGCTGCTCTATTTCGGGCTTGAAATCGCGCGATGGTGGGCCTCAGAAGGTGGCGCCGGTGGTAACGTGGCTCACATGGCCCACTTGGGCGGCTTCCTAGCAACCTACCTTACCCTGCCGTTGGTGGCTCGCGGCGGCCCTGTGGCGACCGGTGTTGTCGACGGTGGACCGAGTGGCCTGTCAACCCTGCGCGGACGACGGGAGGCCATCAGAAACAGCATGGTCAACTTGGCCGAGGTCGAAGACCCGTGGACGGCGAGAAGCGTGCCGGTGCCCAAAAGCGCACGCGGTGTGCTGACCTCCTTGCTGGACGCCTCTGACGAGCCGGAAACTCGCTCAGCTTGGTTCGAGCAACTGGCGGCTGTCATCCGTTGCCCGGAGTGCGAGGGCGAAGTGGGCGTTGTCGAGCGAAAGAACGGCCCAAAACTACAGTGCGCCACCGACCCGCAGCACCTCGACTGGCCCCCCGATGAAGCACCTTGACGAAGAGGCAACGGGATAGGCTCAAAGGTGTCCCAGCGGAGCGTTCCATGATGAGCGGAAGACCGGACAAGGGTGCACGCGGCACGCGCGTTGCCCTCTTTCTTCTCGTCCTGATGGTCACAGGACCGGCCGCAGCGGGCAGTGAGGCCTTGCTCCCCGAAGCCGAACCACGCGTCAATGTGGTGAACGGCGTCCCTCCTCTAATGTGCGGCGACGAGCTTTGCCCAGCACCTGACCGGTGGCCGGACCGGGCCGAACGCGATGCCGCAGAAGCCTACGGCTGGTGGCTGGGGTACGGCCCAGACGTGGACGGGAACGGCATGGACGATCGCCTGCAGCGCGTCCTTGACGGAGCACCTTCTGTTTCGCCAACAGCCATCGAAGGAGCAGACGGACGCCTCACCGTCGCAATTGTCGTCGATTTCGCATGGCATCCTGGAGAGACCGATATCGCTGCACTTCGTGCGATCCTCGAGACCCATGGTTGGGTTGGCGAGGAAGGAGGCGCATGGTTTGACCTCCCAGAGAGTTTGGACTCCATCGTCCTTGACCGCGTTCCTGTTTCCGCACTTTTGGACATTTGGAGCCTCGAGGGCGTTGTTGTGGTCGAGATGCAGAACGTGCTGGTGCCCACCAATGACGTGGCCTCAAAGGCCATCCGAGCACGCGACAGCGACGTCTATGCTGGCGAGGTTCATCCCACCGGCCTGACGGGCGCCGGCGTGGTCATCGCGGTGCTCGACACTGGCGTGGACAACGAGCACAGGAGCCTCAACGACTTCGACGACTCCGGTGACGCCCCCGATTTGGACCCGCTCTCCTACGACGATCACAAGTGGGTGGCAGGATTTGACGCCACGTCCTCCTCATCGAACCCGGATGGGTCACAAGACCCCGATGACGGTCAAGGTCACGGCACGCACGTCGCTGGGAGCGCTCTTGGTACCGGCGATGCATCGCGGCAGCACACGGGCACGGCTCCGGGCGCTTACCTTGTTGACGTCAAGGTGCTGACCGACGCGGGATTTTCCAGCAGCAACTCAGAGTACTCCATCAACGGCATCCAATGGGTGATCAACAACGCCAACACGGATTGGGGTCACAATGGATCCGCGAAAGGGATTCAGATTGCTTCGATGTCCTTCGGCTCGGCCGCCTCTCCACTCAACCCGAACGACACCGGAGACAACGGTTCGAGCGCTGAAGCGCGACAGGTGAACAACGCTGTGGATGCGGGTGTGATCTGCGTGATCGCGATGGGGAACGATGGTGCTCGACGTGTGCCCTCACCCGCCAGCGCCGACAAGGGCATCGCCATCTCTGCGGCCAACGACCGGGGCACCATCAACCGCACCGACGACTCGACGGCGAGTTACACCAACTACGGCCCACGTGACGACGACGGGGACGACGATGAATTGGACGAACTGAAACCCGATTTGGCGTCATTCGGCACAGGCATCACCAGCGCCACCGCGGCAACGGGCACGACCTTCCCTGGCCAGCCCGACCGAGCGAAGGCCGACAGCGGTTATGATTCGAAAGACGGCACAAGCATGGCCACGCCGCTGGCTTCGGGGGTCGTCGCCCTCATGCTCGAAGCCGATCCTTCACTCGAACCCGAGGAGGTCAAGCAGCTGCTGCGCGACTCGGCCGAACGGCGGGGAAGCGCGAGCGAACCTTCGATTGACCCGCACTGGAACGAAAAATGGGGTTGGGGCCTCATCGATGCATCTTGTGCGGTTGATTTGGTGCTCGAGCGCACGTGTACGGACCTGGACGGTGGTACCGTCATCGCACCGCCACCTGTCGGAGACGGGGATGGAGACCACGTCGACATCACCTCGCATCAAAACGGGAGCTTGCTCCTTGCGGGTGACCGTGTACGGTTCCAAGGCAGCGTGGAAGACACGGACGACCGAACCTACACGGAAGTCGAGGTCCGTTTGGAGCAGTACCGGGGCGGATCCAGCAATCCCGTGGAATTGCTTGATTGGCGTAAAGCGGGTGGTGAACCCTCTGCGTGGTACCTCGACGTGACCCTTGACGACAACTGGGTGGACGAAGACGAAGACTACACCCTTGTCCTCGCCAGAGCTCGAACCGCCAGCGGCGACGTTTCCGCCACCGACCTTCGGTGGATGAACCTCGGCCGCATGTCGGCCAGCATCACTTCACCCTCCACGCAGACCGTTCTGGAAGGAAGCGTCACGTTCAGCGGCACCGCCCAAGGCCCCGAACCAAGTGCGGTTGAGGGGCGCATCGGCAACGGGCCGTGGGTCGAAGTTGCCACCTTGAGCGACGAGGACTTCAAACTCCAAGATTGGACGTGGACGTGGGATTCAACCGAGGTCGAGGACGGCGACCATTACGTTGCGGTGCGCTTCGTGAACCAATCAGGTGCGGTCAGTGAACCCTTCCGCCGCACTTACGAGGTGGACAACCTTCCTGCTGCGCCCGAACTTGCACTTACCGGACTGTCGAACGTGTACGATCAAGGCCTTGTCGCGACGAGTGCCGTTGCCGGCAGCGTTCTCGAAGTCCGTTTTGAATTCCTCAACGACGGCGACGCAGCAGCAGAGAACGTCGGGCTCGTGTTGGATGCCCCTGGCTCCGTTTCGGATGTCTACCCAAGTCAGGCCCTCATTGCCTCGGTTGAAGCAGGAGAACGTCGGAGCTACAGTTTGTGGTGGTGGGCCACCGAGCCAGGAACCCACGAGGTGGTCATCACCATTGATCCCGAAGAGCGCTTGAGCGACGTGGACCGAAGCGACAACGAGGTCCGGTTCACCTTCACTGTTGAACCTCGCCCAGTGGAGCCGAGCCTCCGCTTCCTTCAGGGTGCCGTCACCACCATGCCCCTTGTCCCTGTGCCCAACCAACCCTTCGAAATCTCTGTTCGACTTGACAACCTTGGCCAAAACGAGGCAACTTCGCTGACAATGAACTTGGAGCGTTGGACCGAAGAGGGTTGGCTCTCTGTGGAATCCGCAAGCATTGGGCGCGTGAACGGTGGGAGTTCATCCTCAGGTTACGCCACCGCGCGTTTCCTCGACCAGGTCGATTCGGTTGGTGGACATCAATACCGTGCCTTGCTAAGTGGGAACGGCGTTGAGAGCGAATACGCCGAACACAGGTTCACCGTGGTTGCGGACACCTTCACCCTTGGCTCCCCCATCCGTCTCTCCTTGGACGAAGGTGAAACGCCCATCGAACTCATCGGTGGAGAGGACGGGGCCGTCCTGCTGACCACACGGGACGGTGAACTTCACGCTCGGATCCTGTCAAGTTCGATGGTCTTCATCAGCGATGTCTTGGTCGAGCGGAACTGGGGCGGCGAGGTCGCAAGCGCCGTGCGTAGCGACGCCATGGTCCAACTGGCGTGGACCCGACGCACCATGAGCGAGGACGGCTATACCCTCCAAGACCTTGGCATCGCCGCCTTGACCACCTCGGGCCAAATGACGCCTGTCCAGCGGGAATTGACACCTCTGAAACTGTCGGAAGGCAGCTACTGGGGACTGGACGTGGCCGAACGCAATGGCGAGGTTGTTGTTGCCGGTTACCACCGTAATATTTCCACCGGTGGCTCATGGTTGGACGTCACCAGCGTGTTCACGATGGTCTCACAACGTCCTGACCTGTCAGGTGCCTGGGATGGGCCCTTCATTGTGCATACTGATGTTGACGTGTTGGCCTCCCAAGGAGACCCTGTCTCTGTGGCCATCAGCGAGGAACGCCTTCACATCCTCTTCCAGACGGCGCGAGATGACATCACGGGTGTGGAACGCTTGGGTGTGCTCTACAGCCACGGCGAACGCGAACAAGAAGGTTGGAATTTCATCGCCGCCGTCGGCGATGAAGCATCAGACCACCACTTGTCCGTCGATGACAGTGGGCAGCTCATTGCAGCATGGATCGAACGTCAAGGCCAAGATGCGCAGGTGTGCACCGCCGTCACGGACCAAGGATGGAGCATCGACGCCCCAACCTGCTTGGCCGCGCCAGGCGCGCTGCACCTGAGCACGATTGAACGCGACCATGGCATCATGGTCCTCTACGACGAGATTTCAGTTCGCGGACCAGTGGTACGCTTCGGGTTGCTTGCTGCCGGTGAGGGCACAGACGCCTATGCGCTGGCCAACATCCTCGAAGCGGGGCAATTGTTGGGGGCTGACGGAGAAACCGCTGATGTCGTGGTCGGATTCGTGTCCACCACAGGAGCCCTTGATCTGCGTATTTTGGCGGACGCGAACCCAAGCGGACCCGATGGCAACGAGGCTTCGTGGCTCGATGAATTGCTGGCTCCACTTCCCGGCGACCGGGACATGCAGATGCTCATCCTAGGAGGCTCGGGCATGGTCGTCGTGGTGCTGTTGTTGGCCATGGTGCTCACAGCCCGACGTGCGCTCCGGCGCCGTCCGGGAGAAGATGATGAAGAGGAGAAGGAGTTCGACGAAGATGTGGTGATGATGATCACCCCAGAAAGCGACGAAACACCGTTTGCTGTCGTCGACGAAGAAGACACCATCGTGGCGGTGATGGAGGACCACGAGGAAGAGCCAGAAGAGGAGGAAACCATCCGCCCAGACCCGGTCAATGCGCGTCAGGAGCGAAGGCGGCGACGCGCCCTTGCCGGCTCCCTTCCAAAGCCCGAAGAGACCCTCGCGCTGTCTGCTCCACCGCTGCCGGACCTCGCCGAACTGACCCCACCCAGCCTTTCGGATGCACCGTTGCCTGCTCTCCCTGCATTGCCGGATTTGCCTCCTCCAAGCAGGGAGGCAGTTTGCGCTTCTTGCGAGGCATCCTTTACGGTTCGTGACCTCCGGCTTCGAAAGGTGGCTTGCCCAATCTGTGGCGAGAACGTGGAGGTGTGACACATGTGCGGCATCGTTGGATACCATGGGCGGCGGCAAGCAGCGCCGATTTTGCTCAACGGGTTGCGCCGCTTGGAATACCGTGGCTACGACAGTTCAGGCCTTGCCATACGGGGTGAGAGGTTTGAGGTCCGCAAGCGCATTGGGAAAGTCGCAGACCTTGAAGCGAAACTCCCCAAGAAGATGCCCGGAACCGTTGGTATTGCCCACACCCGCTGGGCCACACACGGTGGCGTCACGGACGAGAACGCACACCCGCATCTCGGACCTGATCAGCGGGTGGTCATCGTTCACAACGGCATCATCGAAAATGCGGGCAGGATTCGTCGGCATCTCGAACGAAACGGTGCATCGTTCCGCTCCGAAACCGATTCGGAGGTCATTGCACACAGGCTTGAGCGTGCTGTGGAAAAGGGCCAGGTCCCCATCGCCGCCATGCGAACCGCGCTGAAGGGACTGCGCGGCACATGGGGCGTCTGTGCCCTGTTCCTCGATCATGATGAACTCGTCTGTGCGCGTAACGGGAGCCCCTTGGTGCTCGGCGAAGCGGACCACGGCTTCATGGTGACCTCCGACCCGCAGCCCTTGATGGAACACACGGATCGCGTGATCATCCTCGAAGACGGGGACATCGCCTCCTTTGGTGCCAATGGCCTGACCATCGAGCGTCTCGATGGAGGGCAGAGTGAAACCTCTGCCATCACCCTTGAGGAGAGTTGGGGGGAAGCCGAACTCGGGGACTATCCACATTACATGCTCAAGGAAATTTACGAACAACCCGAGGCGCTTCGCCACTGCATTTCAGGACGGCTCGACGCAAAAAATGGAAACGGGAAACTTGGCGGAATGCAACTTACCGCCAAGCAACTTCGCACGGTCCCACACGTGCGCTTGCTGGGGTGCGGCACGGCCCTAAACGCTGCGCTCATCGGGCAACAACTCATCGAACGCCTCGCCCGCATCCCCGCCGTTGCGCACGTATCCAGCGAGTTCCGTTACCAAGATCCTGTGGTCAATCCTGAGGCTTTGCACTTCGCGGTCTCTCAATCAGGAGAAACCATGGACACCATTGCAGCCATCAAAGAAATCCAACTCAAGGGCGGTGATGTCCATGGCGTGGTCAACGTGGTCGGCTCCACCATCGCTCGACTTTGTGGCCAAGGGGTCTACATCCACTCAGGACCGGAACAATCCGTTGCCTCCACCAAGGCCTTTTCGAACATGGTGGCTGCTCTGACCATTTTCGCCCTGCAAATCGGCCGCGCGCGCCAACTCAGCGCGAACGAAGCGCGTGTTTTGGCCAAGGGCCTGCAGGAAGTCCCGGACCTCATCGAGCAGTATTTGGCAAATCCCGGACCCATCGACAAGGCAGTTGAGATGGTCCTCGAGGCCCCTTCGTTGCTGTTCTTAGGCCGAGGCTTGTCTGCAAACGTGGCCAAGGAAGGTGCGCTAAAGGTAATGGAAATCACATACATCCCCTGTTTGGCCTACCCTGCGGGCGAGATGAAACACGGCCCCATCGCGCTTTTGGAAGAAGGTCGGCCCGTGGTTGTGGTGGCTCCTGATGACGCGGTGAAGGAGAAGGTTGCCTCGGCGATTCACGAATGCAAAGCCCGTGGCGCCCGGATTATCCTTGTTTGCACCGAAGGCGACGAACTTGCCAGCGAGGCGGACGTGGCCATCGAGGTCCCCAGAACGCACCCCTTGTGTTCACCGCTTTTGACCGTCCTCCCGCTGCAGCTGCTGGCCTATCGCACGGCACTGGCCTTGGACCTCGATGTGGACCGACCTCGAAACCTTGCCAAGTCCGTGACCGTCGAGTGACCAAGCCCTGAGTGAGGTTGATGAAGCCTCACGTCCACGCAGGTACGGTGACCCCATGAGCATCGAGCGCATTCCCACCCACATCGAAGGCCTCGATGAGAACATGCAAGGAGGCATCCCTGAAGGCCACATTGCCATCGTTGCAGGAGCAAGCGGCGCCATGAAGTCAAGCCTGACCTTCTCCATGCTGTACAACGCTGTGCTTTATGGCGAAACCTCGGGCATTTATGTGACCCTTGAACAGGGGAAAGACTCCCTTCGCTCCCACATGGCCAACATGGGCATGAACGTGGAAGACCCACGCGTGCGCAACCGCATCGCCATCATTGACCTTGCAGACCTGCGCGTTCAACTCGATGAACAAGGGATGGGCAACCGTGTCGATTGGATGGGCCAACTCATCGCACAACTCACCAGTTACCGCAACTCAATCGGCTTCGAAATTTTGGTGTTTGACTCCCTCGGTGCCTTCTTCACCCTCACGAAGATGGAGAACCCTCGCGACGAGATCTTCCGCTTGTTCGAAGCGGTTCGTCGCCTTGGCTTGACGTCCTTCTTCATCTGCGAAATGACCGGAGAGGATCACAAGCAATTCGGCGAGTACGGCGTGGAAGACTACCTGTCCGACACCGTCATGCACCTGGTGATGGACCGTGATGCCGATGAGGTCAAGCGAAAACTTGGCATCGTCAAGATGCGCCACACACACCACCTGCTTGGGTACCAGCCCTTCTGGTGGAAAGAAGACGAACAGCGCTTTTCCATCGTAAGCCGCCTCTGACGTGGTTGCATGAATCTCGTTCTGGCCTCGGGCTCAGAACGCCGACGGCAGATGCTAGAAGCGGCTGGTTTGAACCCGGTCGTTGCGCCAGTTGAGGTCGACGAGCGGCGCATCCAAGGGACGGTTGACGCACAAGTCCTCCATATCGCCAAACAGAAGGCGGAAGCCGTCGGAGAGAACCACGCAGGCAGCATCGTCCTCGTCGCGGACACCATGCTGGCAGACCCTGACGATGCAACCCTCGCGCTTGGTCAACCCGTGGACGCCCAGGGCGCCCTTGCCATGCTGCTGCGCCTTCGCGGCCGCCGACACCGTGTGTGGAGTGCATCAGGTCTGCGGGTGGCCGGAACGTGGACCTTCGACATGGCTTCAGCGGTGGTGGAATTTTCCTCGTTCGACGATGATGTGCTCGCTGACCTTGTACACAGCGGCTCGTGGAAAGGGAAAGCTGGTGCTTACGATTTTGCCGGAGCGATGGGGCCACACGCCTCACTGGTCGAGGGCGACGAGGCAACGGTGCTGGGTATTCCCGGCCGAGTCCTTCTGGCCTTGAGCGGCCTATGAGGAAGGCATCGGAAGAAGGGCGGTGCCCCCGAGTTCATGCCTGGCAGTGTCCATCACAACGTCCACGCCAGGGATGAGGAAGAGCCGATCATCGGAATCGAGCGCCCAGGCCCCAACACCGGTGGCTTCACCGAGCCGTCTGAGCTCGCCCCTGAGCGCATCCTGATGGGCGTGCATGTGCGCCATCCCGCGCATGTCCACAAACAGCGAATCCCCGTCCTGCACGCGAAGCAACATGCCGTTGACCGGCAGGCGTGACGATGCGTCGGGCGCCAGGTAACGTACAGCGCGGTGCGGAACCTCTGGTGGCCCTTGCCGATGGAGGCCGAGGTCAATGAAATGAGGCGACGGTGAAGCCCTATCAGTCGACGAGGTTGCAGGCGTCGAGGCGGTCTCGGAGACGGGTTGCACCACAGGCATGTGAGCAGCATCTGGCCGCTGACCTTCTGCAGGGTCGGGTAGACCGAAGAACTGCCAAAATCCACCCATACAGAAACCTCACAGATCCAGGCCGTCGAGGAGGTTGGACAGGTCCGCCGAAGCCGCCGGCTGTGGAGCAGGTTGTGGTGCTGCCGCAGCAGGTGCGTTGGTCTCAAGCCACTTGTCGCCGTAGAAAGCCCACTGTTCCATGGTCCACCCGGGTGGAAGGCCAGAGGCAGGGAGCGGTGGTCCTGCTTGAGCAGGTGCAGGTACGGGAGCAGCAGCCACAGGCTGTGCGTTCATGTCCGGCATCGGCGTCATGGGCGCAGGCGCAGGCGCAGGCAGCGGTGCTGCGGGTGGTGCGTCGAAGGTGGCGGCGACGGGTGCTTGGTCCCACATGGACGAGGACTTGGTTTCGACCAATTCTTCAGCACCGCCTCGGCGGCCCAACACAAGCATGCTGACCAGACCGAGGATGACCACGCCGAGCAGACCGATGATGATCGTCGTTACCATGCCGAATTCCTTCACCGCCCAAGCGATGGGGTTGTTGGTCGGTGCTTCCGCCACCACCAGTTGAACGCTCATCGAATGCGATGCACCGTCGTCATCGGTCACGGTCAGGTTGACCGAATAGGTGCCCGGCTCAAGTCCCTCAAGTTGCAGGATTGGGAGGGTGCTGTCAATTGCTCCCGGAAGGGCGTCCGTGTCCCACACGTACGTCAGCGAAATGAGATCGGATTCAGTGTCCAGAGAATCCCCCGCTGTCAGGTTGAGCCAATCCCCCTCCACGAGGTTCGAGAGGTTGCTGGCGGAGCTGATCACTGCGGTGGGGCGCAGGTTAACGATGGTCAGCGTTGTGTTGGTGCTGGCCATAGCGCCGTCGTCGTCGATCACAAAGGCCGTGATCAAGCGTGTACCCGCCTCAGACCAAATCTGTTCGAGGGTCACGCCTTCAACGTCGCAGTCGTTGGTTGACCCACCGTCGTTGTCGGTGTCGATGCGAGCGTCAAGGTCCCAACACGTGGTCAGGTTCAGCACATCTGAAGCGGTGTCGTCAACGGTAACGCTGAGTTTCAACAACTCGTCTTCATAGATGGCCACCGTCGGGTCGAGGCTTTCGATGGTGGGCGCAACGTTTCGCACCACCACGTCGGCCTCAAGGGTGCCCGACGCCACGCCATCGTCATCGATGGCCTGCACGGTCACACGGTGGGTGCCAGACACCGGCCAAGAGGCTTCGATGGACGACACGGGGCCAACCGTGCCCTGCTCAAGTCCGTCCACGAGGTCCGACAGATCCCAGAGGACCGCCAAGGATGAGAGGTCGTTTGGCGTATCGTCAGCTTGAACCAGGAGCCCGATGGGCTCGTCCTCGTCAACAATCCAACCGTCAATGACGGGAATTTCAGTCCCGTTGCGGAACAAAGCAATGGTGTCAAGCGTTGGCGCGATGTTCGTGGCCTCGATGCTTGCGTTTACGACCGTGCTTGCACCGTCGTCGTCGGTTGCAGTCAGCGTGACCACAGTCAGACCCTCATCAGAAGGAGAGAAGGTGCAACGGTTGAACGCGTTTCCTTCCTCACATTCAACGCCGGACCACGCGAACGTGACGTCGAGTCCTGCCGGAGAAACCGTGTCGTTGTCGTAGGCTTCCACCACTTGCACGACCGCAGAGGAGCGTGCAGGCACCTGAGCAGGAGCCTCGATGAGCACCTCAGGCGGACGGTTGAGGACCACCACTTCTCCGGTGCCGACGGCAATGTCACCTTCATCGTCGATCACGTCGACGCTCACGCTCCAAGCGCCGCCATCGTTCCACACCCAAGAGAGGATGCAGTCGTCTTCCTCGAGGCCGGTTTGTGTCCCCAAGGAATTGACCACGGTGAAGACGCAGCGGACGTCACCGCCGTCGTCATCGAAGCTTCCTGACGCATCGATCTGCACCTCTTCGCCGGTGGAGCGGCCTTCCTCCCACGTCAAGTTGGCCGTGGGCAGGGTACCCACATAGAAGGGGATGGACAAAACATCGTTTGACGCATTGCCGTCGGTGGCACCGATGGCCGAGGCGTCCGTCATCACTTCAACGGCTGTGGATTGCCCGATGTCGGCGGAGTTTACCAAGAAACTCAGCGTCAAACTGGTCTGGCCGTAGGCAGCGACTGGGCCCGACCGAAGGACCGTGGATGGGGTGGTGCCGTTCCACCACGCGGTGGCGATGGGATTGGTGCCACCCACGTCGAGGATGCCGCGGTTCGCGATGAAAATCGTCATGTCGATTTCGTCACCGTCAACGCCTGCAAACGGTTCACCGGGTGCCAAGCGTGTGATGACCCCGTCGCGGGTTCGATCGACCACGATGCCGTCTTCCAAGGGAAGCAGGTCGACACCGACGATGCTCAAATCGACGATTACGGTGTACACTCCGACCACGCCATTTTGTGCGTCAAAGGCCACAATGCCGTCGCTGGAATGATCGTCGTTGGACGGCGATCCGTCAGTGGTCGTCGGTACGGTGTAGGTGCAACACGCGATGCCGCTCCAACGGCTCTCCTGTGTGGTTGATGGGTTCGAGGTGGTATCGAAATTGACCGAACCTGTGGCTCCTGCGATGCTGTATTCCATGTACGCAGAGTCGTATCTGTTGACTTGATCGGAGAAGCAAGCCGAATAAGCGGCGGGGGTGATGACGTAGTCCACGTCAACGTTGACCGTGCTCGAAGGCAAATAGGCAGGGTATTGTGCGGTCATCTCAAGCGTCGTGCAGCGGTCACCCGGGTCGGCGTCGCTCACAACACCGTAGGAAAAGGCTGGATTGTATTCCTTGAGCGTCCAGTCGATTTGGAATCCAGCAGATTGCTGGATTCGAATCCATGATGGTCCCCGGACGGCGGGACAATACCATTCGAAACCGGTGGCTGAACCAGTGGTGTTCCACTGGTTGATCTTGTAGGAGTCGTCGCAGCCGGCGTAGGACACGGAGTAACCGTCTTGAGCGGTGGGGACGCCTGAATCGGTCACTTCCCAGGTGGTGTTTTCCTGAGTGCTGGTGTCAAACTCGCTTGGGTCGAAGTAATCCGAAGAGCCGCTCACGGTGGTGGTGGCCGTGTAGGCCTGGGACCAATTGTCCCCTGAGCGAACAGGG
>MDTG01103313.1_pt1 | contig 15826 bp, 21 predicted proteins | sample 811421 | NCBI WGS metagenome assembly MDTG01 (sample SAMN05326645, study PRJNA326480) | marine metagenome | isolation source: seawater | place: Pacific Ocean: South East | collected 2011 | reverse complement strand
CCTGACTAAGCTACAGGCCCATGGCTGATGCTGGGCTATTGGCGGACCGTAGGGGTATTTTTGAACCTACCGGCAAAGGCACTGCTAGCCCGTGACCGGCTGAGCCACCCTAGGGGGGTTGGGAGGCAGACGCTAGTTCGGGCTTACGGGCATAAAGGTTTGTGGAAATTAGGTGAGAGAGGTGGAAAATTCGGGCCCATTTGATGATTCTATAATTCCTCACAGAACTCTTGATTTTTCTGTCTGTGGGCTTGGCCCTTGGAGCCTGGTCGTTCCTGCGACTGTATATCCTCCCAGAGAGGATACCAGAATACTGGCAGATGCCATTTTGGCTCTAGATTTAGAGCCCTCTACAGCAGTTGAGGTAGGATGTGGATCGGGTGCCCTCTCCATACTTCTTGCTGAGAACGGATGGGACGTATTCGCCTTTGACGTGAATCCATACGCAGTTGCGGCTTCGAGATCGAATGTCGAAGAATCTGGACACTCGAACAGAGTTACAGTTAACGAGGGAGGAGTGGGTGAGCCTGGTTGGAAAATTCCCAAGGGGACAGGGCTAATCGTTTGGAACCTTCCTTATCTGAATCCCCTTGACGACGAAGCCCTACAGCTTGAGCCGATTGAAGAGGCCTCGATGACTGATATACCGAATGGCGGTTGGTCGGCCGAACTTATGAGTAATGTTTGCAGTTGTGATGAAGATGGGTTAATTGTTTTACTATTAATGAGGTCCGACCCGAAAAGTCCCAGCAATAAGGAAGATTGGATGAGGGAAGGTTGGTCATCCAGGGTGATCAAGAGCCTAAGGATGGGTGATGAGAAAATTGAGGCTGTTGCATTCTGGAAACCAGGTTTGGGCTTATCCCCTGTTATTGTTGATGAATGCAATTCTACGATGACGGAATCCCAGTCGCTGCCGGAGGACGGTTGGCAGAGGATTAGATCGAGGAGGCAGTACTCTGGGCGAGGAAGGGGTGAGTCGAAGTGGGAGTCACAAGATGGCGACATTACGGCAACTTGGAGAGTGGCGGTTGAAGACGAGGGGGGTGTTTTTCCCGGGCTAATCCAGACATCTGTGGGGGCCGCTGTAGCAAACATTATCGGTTGCAGGACGAAGTGGCCGAACGATCTCATTGACAAGCAGGGAATGAAATTGGGAGGAATAATGGTGGAGTCTTCCAGTAATGAGTTGGGCATTCGAGTAGGCGTCGGGATTAACTCGTCCCCTCGGATTATTTCCGGAGACCTGGTTTCGGGATGGTCAGAAACTCTAGGGCCTGTGTCCGCGGATGTTGTATTCGGTAGCGTTGATTCTTCCATTTCGGGAATATTGGAAGTAGTTCCGGGTCTGCCGAGCGTCAGCTCAGAGGCCCTACTTGACCTCTCCTGGAGGGGGATTTCATTATCTCTTTCGGAAGGGGCCTTTCCCTCCTTCTCAGGGAACGAGGCACGAGTCGTGGGGCTGGACAGAGGTGGCGGATTAATTCTTGAACGAGAGGGGGATTTGTCAATCGTTACTGATTTGGATACGGTAGAGTGGTTCTTCCCTAACGGTTCCTAGTGGGCTTTTCAATCTCTAGCCTTTTCCTGACGAGACGAATTTTCCCAGACTTTGTCAGTGTAGAGATTTGATTGGATGAATTCAGAATAGATACGGCTTCATCGCAATCTGACAAACTTACCCTCAGTATGCAGAGTGTAATTTTTTCTGAAGTTACAGAGTCGAAGAGCCTCCATCTCATCCTCCCAAGCAAGTCCTCTAGAAGCGACTCGACCGACTTCCTTTGTGGATGAGGGGTTTCGATTTGGAAACCTACCCACCTATGTTTGCCCCTGGAGGCCTTGCCTTGCTTACTCACGTTTGCCGGAAGAGGTATTCACTTAACGATTGATGGGGTGTTACTGTTCATCCTAGTCCACTAACAACGGCAACTAGCCTTAGTCTGCCGACCATGTCGTCACTAGTTCTTGCCCCCATTATCACTTGGCAGTCTGGGTCCATAGAGGAAACGAATGCGTCTGTAATCTGATCCAGGTGTGAAAGTGTCATATCGGGACCTCCTTCTAATTGTACGAGACAGCCCTTGGCACCTTGTATTTCCAACTCCGATAGTGGTGAGTTACGTGCCATTTCGACTACTGATCCGGGGATTTCTGTAGTGCCTGTGCCGACTATTAGGGTTGCATTTCCTGGCTTCTCGATTATAGAGCGCATATCCATCAAATCGAGATTTATCGTACCAACTTCCGCGATTGTAGTGACCAGCCCTTCTATCAGTTCCTCGATCCACCCCGAGCCCGTGATCCAATCCGTCTTGCGCTGCCTGGCCTGCCAAGCAAGTCTTTCCATGCTCACCCTAATGCACACATGGGAATTGGAGTCCAAACTGGATATTGCCTCGTTGGCGATTGAGCACCTTAGTGGCTGTTCGGCGAATGGCAACCCTGCTATCGATAGAACCAGACAGCCCCTATTTTTTGCGACAGATGCGATTTCAGAAGAAGCCCCAGACCCCATTCCCCCGCCCAATCCAGTTAGTATCAACATAATTTCTGCTTTCTCGATGAGTGGCATGACTGAATCGAGGCCTTCCCTGAGCCTATGCGTTGCCATCATAGGGAGCGCAGCAGAACCCTTGCCCTCCCCTCCTGCGTCTAGAAAAAGACAGTTAGCGGTACTTGCTCCTTCGAATGAGGATTCGTCTGCATCGATCAGGAGGAGTTCTGATAGTTCTTGACAGCGTGAGTGTGCCTGTGTGGCCCAAATGCAACCAACGCCGCCCACACCGACGATCAGAATTGCGCCCTCTTCCATGGTCATGCCATGTATGTCTAGTGTTTAGTGTGTACTAGTCATAAGACAAATATCTCTGATATCTTCTTCTCTCGTCTCTAGCCCAGGCGTTATCGGGCTCTATCTCTAGTACCTTGTCATAGTATCCAATAGCCGCCTCGAAGTCGGAAAGGTGCCTTCCATTCATGTGCCCCAGAATATTGAGAACGGGTACGCACCTTGGATCCTCATCAAGCATGCTGAGTAGTATTTCTTCTGCACCGGAGATATCCATCATCTCCATCTTATCCTCGGCCGAATCAAGATTTGAGATTTGGGCATCCGAGAGTCGGTAGAGGTTACGCCAACTGGGGTTCGCCATGGCCCTGCTGTACTACCTTTGCGTATTAGTTTGGCGAGTATCCGAGATGTCATGAAACACGAGTTTCGACAGTGACTTGCAAGTCTCCAGTATGGAACTTTAATAGCCTCGTTTAAGGTGGCACAACACGTCCTTTGGGGGTTCAACATGAGGTCCGCTCTGACAAGCTCCCGAAGGCTGTTCGTAATGGGCATCGTCGGTCTCCTCTTGGCAGGTGGAGTACAGGCCTTCCACACAGGCGTTGGAGGGGATGCAAACAATGACGGAGATGTGGCGATAGCGGGTTGCACATGCCATGCTGCAGAACCTGATAACTCTGTCACGCTAATCCTTACTGATGTCCCTTACAGGTATGAGCCGGGGGAAAGATATGACATGAAGATCCAGATAGTCGGGGGCCCGGATATTGACCCTGATTCGGGCACTGGTGGATTTGCGATGAGGGTATCAGATGGATCCCTAAGCGGCTCCGAGGGATTTGAGAACTTGGTACAGAACTGGGAAGATGACCTGCAGTCACTCACCCATACCGACCCTGGATCCCAAACCCCTGATAGAACATGGTACATCTCATGGACGGCCCCTTCCGCGGATACCGGGGTTGTTTCCTTGTGGTTGTCAGGCAACTCAGTCAATGGCGACGGCGTTCCTTCAGAACTAGACAGGTGGAATAGACTCAGCACTATGATTGACGAGGGCGAAGACGGAGGGGTAAGAACTGTGTTCGCTGGGAATGGGGACATTGAGCCACCCGCCCCTGCTGAGGAAAGTATCGACCTACACCACATGGGAGCAGGATTGAGGGCCCACTGGCTGGGACTTCTTGGATTCGCGGCTGTCGTGATTGTGATTGTCTTCTGTGGACTTATGCTGAGGTACGGATTCTCCAGACATTATGAGGGCAGGAGCAATCTTCTCAGACTGAGATTGAAGCACCAGAGGAGGGGGGACCAGTAATGAAGGATGATGTCGTTCTGAAGATGCTAAGGCAGGTTGCTTCCGGAGAGGTAAGCGTAGAAGATGCTCGGGATGCCCTCGAAGGGGTGAGCCTTAGTGAGGAGGCTTATGACACGGCTGTAAACCACGGGGTATTCAACGAAGCGTCGACTGGTTCGATTGTCAGAGCTAGCGTTTCACCATCAGGCGACTCATGGCTAGTAATCCTGATTGGGCTTTGGGGAATTGTCTGGTCCCTATACTGGGCGGGTTCGTTGTCATATGGCCTCTACAACCATTGGGATCAGCAACTATTGTCCTTTTTCTTGGCAATGCTACTCCTAACTGTAATCATATTGGGAATGGTATACATGAAGTACGTCATGCCTGACATACTCATAGTGAAGCATCGTAGGGGGAAGTACATAACTCCAAAAGACCCTGATTCTTGGAAGGAGTATAAGGTGTGAGCATGGCTCGAAAATTCAAGCTTAGACCTGTCGGAGATAGCGACTCCGGGTCTGTTGATGAAGCGCCTTTCATCGATAGGAGGGAATTCATGAGGCATTCGTTCAACACCGCAGCTGGGGTGATCACGGTAGCTAGCCTGGGCAGTGTCGGATTCGCGTCCCTACTGATGGGGCAGTCAGAATCATCGGGGGGCGACTCAGCCGTCAGATATTGGGTACCTACTGGCGCGGAGGATACTGTCTGGTACGGGGATAGCCATCTGGAGCAGATGACCTACCAGTCATTCGTGGATGCTGCAGCGAGCTCTTCGACTGGCATGGCAGCCGCACAAGGGGTGTGGTCGGGGCTACCAATAAATGCCATCTATGTCCCTCATGAAGAGAACAAGACCTCGCCCCTCGTGGAAAACAAGCCCCGATTCCAGTTCCTTGATGGCTACGCTGTGGACGGCGGATATGTGGGATCGGGATACGAGATGGATGACGATCCCCAGTTCGAGCCCCTCCGCATCCATGACAATCTGATCATCGTATTCTCGAGGTGCCCGCATCTTTGCTGCATCCCCGGGTGGCAACTTGTGCAGAATGAGTTCACAGCGGATCAGTGGTTCCCCAATGGGACTGACTCCGGCGGTAACAAGCTATTCTGCATCTGCCATTCATCTAGATTCGATCCGACTGTGATTGAGAAGAATCGTAACACAAATCGTTCGGATGGTGCTCAATTCGAATACTTCGGAATAAAAAGGGCCGGTGGGCCGACACCTGTTGGGATGCCACTGGTTCCATTCGTGCTGAATGGGGATATGATCGAGGCCCTTCCTGACTTCAAAGACTGGTATGCATATTGTGACTGAGGTGAAAAAATGATTCAATTCTGGTTCTTGTGGCTATTCATTGCTATAGTAGTGGTTATTGTAGCCTTGACCTTGAGGAAGGAAAGAGAAGAAATGCCAAGAAAGGATATACTGAGGGCAGTTGAGACGAGTGCGGGAAGCATGGGGCTTGCTGAGAAGACTTTTCTGTGGGCATTTTCTTGGCTAGACACCAGGTTCAGGATTCAGGATTATTGGGGGATGAGCAGGGACGCATATTACGGGATGCACAGGCAAATGCCCATGACGCATGCTGAGAAATACAAACTCAGGATCATCTGGTATTGGTATCCATTGTATTGCCTTGGTGGAATTTCATTCCTAGCGTTCGTGATATTGGTCATCACAGGCACTGTGCTTGGGCTGTATTACGTCCCCGGCGGAGAAGGGGATCCAACCCCTGCTTACAGCAGCATGGAATTCATAATGACCCAGCTGCCGTTTGGATACATCATCCGTTCCATTCACCATTGGACTACGCATTTCATGGTTGCAGCTGTATTCCTCCACATGTGTAGAGTCTACTTTACTGGCGCATACAGAAACCCAAGAGAGTTGAATTGGCTTATTGGAGTGGCACTGATGTTCTTCACCATATTCTTTGGTTACTCTGGATACCTCTTGCCATGGGACAGTTTGGCCTTCGGAGCTGCTACAATTGGAATTAACATGGCTATGAGCACTCCACTTATCGGCGAGTGGGTTTCGAACGCCATGTTTGCTGGGACATCACTTTCAGGGCAGACTGTAACCAGGATGTACTTCCTTCACGTCTTCATTTTGCCAGTAGTGGTGACTGCCCTCATTCTGGCTCATCTGTTCATAGTTTGGGCACAGGGGATCGCTGAGCCGCACTGAGGTATAACTATGGGAATTGTAGAGAGGTTTGGAAGGATTGCTGATACGTACATCAGCGAACGTGATAAGCTACTTGAGGCCGAGACTGAAAGAACGAGGACTTTCATCGGGCACCCGTTCTGGCCGACCGAGGTCCTCAGGGACACGATAATCCTCGCTTCCATTGTAATGGTCATAGCTTTCTACTCGTGGTTGATACCCCCGCCACTCCATAGTGCGGCAGATCCGTTCGCCCAAGCTGGGTTCGTTTTCCCGGACTGGTATGTTCTCTTCTCCTACGGGTACCTAAGGTGGGGCGAATATCTTCCGCAGTTCGTTATCCCGGCCGGACCGATTGGTGAATTCTTCGGATCCCCCGTAATCAACTGGAACTCAGCATGGTGGGGTGCAGCCATCACTGGATTGCCCGTTGGGATTCTAGCGCTCCCTCCATTCCTGCCAGGCAGGGAGAAGAGAGGTGTCGAGGATCCTTGGTTCGCCACTGCTGGAGCGGTTTACCTCGCTCACGTTTGGTTCATCTCAGTGTTCTCCATCAACATCTTCCTCGACCTCTATGCGAAGGATCGTTCCGACTGGTGTTTCGTTGGAACCCATGGGGAATTCCTCTGCGGCAGGCAATCGCCCTGGTCAGCAGAGGTGTTCAATGCGATACCGTGGATACTTACTGGAATTTTCTTATTCGCGATAATTTTCTTCCCACTAAGGAGATCGCTCCTAAACTCAGTCGGCTCAAGAGTCACTCCTCAAATTGGGAGGCAGGTCGCCATAGGGTCCCTAATCGCAGCGGTATTGATCTCTGTTGTAACTTGGCCGATTTATGAGGGTGGCTTCTGGGACTATGGTGGCCTAGGGGCAATGGACGATGTGGAGGATCTTGACGAGATGAGGGGTCAACCGTCCGACACCCTGGTCCATATCGATCAAGGCAACGTCTGGGAGGTTTGGGAGGACGAATGCCTACTGTATGGACAAAGTTCCTACCTGGCTGCATGGTCCGGGTTAAGTAGTGACGAAGACCCTGCCGACTGGTGTGTGATACCAGCTGATAATTGGGTGGATTGGGGACTCTATCAGCCTACGAAGCTGTATTTGATTGATTTTTCAGGAGCGAATGGGCATGCTGATTCCGAGACAGGTAGGAACTCAGGAGAAGGGGGGGCGACATATACGGGAAATTCTGCCATGGATGAAGTTGGCTATGATGATTCGGTGACTTTCGAAGTGGAAGACCTAGGGGTATCATCTGTGCCTTTGGACGTAGGTTGCCTGTTCAGGACCACTGAGAGAGGCATTGGAGAACACTCACAAGACCTAGTACTCACTGATTCGAGTGGCAGTGTAGTTTGGCAGAATGACGGTGGCTCTTGCGAGTCTGCAACGGTTTACGTTGATTCTGGATCCACTTACACGATCTCATTCGCCACAACGACAACGGGTATGAACGGAAGTGTTGATGTTATCACCAGCTTCTCTGCTGTTGCTTTCCAACCACTTATTCTAGATGATGATGGGACGGCCCTAGTTCGATCCCAGAGTAGCTTGGATTCGACTCAGCTTTCGGATATGTCAGTAAAGAATCCAACTTATCACAAGAACCCAAAGAGCCTGGATGCAAAGCTGATCTATTCCCTATTCATACCGTGCCTGGGAGTTGGTGCAATTGTGTTCATGCTTATGCGCAGCATGGCTAGAGGATACGAATATGAGATGAATAAGTGCTACGGATGCGACCTTTGTGACGATGCATGCCCAGTTAGGCTATTCAATGCTGGAGACAAATTGAACATTATCTACAACACATGGAATAACGAGGACGACGGTGTTCCACTCTATTCGTGCCTAACGTGTTCTGCTTGCACAAATGCTTGCCCTCAGCTGGTCGACTACGACTCTTATGTCGATATCAGGAGGAATATGATTGTAGGGGGACCTCCTGCTTCGGAGATACCCCATACCGTACTCCAAGCAGTCCTTGCTGCAGAGGCAGAAGAGGATGCTGATGCGGACTTTGTGTCCGTCGAGGACTACCCAATAGACTCCAATATCGGGTATTACCCTGGATGTGTTGACTATCTTGACCAGGAAATGGTGTTCAGCCATGTTAACGAAGGATCGATGAACCTAGGGGATGCGACAACCTCGGCCTTCACACTATTCGAAGAAATGGGAGAGGAAGTAACATACCTAGGCAGGGACTTCCTGAAGTGCTGCGGGCATGACCAGAAGTGGCAAGGCATGACAGAAGTCTTCGAGAAACTCAAAGCCTACAATCAGAAGAAGCTCGGAGAGAGTGGCGTGGACACGCTTGTAACCTCCTGTGCAGAATGTTTCAGGACATTCGCCCTAGACTACGAACTCGATGAAATGAAGGTCATGCACACTACTGAATTCCTGATTGAAAATGGGTTCGATATGAATCTCAAGACAGAGGATGACGTCACAGTGACTTTCCACGACCCCTGCAGATTGGGCAGGCAGATGAATATCTATGACCAACCAAGGGATCTAATCTCGAGTGTGGAGGGTGTGGACCTAGTTGAGATGGAACATCATGGTGAGGACGCCTTGTGCTGCGGCGTTTCTAGTATGATGAGTTGCAACGAGAACAGTCGTGCACTTAGAGTTCAGAGATTCGACGAAGTGAACGCTGTCGGAGCTGACATAATGCTCACTTCCTGTCCCAAGTGCGTATCTCACTTCGAATGCCTGAAATTCGAAGGGGACCCTAGGCATGATTTCGAGATACTTGATGTTGTGAGCTTCCTAGCAAGGCAGGTTGAATCGGGCAAGGCCAATTAGATCCCACACAGCAATTAGAGGTCACAAAGGTTTCAGATTTCCAGAGTGCTTGACCGCAGAATTGAGAAATAGTGGCCTACAGGGAGGGGCGTGACAGGCATTCCGGACCTAGAGGCCAGAAGGGCTTCACAGCAGAAAAGGATTCGAATAATGCTCGATGCCATGAGGGCTGAAGACCAAGCTAAGCTCAAGGGTGGAGAAACAGCTGTAGCATGGGTCAAGGAAGAGCAGTGTATAGGTTGTGATCAATGCACCATAGTCTGTGACGATGATGCAATAGAGCTGTATGATACTCCTTTGGCTAGTCCGATAATGGAAATAGACGTGAACAGGAAGGCCAGAATTATCAGAGACGAATGTACTGGCTGCCAACTATGCGTTCTAGCTTGTCCCACAGATGCGATATTGATGATAGATAGGTGAACATATGGCTAAAGATGATCCAATTAGATTCGGTGCAGAATTCGGCCCCAAGAGGACAGACAGGACGAAGGGGGTTTCGCTCTCTACATTCAAGAGTCTGGTCTGGGTGTCAAATCTTGGCGGCCTAATCCTTTGTGCTATTGCACTGGAACTAATGATTACCGGGCAATTCCTTCTTGGCCTTGGTTCGATGATCGCTGGTGTTGTAATCGCACTTTTCCCTTCGAACTACGAAATTGTCGGGATGGAAGAATCCTTGGGCCAGAGTGATGGGGCGGAACTGGAAGATGCCGAATAATAAATTCGATAGTTTCTCGATTGGTACCGAATTCCAGAAATTGGTCTGGAGAGAGTTGATAGAAATCCCTTACGGGGAGACTAGGTCATACAAGGAAATAGCCGAGTTGATAGGGAGGCCCAACTCTTCAAGGGCTGTTGCTAGCGCATGTTCCAGTAATCCTTACGCGCCGGAAATACCATGTCATAGGGTAATTCGTTCTGATGGAAAGATAGGCGGATATAGTGGCCCAGGAGGGGTCTTTGGTAAGATAAAATTACTAGAGTCAGAGGGCGTAAATCTAGATTCGCGAAGGAATCAGAAGTAGATAATGAAGATGGCAAGGGATGCAACCGATGCGATGACCCATGCCATCACGTATGTAGACTGATTGAGCTCATTACTACCTGATTGGGTTATGCTGGGCGTTGTACTTTCCTGTTTTCTACTGGTTTCATCGAGTAGCCCATATCTTCTAAGATCGCCAATTCTGTTACGAAGAGTTTTTTCTGACATGCCCATATCGCTGGCTATTTTTGTTCTTGCTTGCTTCGATCCTAGGATTTCTGGATTTTGTTTGATTAGATCAAAAACCCTACTTTCGTGTTCTGTCAAATCAACCATTGTTATTCCCAAAACGACCCCTGATGTAAACATAACCCGGGCGATCATAGGAAAGGGGACATGATTACCAGTGCCGCCAAGGGTATGAGTACCATGGTTGCATTATCATCGATGTACTTCAGGGAAGGAAGTTCACCGAGAACCGTAAGAGGTGCTAGAACCAGAGCAGCAACTAGTGGGGTTCCCAACCAAAAGTGGCAACCTACCCAAATGGAGAAAGAAACTACTGAGCCAGCCACAATAGCGGAGTTGAGATTCTTCTTGATTCGCTTGACCTCACCCATCACTGGATCGACGAAGGTCAAACCGAAGATTAGCGGTATTCCGTAAAGCCCTCTTTCAAGGCCGCTTCCATCCCCCTCGGGAGATATCAAGAGGGCGAGAGAGACGGCGATCCCGCCCCATGCAAATGCGGAAATCTGTGATGCCTCATACTCTCTCTGACCAATCACGACAATTCCCCACCTGAGCCTTATGAACTCAATTATTAGTATCGAAATAACGATCATACTCACGAGTTCCCTGGGAGTTGCTGAGAAATATTCGCCCAATTCCTGCCCCCTTGCGTAATAGGCCAGTGGAATTATCGACATCGCAATGTGAGTGAACCTCCTGAAAGCATGACCGCCGAATCCCCCGACCGAGTGGCCGACATGATCTATGTCAAATGGAACTTCGGAATCAGACAAAACATCGCCCCTTGTGAATCTACAATCTGTCCAGTGCCTCATCGAGTGTTATACTTCCGGTTTCTAACTCGTCCAGAGCCCCATCTAGGCCCTCTGATAGAATGAGTCTTGAATCCCATTTGGAAATCAGTCTCTCAGTAATCCTGAGTCTATTCCTCCAAGGGGGGGAAGAGCATTTCTCTATCGCAGAAACGAGTTCTTCGATTCCAATGGAATTCTGTGCTGAGACCAAGTGGACCTCTGGAACGCTGTCACCGCTAACCAGATCTAAAGATGCGCGGATAGATTCAGCCGCCCTCGAAGCACCTGGCTTATCTGACTTGTTTATTGCGATTATATCAGCTAACTCGATGATTCCGGCCTTTTCAGCCTGAATTATGTCCCCCCTATCTGGCCCATCCACCATCATGACCCTATCAGCGAAGGCTATGACCCTGGTCTCTGCCTGGCCTGAGCCGACGGTCTCGATTACTATTCTGGACCAGCCGCATAATGATAACAAATCTATCATTGGCGAGAGAAGGTATGAGACCCCCCCTGGATGGCCTCTGGTTGCTAGTGATCTGAAATAGACGGAATCTCCTGAGTCGGTTGATTCCATCCTCATCCTGTCAGCAAGGAGGGCCCCTCCGCTCCTAGGAGACGATGGGTCTACGGCTAAAACGGCAACTTTCTCGCCACTATCCTTCCAATGGCTCACCAAGCGGCCAATTAGGGTGGACTTTCCAACCCCAGGGGGGCCGGTAACCCCCAGTGTCCAGGGGTTGACGCTCGGAAGATCGAAATCTTCGCCTTCTTCGATCAGTGTTAGTAGCCTTGCAAGCGAACGACGGTCTCCAGATTTGGCGGATTCCAGAAGCTCGGTGGAAGATTTCACTCCCAACGCCATCCTGATTCTTGTCCGACACCCACTGCTTCTTCATTGACGATTCTTTCAGAGCATTCTTGAAGGAATTCTAGTATCTCATCAGTCCTAGTTCCCGGCCCAAAAATTGCCCTTACTCCCTGTTCGTAAACGGACTCTCTATCCCTATCCGGAATTATACCTCCAGCGAAAACCACAACATCTCCTAATCCCTCATCACGAAGACCGGCACAAATCCTCGGTATTAGGACATCATGGGCGCCAGATAGGGTGGAGAGGCCGAGAGCTGTGGCATCCTCATCAGTAACGATTCTGATAATCTCAGAGGGAGTCCTACGAAGACCCGTGTAGACCACTTCATGGCCCCCATCCCTCAGGGCTCGAGCAATCACCTTCGCGCCTCTGTCATGACCATCGAGACCTGGTTTTGCGACGACTATTCGCATACTATCTCCGCATATGCGAGTTGGTGACACGTCTTCAAGCAACCGCAGTATCGATATTTCGTCCTACTTCAATCAGGAAGGCATATTGACGTCCTTCTCCGTAGTGACTCTGTAATGTCATCCGACGAAGCTCGTATCGAAGACCTCAGGCGGAGGAAAGCTCAGGCGGAAGCGGGCGGTGGGCAGGCTAGAATCGCTGCTCAGCACTCAAAAGGCAAGATGACTGCTAGGGAGAGGATTACTCAGCTACTCGATGAAGGTTCATTCATGGAAGTCGACCCATTGGTAGAACATAGGTGCAGGGACTTTGATATGGATAGAAACGTGATTCCGGGGGACGGGGTTGTATGCGGGCATGGAACCATAGATGGAAGGACCGTTTACTGCTTTGCTCAGGATTTTACTGTTTATGGTGGATCTCTTGGCGAAATGCATGGGTTGAAGATTTGTAAAATACTCGATATGGCCCTCAAAACCGGCTCTCCGATAATTGGCTTGAATGATAGTGGAGGAGCTAGGATTCAGGAAGGCGTTGCGAGTCTTGGCTCGTATGCGGAGATTTTCTTCAGAAATGTTCGAGCCAGTGGTGTTATTCCTCAAATTTCTGTAATTATGGGCCCATGTGCAGGTGGTGCAGTATATTCTCCAGCAATAACCGACTTTGTAGTAATGGTGGACAAGACTTCGCACATGTTCATCACTGGTCCAGAGGTAATCAAAACGGTGACCAATGAGGAAGTTAGTTTCGAGGATTTGGGAGGTGCGAACACGCATGCAAGTAGGTCTGGAGTGACTCACTTCACCACTGAGGATGATCAAGAGGCTATTGATTTGGTCAGGGAACTGGTCGGCTTCCTTCCATCAAATAATCTGGAGAAACCTGTGCCTGCACCCACTTCTGATCCGATAGATAGGGAGAGTGATGTATTACAGTCTCTGGTCCCCGAAGATCCCAAAAAGCCGTATGACATAATGTCTGCAATCACCGAGGTTGTGGATGATGGTGCTTTCTTGGAGGTCCAACAGGACTTTGCAAGAAATATCGTGGTTGGATTTGGGAGGCTAGGGGGCCATACGATTGGAATCGTAGCGAATCAGCCTGAAATCCTAGCTGGCTGTTTGGATATCGATGCCTCGGTTAAGGCTGCTCGATTCGTAAGATTCTGCGATGCGTTCAATATCCCGCTACTGACATTTGTTGATGTCCCTGGTTTCCTTCCCGGGGCCAGTCAGGAGTGGGGCGGAATAATCAGGCATGGAGCTAAGTTACTATACGCGTATGCAGAAGCCACGGTTCCCAAATTGACTGTGATAACGCGAAAAGCGTATGGTGGGGCGTATGACGTGATGTCATCAAAGCACATACGCGGAGATTACAACGTTGGCTGGCCAACTGCCCAATTGGCGGTAATGGGGGCCGATGGAGCAGTTCAGATAATTCACCGAAGGAGGATAGCATCCTCTGGAAATCCCGAGCAGGAGAGGGAGCGGTTAGTTGATGACTACACAGACACTTTTGCCAATCCCTACAGGGCAGCAGCTCTGGGATATCTTGATGACGTTATTCAACCGAAAGAGACTAGGACAGTAATGGCAAAGGCACTTGGGGCACTACTAGAGAAGGAAGAGATTCGTCCCGCTCGTAAGCACGGAAATATACCACTTTGAGGTCGAACAATGAAAAAGGAGGATGAGAAGCTTCTCGCTATCGCAATAGTAGCGGTTTTATCGACGATAAGTGAGGGGGAAATTATCGCCTCATCTTCGTCAAGAGATAGGGGCGATTCTTGGTCGATGGATCACCGCAGAGTTCTGATCGGCAGGAGGAATCTCTTCCGGGCCAAAAGTAGGAGAAGCACTACGAGGTGAACATGATGTCTGAGAAGAGGAAAGTCACTGTGGACGGGGATGATTACGAAGTCAAGATAGAGAGGGAGGGGGACCTCTGGAAGGTCGAAGTCGGAGGCAAGGAGTTCTCAATTACTTTAGAGGGGGATTCGGGTCAGGGCACGACTCCAAGGAAACCCCGAGGGAGTAGGAAGGGGGTTGTCTCGGGAGTTGTTTCTTCGCCCATACCTGGAAAAATCGTTTCGATCAGCCAAGCTGTCGGAGAGGTTGTAGACGAGGGGGATGTACTGATGGTACTAGAAGCAATGAAAATGCAAAATGAGATTCAAGCCCCCATAAGTGGCAGGATAGTTGAATTGAATTGCTCTCCGGGAGAGACGATAGAGGCCAATGCACCCCTGATTGTGATAGATCCTGTGGCCGAGGGCAGTTAGCAGAGAGTTTCAATAATGAGAGGGGGGAGGGAGTATCGTGCCGAACTGTGACTATCCTGGTTGTAAGGAAGAGGGAGAGACAATCAGTAGGTTGTCGCCCGAAGGTTTCCTTGTCGCCACGGGTAACAAAGCATATTCTTTCAGGGAGGCTTACAAGAGGTTTCACTATTGTGCGGGGTGTCATGATGAATTGATGAAGTCGGTTTGGAATAGAGTTAGATCGACAGATGGTAAAGACGATGATCACGTCGCCCCAACTGCAATATGACTAGATTAGTCCTAGAGCGTCTTCAATCCTGTTCAATTCCGGCCCGGTTGATCCTTCTCCCACCATGGCATGATTATCACTAGCTGTACATCCAGCACCTACAAATGGAGAGCCAAAGCTTACGGTACCTACCATCAGTGGAACGCCTAAAGCATCCTGAATTACGCTGGCCTCATCAGAGGAAATATCAGGATGTGCCAGAACACCCTTTGAATTTGCAACTAACATGCTACCAACCGTGTCATGGCCTGCCACCTTACTCCTGACCGCATTGACACCCAACACCTCTCCTATCATCTCCAAACCATTAGGCCCGGGAGGGATAACAGGGCTGACCACTGCACCAACATCGTTGCATTCAACTAAATTTCCTGCGGCATTGACTCCACTCTGCATGACGACTACGTCTCCGAAGCTGGTTAGTTCATCTAGTTCATCCTCTGTAGCTATATCAGCAACAGCGATTCCCTTTCTATTCCCCTTCAGCAAGCTTCCTATCAATGAGGACCCCCCTACCATGAATGGGTGCATTTCCAATTCAAATGTGGATTCTAGCTCATGAATAGCTTCGTTACTGAGAGAATGGGGATGAAACAAAATGTCACCAACTACCGAGAGGTAAACGCCCACTTGACTGTGGCCCAGAATGTCTCCTGTAGAGATTCCCATAATGATCCCTCAAATTCCTGACCACTCTAGGACTTGTGATTGTTACTGATGTTTTGCGGGGCCCAGGGCGCCTCGCTGGGCGAGACGCCCTGGGGTGAAAGAAGAAGGCACAGCGACGAACGTTCCCGTGGGCTCTCGCACCACAGTACAGGAATCGACGCAGATGGGCTTGACTTCCGGGTTCGAAATG
>MDTG01002637.1_pt1 | contig 15826 bp, 12 predicted proteins | sample 811421 | NCBI WGS metagenome assembly MDTG01 (sample SAMN05326645, study PRJNA326480) | marine metagenome | isolation source: seawater | place: Pacific Ocean: South East | collected 2011 | reverse complement strand
TCCAAATGAGCATGTAAATCTATAAATCCAGGGGATACTGCAAATCCCTTTGCATTAATAATCCTATTAGCACTTTTGTTTGCCAAACTACCCAACCTAACTATTTTATCTCTCTTTATACCAATATCTATTTGAGCAGGATTATCTAAACCTCCATCATAAACTGTTCCATTTAAAATTATGGTATCATAATTATTGGGTTCACTACACTTTAATAAAAAAACTAAAAGGAAAAATAAATTTAAATACCATTTCATGATTTAATATAGTTATTAAAAATGAAAAATATGTCAAACATCTTCATCTCTTTGTCATTTTTAGAAATAAACGTTTGTAAGCATTTATCTAAGTAAAAGGCTTTTTATATATTGCATGACAATACCCAATTATCAAATATAGCTCGACAAATAATTCATATAAAAATATAATATTGCTAATTCTCGCGGGAGAATTAATCTTTATTTTACCCTACTTTTTGCCTAGGGTTTTCAGACCCACTTTTTTAGCTGTTTTTAATGTAAATAATTTTGAATTAGGAAGTTTGTTTTCAATTTATGGAATAGTAGCCCTCTTTTCTTATGTTTTTGGAGGAACTCTTGCAGACAGATTCTTGCCAAGAAATCTAATTTCAATATCATTAATATTAACCTCCTTGGGTGGTATTGTGCTTGCAACATATCCTAACATATTAATTTTAAAAGTTTTGTATGGGTATTGGGGCTTTACTACAGTCTTTCTATTTTGGGCTGCAATGATTAAGGGTACACGTATTTGGGGAGGATTACATAACCAAGGAAAAGCATTTGGCTATTTAGATGGAGGAAGAGGACTGACAGCTTCTCTCTTAGGAACTTTTGGAGTTATTGTCTTCTCAATATTCTTAAATCATGATGCCACCTCAGCTAGTATACTTGAGCGGCAAGATGCTTTTAAAAATGTTATTTTATTTTTCTCTGGCATTATTGCTTTTATTGGATTAATGGTGTTTTTTTTTATGAGAACAAATATAAATGAAGGTGTTTTACAGTCAAAAAGTGACCTTTCTTATAAAAATATATTTACAGTTTTAAAACTTGAATCTGTTTGGTTATTGATGATTATTATTATGTGTGCATATTTTGGATATAAAGTTACAGATATTTATTCATTATACGCTTCTGATATACTAGGTTACGATGAAGTTAAGGCTGCCAATATAAGTTCTCTTCAACTTTATCTGAGACCAATTGCTTGTATATTAATTGGTTTTATGGCTGATAGATCTAATGGCCCTTTATGGATTATAATTGGTTTCTTAACTATGTTTTTGGGAAGCTTACTTTTTGCTAGCGGTATACTTATTTCTGGGCAGTTTTTTCTTTTTGCTATTTCATTAATTATCCTTGCTTTTGGAACCTATGCAATACGAGCTTTATATTTTGCTGTACTTAAAGAAGCAAATATTCCTTTAGCACTAACTGGAACGGCAGTAGGAGTTATTTCTCTTGCTGGGTATACACCTGATATTTTTGGAGGACCCCTTATGGGATTTTTTTTAGATAAGTTCCCTGGTATAAAGGGGCATCAATATGTGTTTGGATTATTAGCTTTATTATCAATTTTTGGATTATTTGCTTCTTTACGTTTTGCAAAAATCACACTAAAATAGCCTCATATATAATTTTACCATTCCTCTTTTAAGTTGTCCTCGATAATTTTTTCATGAAGTGAATCAAAGAAAATGACAGCATAGTCTATCAAAGTTTGTTGATACTCCTTCACAATCCTAGGTTGTGATTGTATATATATTTCCTTTTTCTTTCTTCGAGTTTCTATATAATAACTCTTATTCATCTCATCAGTTGCATTTTTCATTACCTTTTTCAAATCATTTGAATCAAAATTCATTTTTGCTGGAAAGGGGAGTTTATATTCAACCATTTTAGAATCTGAATATTTCCCGTCTTCATAAAATAACTGTATTCGATATTTTTCTTCCCTAACTTCAATTATTGCAGTGTAATTATGTTTGTAATCTATATAATCAGAAAGATCGGTATTGTTAGGATACATTAACTTGAATACATCTAAAACAGGTACTAATGCCATTGCCTTAATTATCATACGCTTTGACTCCTCATCTTTGTATTTAATTACATCATTAGAGTTTTGGTAAATCAATGAAACAGCATAATGTATTTTCGAAAATAATTCATTAGAGCTGATTTTTGGAGTAAAATATACCTGTGAGATTTTGTTTCCTTCAATTTTTTGGTCTTTCAATTGTGAAAACAAGCACGTATTAGTAAAAGTAAAAACTAAAAAAAATACTTTTTTTATCATTTCTTAAATAATGTTTGTAGTATCTCTCCTTTATAAAAGATATTTGTTAGAAAAAAATGCATATAAAGATTAGGAATCTGACTCTTCTGACTCATCTGTCTTAGGTACTCTAAAAAACTCTTCGTCTGCCTCAATCCATTCAAAATCAGTTGTAATTTTTTCTGTTACAGGATTGTAAAATACCTCAAGGTATTTTAACCGATCGATACCTTTTACTTTAACCTGTGCAATAAACACATGAAAATTATATTTATCAAAAGGACTTAAAAAAGTTGAGTAAGAATCCCAAATAATATTTCTGGTATATTCTACATTGGCATAATTTGATTCGCTAAATGAACGGATAAGTTTGTTTATTTTCCCAACATTCAAAGGAATTATTTCGTTTTCACTTAAATTAAGACGGTCTCTTTCATCTATAAAGCCTTGGTGTTCATCAATAAAATCATTAAGACTAGCTTTTTTATCATTATTTGATATTGACAATTCTTTTAAATTGGGAAGTAATTTTAAATCTTCTACCTGACTATTGACTATATAAAATTCCTCGTCCTCAGGTATCCATTGAAAATCTCCGGTTACTTTTTTTTCGTAAGGATCATAGTGAACTTCAAGATATTTAAGTCGATCAATGTCTTTTACCTTTACCTGAACAATAAATGTATGAGAATGGCGGCGATCAGAGGGGCTTAAAAAAGTTTCATAAGAATCCCAAATAATATTTCTTGTCAAATCAACAATTTTGGGGTATTTTTCCTCAATAAAAAAACGAATTCTCTTATTAATTTCCTTTAAGTTTATTGGATTGATCTCTCCTTCTTCATTTTCTTCAAAGCCATTATGTTGAGTTACAAAGTCTTCAATTTTTACATTAATGACCTGGCCATTGACTAATGTGTTAGCAAACAATAAAAACAAAATGGTTGCTAAAAAACGAAGTTTCATAAACTGAGTTTTGAAAATTACATTCAAATATAGTGAATATGATTGTTTTATCTAATTGTACTCTTAATGGACATGTATTTAAAGTTAAATTTTTAAATTTTAAACGATTTAATAAATTTAAATATTGTATTTTAACTTAACATAAATAGTTTTTTTGAAGAAAATATCCAGCTCATCTCTACATTTAACTAAAATCAATTGTAACAATGGAGTATAAAAATTGAATTTGTTAAAGTTTAAAATAATTGTCTAATAAAATGATTAGCGTAACAAATAATCGATCCTCTTGCCCAGTAAGTACTTCTTTGGAAATAATAGGTGACCATTGGACCCTTATTTTAATACGTGATTTCTTTTTAAATCGTGTTACTTTTTCTGATTTTAAAAATTCCCCCGAAAACATAGCTACTAACATTCTTACTGATCGTATTCATAAATTATTAAAATATAATATAATTAAGTACAGATTAAATCCAAAAAATCGTAAAGTAAAACAATATTATCTTACTGATTCGGGTATAGAATTATATCCTTTAATATATGATTTATTAATTTGGGGTAAAAATCACCTTGATATTGAATATGATACTTTTTCAACTATTTCGTTAAAAAAAATTAGTACAGTGAATCGAGAAAAAGTTATTCAAGATACTATTAGCAATTATAAAAATTTTAGAGAGAGTCTATTAATCAATTCTTAAAATTGTTTTTCTAATAATCCTTTTTCCATTTTTTAAGTTTCATTAATTAACTTTCTTCAAATTTTATGAGATGTCAAAAGTATTACAGAAACTAATTGAAGCAGAAAATAAAGCTGCCACTCTTTTTCAAGAGATCGAAAATAGAAATCTTATCTGTGCTGGAAAGACAGAAAAAGAAATAAATAAAGCCATTTATAATTTGGCTTTTAAACTCTTTGGTATTAAAAAATATTGGCATAAACGTATTGTTAGATCAGGAAAGAATACATTATTCCCATATGATGAAAACCCCAAAAATCTTTTAGTGCAAGAAGACGACATTGTATTCCTAGATTTTGGTCCTATTTTTGAGGAATGGGAAGCAGATTTTGGAAGGACTTATGTTTTAGGAGATGATCCGGTAAAGCAAAAGCTAAGAGGAGATATTCAGAAAGCTTGGACCCAGGCTAATGCTTTTTTTTACTCCCAAAAAGAGATCACTGGTGCTAAGCTCTATAACTACTGTTGTAATTTAGCTACTCAAATGGGTTGGTCATTTGGAGGCCCTATAGCTGGACATCTTATTGGCCATTTCCCTCATGAAAAGCTTGAAAAAGAAGATAAAACAAACTACGTTCACCCTCACAACCATACTGATATGTATTCTCCAGACAGAGAAGGAAACATTAGACATTGGATTTTAGAAATTCATTTTGTGGATGTTAGAAGAGAAATTGGGGGATTTTTTGAACAACTATTAATTCCTTATAATTAATATAATAATTTTATCCTTCCTATAAATAATAGGTTTTTTGAATATAGTATAAGAAAGAGTATTTAACTTTAGTAGTTATTTAAAATAAGCTAAGATCTAATAATTAGCCACTATTTTAAACTGTTAGTTATATTTATTGTCGAATGTTAAAGTAATTTTGACGTATTATTTTTTGACATAAGAACTTTATATTCATTATGTTTATTTTTTTGAAACTTTAGTAAAGAATTATCATCATATTTTTTTCAAATAATAGGTCTCAATGCATAAAAAAGCGAATACTTTTGTTAATGCTTTTCCACACCATTTTTTTTATTAATGCCCAAATTGAAAAACGTACAGTAACTGTAAAAAAAATAGGTCAAAAAATTATTTTAAATGGTATTTTAGATGAAAACGTATGGTCAGAGGCTGATAGTGCAAAAGATTTTTGGCAACAGTTCCCAACTGATTCTATAAAAGCCTTAGACAAAACCGAAGTAAAATTACTATATAATGACACCCATTTATTTATTGGCGTAACTGCTTATTCAATTGGTGGAAAGTATACCATAAATTCATTAAGACGAGATTACAGTTCTCGAAACAATGATAATGTTACAATACTTTTTGACACTTTTAAAGATGGTCAAAATGGTTTTTTATTTGGATTAAATGCATATGGTGTTCAAAGGGAAGCTCTTTTATCTGATAGAGGTATTGATGCTAGAGGATTTAATCTAAATTGGGATACTAAATGGAAATCAGCAAGTAAAAATTTTGACAACAAATATGTTTTAGAAATTGCTATTCCATTTAGCTCAATAAAATATCCTGAAAATTCTAAAATATGGGGTTTTCAGTCATATCGATATGATTTTCAAAGAAACGAAAGAAGTATTTGGACCAATGTGGTCCAAAATCAATTTCCTATTAATATCGGATTTTTTGGTGAAATTATTTTTGAGGAGCCTCTTAAAAAAAATAAAACCCCACTTTATATCATCCCTTATATAAATGGCCTAACTTCAAAAGAATATAAAGCCATTGGTAAAGATAATTCTCTTTCAATTGGAGGAGATTTGAAAATTGCTGTTGGAACTGGATTAAATCTGGACATAACTCTTAACCCAGATTTTTCTAATGTGGAAGTTGATGATGTAATTACTAATCTTACTAGATTTGAAATTACTTTACCAGAAAAAAGACAATTTTTTATTGACAATGGTGACCTTTTTGGAAGTTTCGGAAGCTTTAGAGATGCAATCCCTTTTTTTTCACGAAGAATTGGAATAGAAAAAGATTCCGAAGGAAATACAATTCAAAATGATATTATAGGAGGTGTCCGATTAAGCGGTAAATTAGATGAAAATTGGCGTTTGGGTTTTTTGAATATTCAAAACAGAGAGGACCTAAATAATGAAATTGCTTCTAATAATAACTCCATGTTTGCAATACAAAGAAAGGTTTTTGGAGAATCCCAAGTTGGCTTTTTCATGGTTAACAAACAAACCTTTAAAGACTATGATTTCCTAAATGAAAATGACACATATAACCGTGTTATTGGTCTTGATTATAATCTAGCATCATTAAATAATAGGTGGACAGGTAAGTTTTATACTCATAAATCATTTCAACCTGATGATAACAAAGGTAATCTTTCAAGTTTTGCTAGAATATTATATAATACCAGGATTTGGAGGATACTTTTGTCTACTGTTTATGTGGACGAGGACTTTAGATCAGATTTAGGATTTATTAGAAGAACAGGAATAATTAAAACTGGAAATAGTATAACACGTAATTTTTATCCTAAATCAGGAAAAATAAATTCTCATAGTTTCCAATTTAGACACCTTTCTTGGTTTCAACAAAATTTAAATTATCTTAAAACTGATGAATCATCTTATTTTAATTATACAATTCGAACAAATAATCAGAATCAATTAGAATTTGAATTTAATAGAAAATATGTTTTTTTATTTAAAAGTTTTGATCCAAGCAGGTCTCCAGATGCAATAGCTCTTCCTGTTAATTCAGATTATAGATATAATGAATGGAGTTTAAATTATAGACTTAATTATGCTAATCCATTTATTTTTTCATTTGAAAATATGTACGGAGGCTTTTTCAATGGCACAAAATTTTCATCTACCGGTTCTATTGGTTATCGATTTCAGCCAAAATTAATTTTTACTTTACAATGGGATTATAATAAAATCAAACTCCCAAAACCATATTCCTCTAATGATATAATTTTAATAAGACCTAAATTTGATATAACCTTTAGTAAAAAAATATTTTGGTCTACATTAATACAGTATAGTAATCTTACAAACAATCTTGGCATTAACTCAAGGCTTCAGTGGCGTTTTGCTCCACTTTCTGATTTATACCTTGTTTATAATGACAATTACTATACCCAAGAATTTGGGCCTGTTTTCAGATCAATTAACCTTAAATTAACTTATTGGCTAAATATTTAAATTATAAATCAACATTTAATAATTGTCCCGTAATTTGAATCAGTTGTAACTCGGAAAGTTTAGCTCTGTACTTAGCGACCGCTCTTTGATTTCTAGCATTTGAAAGGTTTATTTGTGCTTGTCTAAATTCTATAGCTGTAATAGATCCTAATTTGTATTGTACCTCTGAACGTTCAAAATTATATGTCGCAGTTTCTACTTGCTTTTTTTGAATTTCAAAAATTTCTTTAGTATTTCTAAAATTTTGTAATGCATTTTCGAGGTCTCTTTCAAAACTTAATCTAGCTTCTTGCTCAATCAATTCTTGATTTTCAAAAGTGAGCTTTGCATTTTTTACTTGAGTTAATGTTCTTCCTCCATCAAATAGATTCCAACTCAAGCTAGCTCCTAAACCTAAAGAATATGTTGTATTATTTATGCCAGGAAAAAATGCTGTTACAGGGCTTTTATTAAGGTTCCATCCATAAGATCCTATGAGTCCAACTGTTGGTAAATAACCCGATTGATTAATTTTAATATCGTATGCGTTAATTTGACTATTACGTTCTTGTTTTAATAACTCTATATTATTTTGATCTGCTGTTTCTATCCAAGACTCTACTTGGATGGAATTAATAAAACTAACATCTAATCCAACATCAAAGTCTTGATTTATTGGTTGATTCATTAATAAATTTAAGTCTCTTTTAGTATTATGTATTTGTTGGTTTACCTGAATTAAACTAATACTGTCATTTGTAACATCAACCTGAGCATTTAAAACCGCCAGTTTGTTTCCCTGTCCATGAATAAAAGCAATTTGGGCTCTCTTTTGACGTTCTTTCGAAATATTTAAAGTTTCTTGAAAAATCTTTCTTGATTCTATGAGTTGAGCAATATTAAAATATACCTCAAAGAGTTGTAATGTTGTAAATTCAATTGTTTCCCTTAACTGTAACTCACTTAATGCATATTCTTCTTTCAAACGCTTGTATGTATATCTTCTCCCCAAACCATCAAAAAGGGTATAGTTTAAATTTACCCCAGCATTATATCGTTGTGTTTCTTGGTCCTCAAAAACTCTATTAGGTATTGGATTACCTTGATCATCAAACTGTTCTGGAAAAGCAATTTCAGTATCTGATCCAATATAGTTACCACCACTCGAAATAGCTACAGAAGGTAAATATCCTGAATTGAGAATACTACTATTATTTTTTAAAATTTCAGTTGTATTTTTAGAAACTTGAATGCCGAAATTATTTTCTAAAACTAATTCTAAAGCTTCTTCTTTTGTAATTAATTTCTGAGCATTTATGAAATTTAAAATCAAAATGCACAATGACATTGTATTGAATAAAAATTTCATTTTTTAATTATTTTTTTGAGATTCCATTAAATCCATTTTTTCTCCTTCTTTTTTTTCAATTATTGCTCTTTCTACAATTTCTTTTTCTAAAAATTTCCCTGAAATTATCCATCTAAAAATCACTTTAATTTGATTATTAAGAGAAATAAATATGGGTAATAAAACTAACGTAAGAATTGTGGCAAAAGCTATACCATAAGAAACTGAAATTGCCATAGGCTTAAGAAACTGTGCTTGTCTACTTTTTTCTAATATCAAAGGTGTTAGACCAGCAACTGTGGTAGCAGAAGTAAGAAAGATAGCTCGAAATCTAGATCTACCAGCGTCTATTAGAGCTTCTTTAAAAGAAATGCCTTGCTTTAAATTGTTATTGAACTTACCTATGAGTACCAAACCATCATTCACCATAATCCCTATTAGAGCAATAACACCAAGCAATGAAAGAATGTTGACTGGAAAGCCATGAATCCAATGTCCCCATGCAACTCCTACTAAACTTACTGGTACTAATAAAAAAAGTAATACTGGTTGAGAAAAACTTCTAAATGTAAATGCAATAGTCATGTATATTAAAATTAAGATTGGAATACCCGCACTAGAAAGGGAATTAATTAATTTAAATGCTTCTCGATTTTGACCCTCGAAGGATGCACTTACTGATGGATATTTTGCTTGAATTTTAGGCATGATATTGATTCTAATATCATTCATTACGTCAGTTCCTGAAGTTTCTTCAGAATTTTTTATATCGGCAGATACTTGAATTTCTCTCCTACCATCTAAATGATTTATTAATACATCCCCTCTTTTGATATTATAACTTGCAATCTCCTTTAATGCAACTAAGCCTCCATCTGGTAAGTCAATTTTCATGTCTTCTAACTGAGTAATTGAAGATCTATCCTCTTTTTTATAGCGAACCCATACACGTATTTCGTCTTGACCTCTTTGGAATCTTTGTGCTTGTACACCAAAGAATCCAGCACGAACACGACTCATTACATATTGTAAATCTAATCCTAACGAATAAGCGTTTTCTTTTAATTTTAAAGTAATTTCTTTAATTCCAACAGGATCATTATCCTCTATATCTTTTAATAAGGCATTAGAAGTTAAAGCATCTTTTAATTCTTTTTTTGCTTTTTTTAATTCGTTTATATTATTAGATAACAAAGAAACTGAAACTGGTTTTCCACCAAAATTAGATCCTGATCCATATACAACACTCTCAACTCCTACAAGAGGCCCTACCAATTCTGCAATTCTTGATGACACCATACTTGATCTAATAATATCAGGTCTTTTCTCTCCAGGTAAAAGGTTTATAATTAAATTGGCTTTTGAGGATCCATTCCCTAAAGTTTTTACAGTATTCACAAATAATTTTTCCCCAGTCCCATTTAAATATTTTTTAGTAAACTCCTCATTTACAATCTTTGATTTCCCTTCAATGTAATTTATAATGGAATCAGTTATTCTCTCATTTGTACCATTTGGCATTATTAAGTCAATAGATACTCTATCTGAAGCTAATTGGGGGAAAAACGAAGTTCTAATAATTCCTCCTCCAAAAGAGCCTATGGTTAGAATAAATAATGAAATAAATAATGAAATAACTAGAAAACGATTCTTCAACGAAAAAGTTAAAAATGGAGAGTAAAGATTGTCTCTCATCCATTTCATAAATAGATCACCCATTTTATTAATCTCCCTCAGTTTTGCAAATATTTTTGCAACAAGGGTCTTTGGATCTTTTTTCTTTTTTACTAAAGCTTTAGAATGAGCTAAATGTGCAGGGAGTATAACTAATGCCTCAATAAGTGAGATTGATAAAGTAAGCATTACTACAATTGAGACTTCTCCGAAAAACTCTCCAATTCTTCCGTCTAAAAAAAGAAAAAGAGCAAATGCTAAAATAGTAGTAATAATTGCAGACACAACAGGTGGTATAACCTCTAATACTCCGTCTATAGCTGCTTTGTAAGGTGACTTCCCTTTTTCATATTGTTGGTATATATTTTCGGCAATAACAATACCATCATCAACTAAAATACCAATTACAATTATCATCCCAAAAGTTGATAGTACATTAATTGTTACTCCAAGCAATGGTGCAAAGATGAACATTCCTAGAAAAGAAACAGGAAGTCCAAAAGCTACCCAAAAAGCTAGCCTTGAGTTTAAAAAAAGTGATAAAAAAAGAAGAACTAGAAACATTCCCTGAAGAATGTTTTCTATCAATAATTTAGTTCTCTCAGTTAGAATAACAGAGGAATCACTAAGAGTAACTAATTTAGAATTTTGATCATTATTAAACTTTTCTATATAATCTCTAACAGCAGCAGCAGACGAAATTACGTCCTCTGAATTTGTCGAACTAACCCGAATATTAATTAATAATTCATCCTCTAAATAGCTTCTGTTGGGTGTTTCTGAAAATCTATCTTTGACTTCCGCAACATCTTTTAAACGAATTTTTGTTCCATCAGCTAAAGCCAATACTTCTATGTTGGCTAGTTCTTCGCCATAATAAAACTTATTATTTGCTCTAATCAAAAATTCTTCAGCATTTGTTTTTACTCTACCGCCTGTTACTATAATATTTGATTTGGCTACCGCTTGGCCCACCTGAAAAAAACTCAACCCATACGCCAAAAGTTTATTTTCGTCAACCGCAATCTCAATTTCTTCTTCAGGATAACCAGACACATTAATTTGTGATATTCCAGGAATAGCACGTAAATCATTTTCTATTTGACGGCCAATTTTTTTAAGTTCTAAAAGAGTTGTATTTTCTGATGTCAGTGCAAAATTTATCGTAGATCTTTGAGGTTCTTGCTTTGAAACTACAAGAGGTTCCATGCCAGTTGGATAACTAGGTACACGATCCACAGCGTTTTTAACCTCCAACAGCATGAAGTTGATGTCAAGATCTTCTTCTACTTCAACTGATATATTACCAGAATTCTCTCTGGATACCGATGTTACTCTTTCAACTCCAACAAGACCTTTTAAATTATCTTCAATCTTGAGAATAACCCCTTCCTCAATTTCCATAGGAGATGCTCCTGGATACGAAACTGCAATTTGAACTAAATGAGATTCAGTTAATGGAAAAAATGAAGATTTTAATGATTTTACTCCCAAAATCCCAAATAAAAGAAATGCAATTATAATTACATTAACTGCTACGTGATAACGAATAAAATAGTTTATGATTTTTTTCATTTACCAGATTTAGTTTTTTTCTTGAAAGGGAATTGGTTTAATCTCCATTCCAGAATAAGCACCGATTATGGGTTGAGCAATAATTTCCTCCCCATCAGATAAACCTTCAATAATTGCTAGAGTCTCCGTAAAATGGATTGGATTTACTTTACGTAAATTAAGTTTATTGTCTTTAACGATAAAAATTTCTTGAGAGCCATTAAGTAAACCTCGATCTAAAGCGTAAACTTCATTAAATGTTATTGCATCAATATCTGCTTCCATATACATTCCATCCTTTAGACTCTCATCTCTTATACGAATATATACCTCAACAGACTGAGTTTTAGTATTTACCTTTGCATTAATGCGAGAAACTATTCCTGTAAACTCTTGTCCAGTATCAATTGATTTTACATTAACTTGAGCGTCTTTTTCAATATTTGACAAATAAGATTTAGGAAGAGCTACCATTAGTTCATAATCCACTGGAGCTATAAATTCACCCAAAAGTTGTCCTGGTCTTATAAGTGAACCCTCTGTAACATTTGCCTGCACTAAAACTCCACTAAATGGAGCTTTAATTTTATAAAAAGACAATGTTTTCTCTAAATTTTGAAGAGAATAATATGAAGAAATTACACCTCTCCCTGATACGAAAAGCCTAACTTGATTATCCATTTTTGGTAATTCAGGTACTGTTTCCTGTAAATCAAAGCTTTTTAAATATTCATTCCATATTTCATAAGATTCTGGAAAATCTAAATTTAAATCTGGTAATATAGAAGTAATTAAATTATAAAGTGCAGCCCTTTGTGATATTACATTTGCAAGAAATTCAGCAGATTCAATTTGTACAATGACCTGTCCTGATCTATACTCTTGCCCAGGTTTAAAAAGTGGTTTTATAGCCTGCATTAATCCCTGTACACGAGAAGTGATTTGGATACGGTTATAGGCCCTTAAAATCCCTTCTGAAGGAATTTTTACTTGATATTGTCCATTAACTACTTTTAGAGTGTATACCTCTTTTATAGTATTACCAGCTTTTTTTCTTGGTGGAGGATTGCTTTCTATAATTATTTTTGAAAGTTGAAAAGAAAGTGCGATAACAATAAATCCTAGAACAAATAGTATCCATTTTCTAATACTTTTTAATGAAGTATTTTTATACATTAGTTTGTTTATAAATATTAAAATCCTGGTAAAAAAATAAATGCTTAAACATTTAAGGATTTATTAAACTCTGTTTGATTATTTCAGGACTTCTTGTTTAACAAATTTTTTGCGAAACTAAAATTAAATTTTGAATTAACCTATCTTATATTATGATTGAAAAAATGAATCAGATTTACTTTTTATAGACAAGAAATTTTATTCAAAGTTTAAATAGATATATCTTTAAACCAATATGATGTCTATCCTTGAATCAATTTGGACCGAAGTTGTTCGTTTTTTTGGAGTCAACCAATTTATTGAAATTCTAGAGAAACAAGATAATTCTCTTTTTTTAACTTATGATGGTATAATATCTCTAATAATTCCTATTATACCATTTCTAATATTTTTAGAATTAATATTGGGGTTAGTTTATAAAAAACCTCAAACTAAAGTATATAAGGTAATTTTTTTGATTTACTTATTTAATAAAATTATTGGAAGATTTATTGCAATAGGAATGGTTGCTTTTTGTATAGGTTTACTTAAGCCCTATGCTATTTTGAACACATCGATGACTTGGTATTGGTTTATTTATGGATACATTGTTTGGGAATTTGCCCATTTTATTTATCATTTCTTAGCACATAAGGTTCGTTTGTTTTGGTGTCTTCATGCTACACATCATAGTCCTGAAGAAATGAATTTAAGTGTTAGCCATGCCCATTTTTTCTTAGAGGCTCCATATGCAGATTTTATTAGAACCTCAATATGTATTTTAATGGGATTAGAACCCATTATGCTTTTTACAATTATGTTTATTGATGGAACTTACGGAGCATTTATCCATGTTGGAGAAAATTTAATAAAAGATGCTCGCTTTGGATATTTAAATAAGATTATGCTAACTCCATCACATCACAGGGTTCACCATGCTCGTAATCCCTTGTATCTAGACACTAATTATTGTAATCTTTTAAATATTTGGGATCGTATTTTTGGTACCTACCAAGAAGAGGATCCAAATTTAGAAATTGATTATGGGATTACTCGCCAAATTGACTCTGGAAACTTTCTTCAAGTTTACTTTGGTGAAATTATTTTTTTGATCAGAGATGTTGTTAAGGCACCTGGAATTAGAAACAAAATACGCTACATATTTTATCCACCAGGTTGGAGTCATGAAATAGGTTCTCAAACTGCAAAAATGATACGCCAAAACTATTTGAAAAAAATTGATTCGTAGCATTGATAACCGCTTATTTAAAATAATTCTAAATTAAGTTGCGTAGTTGAACTTGAGAAATTAAATTTGAAGATATTTCTATTTAATTAGTCGTGAAAAAAAACTCAGGTTATTATTTTAGAATAATACATCGTTACTTGGGATTTTACCTTGTAGGAATAATGGCAGTTTATTCAATTAGTGGAATAACACTCATATTTAGAAAAACAGATACCTTTAAAAAAGTAACTGAAATCCGCGCTAAATTAGACCCCAAACTAGATAGACTTGCTTTGGGGAAAACCCTAAAAATTAATAACCTCAAGTTTTCAAAAACAGAAAAGGGTATCCGTTATTTTAAAGAAGGACAATATAACATGTATACTGGAGAAACTATCTATTTGAAAAAAGAGCTTCCCTATTTACTTAAAAAAATGCAGAGTTTACATAAAGCAACCACAAAAAGTCCAGTTTACTGGCTTAATATATTTTTTGGGTCCTCTTTAATGTTTTTCGTGGTTTCATCTTTTTGGATGTTCCTTCCAAACACTACGGTTTTCAAAAAAGGTATTCTTTTTTCCATAGCTGGCATTATTATGACAATTGTTATATTATTTATATAAAAAATAAACTTTTCTATAGTTTTTAATCTTTTTTATAATTTGTAGATTGTACAGAATAAAAAAACAAAGAAATTAACTCTATTAGTTTTCGAAATATAATTCGTTTTTTAACAATCGCTTTTGTTCCTTTTTTTTCTATAGCACAACAATCAAGTATTATTTTTTCAAAAAGTAATTTGAGTATATTCAATCCTGCTTTCACTGGTGTTGAAGGACCTCTATTGGCTCTGAATTCTAGAATTCAAATGGCAGGTATTGACCAAGCGCCTAGAACCAACTATTTGTTATACCACCTACCCTCCAAGAAAAATGTTCATCTAGGAATTTCGGCTATAAACGACCGAGTATTTGTGGAAAGTAAAACTTACTTGTCTTTGGATTATAACTATAAATTAAAATTAGATCAAGAAACATCTATCTATCTTGGTATTAAAGCAGGAGGTTTTTACAACAATATTAATATTGATAAAATCCCAAGAATTTTTAATGAAGCTAATCCTTTGCTATCTGCTGTAGGAAGTTATTTTAATCCAATGTTTGGATTAGGTTTTACAATTATAGATCCTAATTTTTTCATTGGCCTAGGAACACCAAATGTTTTCAATATTAAAAGATTTCAAAATAATGGTGATCTCGAGCCATCTGCTCAAGACCTTACTTTACTTCATTTTACGGGAGGATTTAAATTAAGATTAGGTGATAAATTAAGTATTGATCCACTTTTTATTTATAGATCCGTTTCAGATTTACCCAATTTTATAAGTGGTAATCTAAGTTTTGTTTTCAACGATAAGTTTTCGTTAGGAACGGGATTTTCAAATAATGATAATGCATCCGTTTTTTTTGGATCTAAATACAAGAATGGATTTCAATGGGGATACGGTTATGAATTTTATAGCGGATCTCCTAAATATGCTATTAATAAGCCAACACACGAGATATTCATAAGAATGAACTTGGGGAAAAATAATATTTCGGAAGAGGAAGAAACAGATAACAACGATGAGGAATAATTTAATTTACATATTAATTTTTCTCTTATTAGGGGGGTTTGTTTTCTCACAAAATATAACTATTG